>ERZ772766.718-NODE-718-length-18869-cov-4.466621_pt1 | contig 18869 bp, 15 predicted proteins | sample MGYA00511379_ERZ772766 | MGnify/ENA primary metagenome ERZ772766 (study PRJEB29015, sample SAMEA2737895) | human oral metagenome | biome: human oral; feature: human-associated habitat; material: dental | place: China | collected 2116 ...
CCTGGGCGTGGGTACACAGGCGCTGCGCCCGAACCGCGTTGGCGAGCAGCAGGATGACCGGCGTCGTGAAGAACCACACGAAGGACATCACGATGGCGACGGTCGCGTTGGACTTGAGGCGGGAGAAGGCCAGCTGCCGGAGCTGATCCGTGGACGGCTGCGCGGGCTGGCTCGCGTACGCGGCCTGCGGATTCACGCCGTACTGCGGGGCGGCGGCCTGCTGTATCGGCTGAGCGACGGGTGCAGGCTGCGCCTGGTAGGCACTCGGCTGGCCGTAGGACGGCATCGGCTGGGCGGGTGCGCCCTGCTGGGGATACGCAGCAGGGGTGCCATACGCCGGTGCCGCGCTTACGGCCGTGACCCCGCTGTATCCGGGAGCGTAGGGCGACTGCTGCACGGCGGGCGCGGCGGACGCGACATGTACGGGTGCGCCCGCCGGGGGCGCAAACTGCGCAGGGGCGGGTGCCTGCGGGGCGGGCAGGAGTTCCTCGGCGCGGGTGATCTGCTCGCCGTGGGGCAGCTCGCGGCCACCCTCAAGGGTGAGGACGGTACCGTCCTCCAGCGTAACGCTGTGGCCGGCGACCAGGGCGGCCGCCACCTCGTCACGGTCGTTTTCGGGCTGGGTCATGGCGAGCGCGGACTCGTCGCCGAGGCCCTCCACGTCCAAGGCGGATCGGGCGCCGACGTGGGCGAGGCGCTCGGTAATCTGAGCGGGGCACAAACCCTTGTTCGGGCAGCGCAGGTCGACGTCGCCTTCCTTCTCCTGGACGAGCGTCGTCCCGCAGGAGGGGCACTCGGTAGGCATGACGAAGGGACGCTCGGATCCGTTGCGCGCGTCCTCGACGGGGGCGACGATCTCGGGGATCACGTCGCCGGCCTTGCGCAGGACGACTAGGTCGCCGATGAGGACTCCCTTGCGGGCGACCTCCTGGGCGTTGTGCAGGGTCGCACGCGCGACGTTCGAGCCCGCGACCAGCACGGATTCCATGACACCGTAGGGGGTGACGCGCCCCGTGCGCCCCACCTGGACGCGGATGTCGAGCAGGCGCGTATGGACCTCTTCGGGCGGGAACTTGTAGGCGGCCGCCCAGCGCGGGGTGCGCGAGGTGGAGCCGAGCGAGCGCTGGAGAGCCAGGTCGTTGATCTTGACGACGACGCCATCAATCTCGTGTTCCAGATCATGGCGCTTTTCACCAAGCTCGGCAATGCGCTCTTCGATGGCCTTTCGGCCCGTCAGCAGGCGCGTGTAGGGCGAGACGGGCAGGCCCCACTCGCGCAGCTGCTCATACCAGCCCATCTGGGTGGTCGGCTCGGTGAACTCATCCCCGGCCTCGACGAAGCCGATGCCATGGGCAACCATCGCGAGGGGTCGCTTGGCGGTCTCGGCGGGGTCCTTCTGGCGCAGGGAACCGGCGGCCGCGTTGCGCGCGTTGACGAAGGTCTTTTCCCCGGCCTCGACGCGGGCCTCGTTGAAAGCGGCGAAGTCGGCGACCGGGAAGTAGACCTCTCCACGCACCTCGATGCGCGCGGGCACGGTGCCGGTGAGGGTCTTCGGGATCGACGTGATCGTGCATGCGTTAGCGGTGACATCCTCGCCGACGTAGCCGTCGCCTCGGGTGGCGGCGCGCACGAGGCGACCGTTCTCGTAGAGGAGATTAATCGAAAGGCCGTCGACTTTGACTTCGGTCGTCATCTCGAGGTCAGAGATGCCGGTCGCCTCGGCCATGCGGGTCTCCCACCCGACGAGCTCCTCGAGGGAGAAGACGTCGTCGAGGGACATCATCTGGGCGAGGTGGCGTACCTCGGCGAAACCGGAGTCGACGCTGCCGCCCACGCTCATCGTGGGCGAGTCGGCGCTGCGCAGCTGCGGGTAGCGCTCCTCAATCTCCTCAACCTCGCGGTACATGCGGTCGTAGTCTGCGTCCGCGAGGGTCGGCGAATCCCGGTCGTAGTAGGCGGCGCGAGCCTCGTTGATGCGCTCAACGAGGTCGTTGTAGCGGTCGCGTGTCGTCTCGAACGTGGAGTCAGCCATGGGGTCCATTCTTGCATTTCGCGCGCCGAGCGGGCCGGTGGGTGGGCGCTCGGAAGGCAGAGGTGGCCATACCCACACGGTCCTGCGAGACGCTTATCCACAGGGTTTCGGGGCCGCGAACAGTTATCCACAGGGAGTGTCCTGGCGCTTGAAAGCGCCCACAAGCGGCGGGATCGTTGGGTCATGAAAGATTCCGGTTGTCTCGCCCGCGCTGCCCTGCGCACCGACCTGCACCTCGCGTGCATTCAGGGACCCGACGTTGGTGTCGTGGTGTCCCCCGGTACGGTCGGTCGCGCGGGCGATATGCCTCTGTCATGCGCGAGCGTGGCGCGCACACACGCGGTTTTCACCACGCGTGAGGGTCGCGCGTTCCTTGATGCCCGGCCGGATTCCCCTCCGTTTCGGCTGCGCAACCGCGCGCGCTGGTGGCGCAGTGCCCGCACCGCGCGGGAGATGAACCCCGGGGCTCGCCTGCGCCTCGGCGACGACGTCTTCGAGGTCCGCGCGCGCCCGATGCGCTTGGCCTGGCCGGGCGTCGAACGACGAGGTCGGGGCTCGCTCACGGGATCGTCCCTGCTCAGGGGCGCGCCCCTGGTTTCCGTCGTCGTCATGCTCGGTTTCATGGGCTGGCGCCTGCGAGCAGCCGCGAGCGCTCCACGGTTATGGATCGGTATCGCTTCGCTGATGGTGGCCGTCGCCTGCGTCACCGCGATCATTCTCTGCTGGCGTGCGCGTCGGCGGCGCAGGGGCTGGGACGGCGCCGCGCTCTCACTGGTGCTGGCTGGACTACCTGACTGCGGGCCCTCGCCCCGGATCGTGCGGGCCAGCGTGTGGCCGGGACGGGCCACGAGCCCCCGTCAACGCGTGCTCCTCTCGACGTCGTCGGATGAGCCGGGGCGCTCCGCGCTCGGTATCGCGGGCATGCACGCCGCCCAGTGTGCCCTGTGGTGCGCGGGGCAGATAGCCGCGCAGGTGGGAGGCGCGAGGGTGTGGTGGAACAGCGCCTCCCCCGTCCTGTTGGGGCACGCGGGCGTGGACATCCACGTGAGTGCTGGAGAGTTGTGCCCACACTGCGCGCGGGGCTCGGAGGATGACAGAACGACCGTGCACATCGGTTACGCATCCTCCGTCGCACGCCTGCCGTCCTGGTGCGCGCAGGTGTGCATCACCGATGATCTGCCGGTCGCACCTCAGTGGTGGTGGACGGTCACCCGAGCGGATGCTCGCGACGCCCTCCCCTCGCGCGTGGGATGGGACCCCGACCATGCCCGTGGATCCTCCGGAGTCCTGAGCGTGCGGATCGGGATGTCGCAGTCCGGCCCCATCGAGCTAGACCTGGTCTCAGATGGCCCGCACGCTCTCGTCGCTGGTTGCACGGGTTCCGGGAAATCGGAGGCGCTGATCGGCTGGCTTGCCTCAATCGCGCACTGCTACAGCCCCGACAAGGTGCGCTTCGTCCTCATCGACTACAAGGGTGGCTCGACATTCGCCCGCCTGCAGGCACTCCCCCACACGCACGCGCTCCTCACCGATTTGGATCCCGGTGCGACGACACGGGCTCTCGAGGGTATCGCTGCCGAGCTTCAGCGCCGCGAGGAGCAATTGCGTGCACGCGGGTTCCCCGACCTGGCCACGTGGGAGCGCGCCCACGAGGGCGACCCCTCCTCGGTCCCCGCGGCCCCTGCCCGGCTCATCGTCGCCATCGACGAGTTCCGTTTCCTCGCCCAGGCTCACCCCTCGTCGATGGAGGTCCTGCTGCGGCTCGCCGCGCAGGGGCGCAGCCTGGGTCTCCACCTCATCGCGGCAACGCAGCGCCCGTCGGGGGCCGTGAGTGCGCAGATGCGCGCCAACATGGACATCCGCCTGTCCCTGCGCTGCGTGAGCGCCGCCGATTCGACCGACATCCTCGGGGACGCACGGGCCGCCTCCCTGCCCCGGGTGCCCGGGCGCGCTGTCCTCGACGGCGTCGGCGTCATCCAGCTGGCCTACATGGATAACGTCGCCGAGGTCGTCTCGCGCTGCGCACTGTCGTGGCCACACGGGGGTACGGCTCCTTTGTGGGCACCCGAGCTGCCCGAAACCCTCACGTGGGACGAGGTTGATGCTGCGAACGGGTCCGCAACCGCGCTGACACACCAGTTCCCAAGCACGACCCCGACGCATGCAGGGGTTCTCACTCTCGGCCTCGTCGAGGGGATCGAGGAACATTCCCCCTTCGTGTGGGACGGCGGAAGCATCCAGATTCAGGCCAGCGCGCACGAGGCCGGCCTCGCCTCGCGGTGGGCGCTCGCGCTCGCGACGCGCATCGCGAGTCGGTGCGGCCATCCCCTCCACGTGATCGGAGACGAGGGCGCTGCGGGCTGCGCGTCATTCCTGGCCTGCGACGACGTCTCCGCCATCGACCTGCTGGAGGGCATCTGCGAGCACGGCCCAGCGGTCCTGGCGATCACCGACGCGGCCGCACTGCGCGCCTCCCTCACCCAGGCACTGTCAGCCCCACAGGCGGATTCCCTCTGGGCAGCGCTGCTGGGCGAAGCACGGCGAGCAGGCGTCATTATCGTCGCCGCCTACCCGGGGCGCTTCACCGCATCGAGTGCCACGATGGGCGCGTTTTCGACACGCCTCGTGCGCGCACGCGATGCGGACGAAGCGCTCCATGCTGGCATCTCACCCGCCGACCTGCGAACGCTCGGCCGTGGACAGGCACTGCTCGCACGGCCCGGAGAACGCACCCTCCTCGCGTGTATCCCCAGCAATCCTTGCGACCTGGGAGCTCATTTAGGAAACGCGACAAACGGCTGGCACATCCTCGGCCCGACCACTGCCTCGGCGCTGGTCAGAAAGACGGCTGCGCCGGCCCTGATCGGCCCCACGTACGAGGTGCCGACATGGGATCGCCCGCTGCCGTGGATCATCATCGGTCAGCAGGAGGATGTGTCCGTCGTCGAAGCGCTCCACGCGTACCTCGGATGGGAAGAAACGCCAACAATATCTGACGTAATTCCTCAGGGAGCATGGACTCGTATCGCCAGATGGGACGGACACAGGGTACTCGCGATGAATCCCACGAACAATGTCATTCGCGCGTTAATTCAACACTGCCACGCCTCCCCACTGTCCATCCTCGCGCGACGCTGGACCCCTTCATGCGGACTGATCTGCGAGGGTGATACGCTGACAACAGTCCAACTAACCGTTGGGTCAGTTAATACCTAAGTCCCATCTTATTCGGGCTCCGTGAGCAGCCGCATAGTGACGTTGTCATTTCGCTGATACCTCCCCCTTGCGCGACTAAGATGACGAACGGACACTGACTAGAGAACAAGCGAGACATCCCGAGCGCACGGCAGTCGAGGAGCGAAAGACACATCATGGATTGGCGGAGTAAGGCGGCATGCCTGACAGTTAACCCGGAACTTTTCTTCCCCATCGGGAACACGGGCCCAGCCATCGCACAGGTCGCCGAGGCCAAGGCCGTGTGCCGCGAGTGTAAGGTCGTGGGCATCTGCCTGCAGTGGGCTATCGACAACAACCAGGATGCCGGCGTGTGGGGCGGCATGAGCGAGGAAGAGCGCCGCGCTCTCAAGCGCCGCGCCGCGCGCGCACGCCGCGCGGGCTGCTAACAGACCACCGCCGCCCCGCGGCGCACCAACGATCAAGGCCGGGGATCCCCAATGGATCCCCGGCCTCGTTCGTCGATAAACGTTTATCCCGCCCGCGCAGACCCCGTCAGGCGGGGTCCAGGTTCGCGTGGAGCGTGACGAGCGTGCCGCCGCCCTGACGCGGGGCCCACTCGATGGAGCCCTTGAGTTCACCGCGCACCATCTGATGGACGATCTGCGTGCCCAGGCCGCTCATGGGCGTGCCCGGCACGAAGCCCACACCGTCGTCGGCGACGGTCACCGTCATGGACGAGCCCAGGCGTTCGGCCCGCACCTCGATAAGGCCATCACGGTCCGCGAGGCCGTGCTCGACAGAGTTGGCGACTAGCTCGTTCAGGACCGTGGCCAGAGCCTGGGCCTGGTCGGCCTGAATGGTGCCAAAGCTGCCGGTCGTGATGACCTCGACGCTATGGTCCGTGGACGCGATCGCACCGGCCATGCGCACGATCGTGCGTGCGACCTCGTCGAAGTCCACCGACTCATCCACGTTCTGCGACAGGGCGGCGTGCACGGTCGCGATTGCCTGCACGCGACGCTCGGCCTCGGCAAGCGCCACCTTGACAGCCTCCTCAGATGAGCGGCGCGACTGCAGGCGCAGCAGGGCGGACACGGTCTGCAGGTTGTTCTTCACGCGGTGGTGGATCTCGCGGATCGTCGCGTCCTTCGTCATGAGCTCCTGCTCGTGGCGGTGGACCTCGGAGACGTCGCGCGTGAGGATGACGGCGCCCAGGCGCTTGCGCCCGTTGACGAGGGGCAGGGCTCGCATGCTGACGGTGGAGGCGCGCGCGGCGATCTCGACGCGCCAGGAGGCGCGCCCCATGACGACGACCGCCATGGATTCTTCGATGAGGGTGCCATCCCCGATGACCTCGGTGACCTCCTGGGCGAGGACTTTGCCGGTCACGTGGGTGCGGATGCCGAGGCGGCGCAGGCAGGACACGGCGTTGGGGGTCGCGTGCTGCACGCGCCCCTCCGCGTCGAGCAGGACGGCACCGTCGAGGACGCGCGGGACGCCGTGGGAGGTGACCTGCGGGGTCGAGTCGTAGGGGTACTCGCCGCGCGCCATCATCTGGCACAGGGTGTCGGCAGCCGCCACCGTCCATCCCTCAAAACCGAGGGACAGACGCGGGCTGGACAGGTTGGCCTCGCGCGTGACGACGGCGATGATGCGCCCGTCGTGGCACACGGGCACGCAGGTTTCCATCATTGAGTACGTGCCGGCCCAGCGCGCAGCCGTCGAGCGCACAACTTCCCCGGACTGCAGAGCGCGACGCAGATCGATTTCGCGAGCGGCGGGCAGGTGGAGGCCGATAATGTCGTCCACGTGGACGGTCGCGGAGGTTGCGGGGCGGCAGTGGGCGGCCGCGATGAAGCGCCCGTCGTCGGCGGGCAGCCACAAAACCAGGTCGGCGGCCGCCAGATCAGCGAGCACCTGCCAGTCCGCGAGGAGGAGGTGCAGCCAATCGATGTCCTGCTCCGACAACGGCGTCGAAGAGGCTTCTTCAGCTAACTGCATGAGACTACGCATGCATCTACTCTAAAGGGAGTGGGGCCGCTACGGCGGACCTTCGTTGTAAATGAGCGCCGGGACACGCTCCGGCGCCGCTTCTTTCGTCAGGAGAGCCATGCAGTTCACGCAGTCTATGTCGTATCCCGGTACTGTCGACGAGGTCGTCGCCATGTACCTGACCCCCGACTACCTGGAGCGACGCTTCGGCCAGTTCGTGGTCGATGGCTCCTCCACCGTGTCGGTGGAGGGCAAGCGCGTGTCCTTTGCGGGCACCGTGCGCCCCGAGCTGATCCCGGCGGCGGCAGCGCGCTTTGTCAAGTCTGATCTGCGCGTCACTTTCACCGAGGAGTGGACACTCAACGAGGCCGGGGCGACTTCGCGCACGTCCATGACCGTGGACGGCGCGCCTGTATCCGTCGAGGCCACCTCCACACTGACTTCTGCCGAGGCTGGAAGCGTTCGGGACGTGACCGGCAACCTGTCGGTGCGCGTGCCGCTGCTGGGCGGACGCATCGAGAAGGAGGCGGTGGCTCGCGTGGGTCGCCTGACCGAGAACGAGCAGGCGAGCGCCACGCAGTGGTTGGAGGAGCACCGCTAAAGCTTTCTCTACGCTCTACGAGGAACCCCGCCCGCCCGGCGCATGTTGCACGGGCGGGCGGGGTCTTTTCGCGACACAATAGTGCCCATGAGTGATACCCCGAAGTCCCTGTACATGCAGCGTACGGGCGTGCGTCAGTACGTCGCCCGCAACCAGGACGGCGCCGAGATCCGCATCGGTCACGGCCCCGGCCTCTTCTCCCCCGGCGACCTGCTCAAGCTCGCGATCGCGGGCTGCAAGGCAATGAGCTCGGACGCGCGTCTGGCCTCCCGCCTGGGCGATGACTTCGAACAGTTTGTCGGCGTGTCGGCCGACTACGACCAGGAGCACGATCGCTTCACGCACGTGGACGTCGAGCTGGTCCAGGATCTGTCCGCCCTGTCCGAGGACGAGATCGCGGACCTTGAGCGCCGCGCGAACTCGGCCATCGAGCGTAACTGCACGATCGCGCACTCGGTCGTCGACCAGGCTCTGCCGGCATCGCACACGTGGACGAACGAGCGGATCGACTGACGTGAGCGCCGTCGACCGCCAGTACGAGGACCTGCTGGCGCGCATTATGCGCGAGGGCACCCCCAAGGGTGACCGCACCGGCACGGGCACGCGTTCCCTGTTCGGGGTGCAGCTGCGCTACGACCTGTCCAAGGGGTTCCCGCTGATCACGACGAAGCGCGTGCATGTCAAGTCGGTGGTCGGTGAACTCCTGTGGTTCCTGTCGGGTTCGTCGAACGTGTCCTGGCTCCAGGACAACGGGATCCGCATCTGGAACGAGTGGGCGGACGAGGAGGGCGAGCTGGGCCCGGTGTACGGCGTCCAGTGGCGTTCCTGGAATGCGGGGGGTGGTCGTCACATCGACCAGATTTCCCAGGTCCTCGAGACGCTGAAGACGAACCCGGATTCGCGCCGGATGGTGGTGTCCGCGTGGAACGTCGGCGACCTGCCGCAGATGGCGCTTGAGCCGTGCCATGCGTTCTTCCAGCTGTACGTGGCCGACGGCCGCCTGTCGCTGCAGCTCTACCAGCGCAGTGCAGACATGTTCCTGGGCGTGCCCTTCAACATCGCGTCCTACTCGCTGCTCACCCACATGTTCGCCCAGCAGGCGGGCCTTCAGGTCGGCGACTTCATTTGGACGGGCGGAGACTGCCACATCTACTCCAACCACACGGAGCAGGTGACCGAGCAGCTGAGCCGCGAGCCGTACCCGTTCCCGCGTCTGGAACTCGCGAAGGCCCCGTCGATGTTCGAGTACTCCTTCGATGACATTTCGGTCGTCGACTACCAGCATCACCCCACGATCAAGGCTCCGGTCGCCGTATGACGAAGCTCGCCGCGATTTGGGCGCAGGATAGCAACGGGATCCTCGGGACGGGCACGGCCATGTCCTGGCATGTTCCCGCTGATTTCCGCCATTTTAAGGAGTCCACGATGGGCTGCCCGATCATCATGGGTCGCCGCTCGTGGGAGGCCCTGGGTCGCGCGCTGCCAGGCCGGACGAACATCGTCATCACCCGTACGCCCGGGTACGAGGCTGCAGGTGCGTTCGTCGTCTCCTCGATCGACGAGGCCCTGGATGCCGCGCGCGAGGAAACGGCGCGCACGGACGCCCCCTACATCTGGATCACGGGCGGGGCTCAGCTGTACGCCGAGACCCTTCCCCTCCTGGACGAGGCCGTGGTCACCGACCTGGAGCTGGACGTGGCCGCGAGCGCGCCCGAGGGCTCGACGTTCGTGTACGCGCCGCCGCTGGATCCGGCGCTGTGGCGTCGGGACGAAGAGCGCAGCGATGCCGAGTGGCGTGATCGCTCGGGCGATGCTCGCTGGAAGGTGAGCACCTGGGTGCAGCGCTAAGCGTTTCCCCGTTTCGTTACCTGTCCGGCAAGGCCCCGCGCATCGCGCGGGGCCTTCGTCGTAGGATGCACTGTGCCCTCATCACCATTACTGACGAATCCGACGCTGCGCGCGCTCGTGGCGATCGCGCTGTTTACGTACACGGCGCAGAACATGCTCAACGTGTCGATCGCTCCCCTGTCGCGTGCCCTTGACCTGCCCGAGTGGATCGTGGGCGCGGCGGTGTCCCTGGCGGCTGCCGCAGTGACGGCGCTCAGCCAGTTCTGGGGGCGCCGTTCGATCGCCTGGGGACGCAGGCGCGTCATCCTGTTGGCACTCTTCTTGGCACTCACGGCGGGCACGCTCTTTTCGGCGGCGGTGTGGGCGCGGGCGGCCGGCTACATCGGCGCTTTCCTCGCGGCGGGCGCCATCATGGCGGCGCGCGGTCCTTTCTTCGGCGCGGCGGTCGCTGCGATCCCGCCGACGGGCCAGGCCCTCGTCGCCGAGGCGACCCCCGACGAGGCCTCGCGCGTGCGCGGCACGTCCGCGTTCTCCGGCGCGATCAACCTGTCCGTCATGGTCGGCTCCCTCGTGTCCTCGGCGCTGGGTGCGTGGTGGATTTTCGGCCCCGTGCACGCCACGCCGATTTTCGTCCTCATCGCGCTGGCCATCGCCCTCATCTGGCTGCCCCGCGACGGAGCATCCACCGGCCCGAGGAGGCGCCTGCCTCTCCTGAGCGGCGCGGACAGCGAACAAGAGGAGGCAACCCCGGCCTCGTCGAATGAACCCGCGGCGGATAACGCGAGCGCGGGGAAAGCGGACGGGGAACTGCCCCCGCGCGTGCGGTGGACCGACCGGCGCATCGCCCCGTGGATCGCTTCGGTGTTCGGAATCTATTTCGCGAACGGCGTCGTTCAGATCACGATGGGCTTCCTCGTCCAGGACCGCGGCGGACTCGAGCCCGCGCCCGCAGTCTCGGTCACCGCGCTCATGCTGCTGGCCAACGCGGCCGGAGCGATGCTCATGCAGCTGATCGTCGTGCCTCGCCTGGGGTGGGGACCGCGCAGGCTCCTGCGGGCGGGTATGACGCTCGCACTCGTGGCCCTTTCCTGCCTGACTCTCGCGCCGTCGCTATGGGCGCTGGCTGCCTCGACGTTCGCGATGGGCGTCGCGTCGGGCATGGCGTCCCCCGGCTACTCGGCGGGCGCGTCCCTGGCTGTGAGCGCGCGCGAGCAGGGCGGCATCGCCGGCGTCATCAACGCGACCGGCGCGATCACGTGGATCGTCGCCCCCGTGAGCGCCACCGCCCTGTACGGGTGGATGCCCCTGTCGCCCTTCGTGCTGGCGCTCTCACTCGTCGCGCTGTCGTGCGCGTGTGCCTGGTGGCTGCTGCGCCGAGCACGCAGCGCGGATCGTACGCTGAGCTAGGAGGCGACTAGGACGAGTGCCCCACGCCTCAGTGCGCGTGCGGCGCTATCCTAGAATGGTACGTAAGCCCTACGCGAAGGAGCCACCTGTGGCACAAGAAACCCGCACCGAAACCGACTCGATGGGAGCCGTTGAGGTCCCCGCGAACCGTTACTGGGGCGCTCAGACCGAGCGTTCGCTGCACAACTTCGACATTGGACGCAACACCTTCGTGTGGGGTCGCCCGATGGTGCGCGCCCTTGGCATCCTGAAGAAGTCCGCGGCCCTGGCCAACGCCGAGCTCGGCGAGCTGCCCGCCGACATCGCTGGCTACATCGCGCAGGCTGGCGACGAGGTCATCTCCGGCAAGCTCGATGACAACTTCCCGCTGGTCGTCTTCCAGACCGGTTCGGGCACCCAGTCCAACATGAACGCCAACGAGGTCATCTCCAACCGCGCCATCGAGCTCGCGGGCGGCACCATGGGCACCAAGTCCCCCGTGCACCCCAACGACCACGTGAACCGCGGTCAGTCCTCCAACGACACGTTCCCCACCGCCATGCACATCGCGGTCGTTTCCGAGCTGCACGACATGTACCCGCGCGTGCGCCAGCTGCGTAACACCCTGGACAAGAAGGCCAAGGAATTCGACGACGTCATCATGGTGGGCCGCACCCACCTGCAGGACGCGACCCCGATCCGCCTGGGCCAGGTCATCTCCGGCTGGGTTGCTCAGATCGACTTCGCCCTCGACGGCATCGAGTACGCGGACACGCGTGCGCGCGAGCTGGCCATCGGCGGCACCGCCGTGGGCACCGGCCTGAACGCTCACCCGAAGTTCGGTGAGCTCACCGCCAAGAAGATCTCCGAGGAGACGGGCATCGAGTTCAAGCAGGCCGACAACCTGTTCGCTGCCCTGGGCGCGCACGACGCGCTGGTGCTGGTCTCGGGCGCGCTGCGCGTCCTGGCCGACGCCCTCATGAAGATCGCGAACGACGTGCGCTGGTACGCCTCCGGTCCGCGTAATGGCATCGGCGAGCTGATCATCCCCGAGAACGAGCCGGGCTCGTCCATCATGCCGGGCAAGGTCAACCCGACCCAGTGCGAGGCCATGACCATGGTCGCCACCCAGGTGTTCGGCAACGACGCGACGGTCGGCTTCGCCGGCTCGCAGGGCAACTTCCAGCTCAACGTCTTCAAGCCCGTCATGGCGTGGAACGTCCTGGAGTCCATCCGTCTGCTGGGCGACGCCTGCGTGTCCTTCGATACGCACTGCGCGTACGGCATCGAGCCCAACTACGAGAAGATCAAGCACAACCTGGACATCAACCTCATGCAGGTGACGGCCCTGAACCGCCACATCGGCTACGACAAGGCCTCCAAGATCGCGAAGAACGCGCATCACAAAGGCCTGTCGCTGCGCGAGTCCGCGCTCGAGCTTGGCTTCCTGACGGCCGAGGAGTTCGACGCGTGGGTCGTTCCCGCCGACATGACGCACCCCAGCGCCGCCGACGAGTAATCCGCTTCAGTCGCGCGTGCGGCTGACGCTTCGGCCCCGGCCTCGTATCTACGATGCCGGGGCCGATTTCGTATGTACGAGGCCAGGGATGCGCTGGAGCGATAGGCGAACACGGTAGGGAATAAACACCCACAGCACTCAGTTATGTGTCATGTAAACAATCGGAGGGATTGATGACGCGCACACTCACCACCTACAACGAGGCCATCCATACAGCCCTACACATCCTGGCTGCGGACATGGGCTACGAGATTTCCCCCTCGGACACCTCACAGGCACGCGCCTACCTGCGTGCCCTCATGAACATGCGTGATCCCGCTCCCCTGCCGGATGGCTACCCGGAGGCGGAGGCGATTGTCCTCGACACCGAGCGCGAGCGTCAAGGAACCGTGACCTGGGAGGACACCACGGCCTCGTCGATCCATCCAAGAATGGCGCTGTGGCGCGGCGACATTACGCGCCTGGAGGTCGACGCGATCGTCAACGCGGCAAACTCGGCGCTGCTCGGATGCCGGGCACCAGGGCACACGTGTATCGACAACGCGATCCACAGCGCATCCGGGCTCGCACTGCGGCAGGCATGCGCCGTGGTCATGGCTGAGCGCGCACGCGGCGACGGCCCCTCGGGATTCCCGACGGGCGAGGCCGTCCTCACCCCCAGCTTCCATCTGCCGTCGCGCTTCGTCATCCACACGGTCGGCCCGATCGTGAGCGGAGAGCTCAATGATGAGCACCGGGAGGCCCTGGCTCGCTCGTACCGGCGATGCCTGGAGGAGGCAGCCGCACATGGGCTCAACACGGTGGCTTTCTGCTGCATTTCCACGGGTGTCTTCGGCTTCCCGCAGGAGGAGGCCGCCCGTATCGCGGTGGCAACCGTCACCGACTTCCTTGAGTCTGAGGCCCCAGGCGCGTCTGAGCTGTGCGTCATTTTCGACGTCTTCGGCGACCACGACGAGGCCCTGTACCGCGCCCTTCTCAGGCTCTAAATCCATCAACGACGGAGGAGACACATGAACCGACCCACCACCCTGCACAAGGCTATCGAGAGCGCTGATGCGATCCTCATCGGCGCGGGCGCCGGCCTGTCCGCTGCCGACGGGGACAACCACTCCGGACCGGTTTTCGATGAGTATTTCACAGACTTCCGCGCCGAGCACGGCATCACAGACGCCTACTCGGGCGGCTTCTACCCCTTCCCCACTTCGGAGGAGCGCTGGGCGTTTTGGAGCCGCATGATCTCCCTACTGCGCTACGAGGCCGGCCCGGGGCAGGTGCACTCGGACCTCCTGGACCTCGTACGCAGTCGCGACTACTTCGTGATCACCACGAACGTCGATCACCGTTTCCAAAATTCCGGCTTCGACAAGGAACGCTTGTTCTACACGCAGGGCGATTACGGGCTGCTGCAGTGTTCAATCCCCTGTCACGACGCCACGTACGACAACGAGTCGTGGGTGCGTGAGGCAATGGCGAGTCAGGAGGGCATGCATATCCCATCGGAGTTGATTCCCCGTTGCCCGAGGTGTGGGGAGGAGATGACGACGAACCTGCGTATCGACAACCGTTTCGTTCAGGACGATGGATGGATGGCGGCTGCCGGTCGTTATCAGGACTTCCTGGAGCGTACGGCTACCGGCCGCGTGCTTCACCTCGAGTTGGGCGTCGGCATGAATACGCCGAGCATTATCAAGTTTCCGTTCTGGCGGCGCGTCCACGACAATCCGGAGGCAACCTACGCGTGCGTTGCTCTGGACGCGGCGGCGCCCGCAGAGATCGCGGACCGTTCGCTCGTCATTCGCGGCGACATCGCTGAGGCCCTGGCGAGCGCGCGCGGATAACGAGCCGGGCCTCGTCCCTACCTTTGGGCGCGCGCCTTCTTACGCATCTTCAGGATCGTCGAGGCGATGATGGTCAGCAGGAAGATGTTGAAGAGGATCGCGCCGACGCTCGGGGATACCCACGTGGCGACGAGGCGCCCGACGGGGGTCGTGGCTGCCGCGGATACGCCGACGATGAGGCCGATGCGCAGGTCGACCATGCGGTGGCGCAGGTTGGTGACAGTGCCGGCTATGCCGGTGGGGATCATGACGAGGAGGGACGTGCCGCGCGCAATAAGGTCTCCCGCGCCGACTGCGAGCTCCATGCCGGGCACGATGACGGATCCGCCACCCACGCCGACCAGGCCGGAGAGGATGCCGGCGCACAGGCCGACCAGGATCATGAGCGCGCACGAGGCCGGGGTCAGCGAGACGGTCCCCTCTCGCGTGGGGACGTGCAGGTATTGGGAGACGATGACGAAGACGGTGAAGCCGATGAGGATCCAGGGTAGGGCGGGCGCGGGGAGGCGGCGCAGGAGCCACACGCCGATCTGAGAGCCCGCGAGCGCGCCGACCACGAGGAGGGCGGCGCCCGCCCACGAGACCTCGCCGTGCAGGGCGTAGTTTCCCGAGCCGACGGCGGCGGTGACGATGATGGCGGCGAGCGACGTGGCCGAGGCGCGGCGCTGATCCATGCCCAGGACGGCCATCAGGGCGGGCACGATGACGAGGCCGCCTCCCACCCCGAAGAGTCCGGAGAGGAATCCAGCGCCGACGCCCGTTGCAATAACGAGGAGGATGCGGTTCATGGTGAGGGGCTGGGAGTCGGTGTTGGCCATGCTTCTACTGTAGTACTGCGTTGTTTTGCGTTCTGCGACTGAGCTTCACCGTGCGAGAAACATGCATCCGCGCCCTGTTCATGGGCCAGCGGGCAGCTGGATCTCGCGCCTGAGAGCTCCGTTAGGATGGGGGCATGTCAGATACGCGTGACCCACGAGGGATTGTTAACTTCTTTGTCCGCTACCTGGTGCTCCACGTGATTTTCCTGGTCGGGCTCCCGCTCTCGTATGCCATGGACCTGGCACTCATCTACTTCTTCGGCTTCCTGGGCTTCTTCACTTTTTTCCAGGTGCTGATAGCCATCACCCGAAAGTTCCTCGAGAAGGCCGGATCGTGGAAGATTGTCGCAATCGTAGGGGCCGTATTCTCCGACGTGGCGGTCCTGTGGTTCTTGGGATGGCTGATAGGAGGTTCACTCGACGGCAGCTCCGACTGGGGGCTCGTAACCGCGTGGCTGCCCTGCCACTTTGTCGCCGCCTTGTGCGCGTGGGGACTCCGCGAGTTCTTCTACTGGTTGAGCCCACGAGACACGGCTACGCCCAGCGCCTCTAACAGTCCCACCGATCTGGCTGAAACCGAGAACCTCAGCGAATCCGAAGACACAGAGGCAGACACCCCGGCGGACGCAACCGCGGTCACCGAAGTCGACACCGACACCGTCGCCGACAAGCAGTAGTCCGTTTTTGGGAGCGGCTCGACCGCTCCCCCTCCGTCAGGCAGGACACACAACTCGGCCCCGGCCTCGTCACTATAAACGAGGCCGGGGCTCGCACCTACTTTTTCTTCTTCTTCGGTGCGGGTATCTCCTCCCACATGGCCGAGACCACGTCGCACAGCGCGTCACGGTCCTCCACCTCGATGAGGAGCATCTCCTTCGCACCTTTGTAAGGGGTGGTGCGTGGGGCATCGGGCAGGAGGCGTTCGGAGGCGGGCGTGGCTTTGAGCAGGAAGCGGTCGTCGTAGATACCACCGATGACCTTGCTCCGGTAGTAGAGGACGTATCCGCCCATCATCTTGCGGTGCGCCACCTCGTCCAGCTCGCCGAGCAGGTCGAGCACGAAATCCAGGTATTGGTTGCTGGACGACATCGTTCTTCCTCACTTTCCCGCTCAACGACACGCTCATCTGAGCCTGCGCTACATTGAGCGGCCGTCCTCTTTTGTGGGGTGTGAAAAAACAGCGTAGCAGCCTTAGGTCGAGCCCGCTGCCCACGTTCGTTCATTGATCAACGAGGCCGGGGGAGGAAGCAGAGCGGGCTAGTATCGCCGTGACCAAGGGTCATGAGGGGCTGGACCTCGCGCCTGAGGGCCTCGTTAGGATGGGGGCATGATTGATATGCGGGACCCTCGAGGGATTATTACGTTCATCGTCCGGTATCTGATGCTCCAAGTGGGCCTCCTGGTCTTACTCGTACTCTCCTTGTCATCCAGCCTCGTTCTGTTGGCTTTTTCTGTCTCATGGGCTTCTTCACCTTCTTCCAGGTGTTGGCGTCCATCTCCCGGGATTTTCTCGACCACGCCGGGTTGTGGAAGGCTATCGTGATCGCGGTTACTGTCCTCATCGACGTACCCATCCTGTGGTGGTTCGGACGACTGGTGGCGGGCATTGCCGGCAGCGGGTCCGACTGGTGGCTCGTGACTTCATGGATGCCCTTCCACTTCTTCGCTGCCTTCTTCGCGTGGGGACTCCGCGAGATCTTCCACTCGCCGGACCCTCAGCAAACCGCCACGCCCAGCGCCCCTGACAGCACCGTTGAGCCTGACGACAGTGAGAACCCCACCGATCCCGAAGAGACAAAGGAAGAGGAAGACTCCCCGACAGCCACCAACGGGGTCATCGAAGCCGACACCGACAAGCAGTAGTCCGTTTCCTCAGGAGCGGTTTCGGCTACTCCCCTGCCGCTAGACAATAGGCGAAGACTGGCCCCGACCTCGCTTTCACGAGGCCGGGGCAGGCTCGTCACAGTCCTCCGAGTCCGGAGAATCGTTCGACCCAGGTCCGCAGGGCGTCGAGGACACGCGAGCGGATGGCTTCGCGACTGCCACCGCCACCAAAGCGGCGGGCCGGCGGAAGGATCGAGGACAGGCCGGTTCCTTCGTCGGGAACGTAGCCCTCGCGCAGGGAGTCGTACGCGAAGTCTCGCGCACCCTCGCCGAGGCGTTCGGCCTCGATGATTGCGTCGAGTTCGCTGTCGCGCTTGGCGGCGATGAAGGACTCGAACTCTGTGGGAACGTCTCCGTTGAGGGACACTCGGCGGTAGAACTCTTCGATGAGGTCGCGTTTGCCGCGCAGGGCGGGTGAAGCGGCGAGGGCGCGCGTGATTTCGACGGGGATTTCGCGGTCGTCGCCGTCGCCGCGCTCGCCCCGATGGTGTTCGACGAGCATGAGGATGTAGTCGACGTTGATATCGACCTGCTTGACGAGTTCCATTTCGAAGACGAGGTCATCGGCGATCGGTTCCTTGTTCGCTTTCGAGCGCTCCCGTGCCTCGTTGTACAGGTCGAGGTAGATGCTCCGGTAGTCTTCGAGTTCGCGCGGGGCGATCGTGTCGTCGCTCTCGAAGTCGTCGAAGGACGTGAGGATGTTGCGCAGGCGCAGGATCTGCCCCATGAGATCGATGAATTGTTTCTGTTCCTTTTCGGAGGCGATCGATCCGATGGGCAGTGGGAAGTCGATGCGAAGCTGCTCGATGGCCTCCAGGTAGGTGGACAGGTACTCGCCGTAGGGGCGCAGGAGGACCTGGCCGCGCGCTTCCTTGTTGCCGAACAGGGCAATCGCGTCGTTCGTGGCGTCTTCGAGGTTGCGGAAGCAGACGATGTTTCCGTAGGTCTTCACCGAGTTAAGGATTCGGTTCGTGCGTGAAAAGGCCTGGATGAGGCCGTGGGCGCGCAGGTTCTTGTCGACCCACAGGGTGTTGAGGGACTTGGAGTCGAAGCCGGTGAGGAACATGTCGACGACGATGACCAGGTCGATGCGCCTGTCGGTGAGGGCTTGGGAGAGGCTCTCGTAGTAGCTTTCGAATCCCGAGGCGTCAGTGCCGTAGTTGGTCCCGAACTGCTGGTTGTAGTCGGCGATCGCCTCGTCGAGGAAGGCACGGTCGTCCTGGGAGAGGGCCGAGGGGTCCATGGATTCTTCGGAGAGCAGGCCGGTGCCCGGAGCCTCGGCGTTGGGCGCGTATGAGTAGATGATTCCGACACTCAGGCTGCGCGCCTCGGGCAGGTCGGCCTGTTGGCGTTTGAATTCCTGGTAGTAGGCACGGGCGGCCTTGATGGAGGAGGTGGCGAACAGGGAGTTAAAACCGTTCACGCGCCGCTTCTTGTACTGGAAGGAGGCGTGCCGCTTCGTCTTTTGATCGAAGTGCTCGAGGATGTAGGAGACCACGGCCGAGATGCGCTGCGGGTTCATGTAGGCGCTGTCGGTATCGATGCCTTCGACGTCGTGGTTATCGACACCGTCGCGCACGCGGAACGAGTTGAGGTAGTCGACGCGGAACGGCAGGACGGTGTTGTCCCGGATTGCATCGACGATCGTATAGGAATGCAGCTGGTCTCCAAAGGCCTGCTGGGTGGTACGCAGGTTTGCTTTGCCGGAGCTGGAGGCATTTTCCGCGAAGATGGGTGTTCCGGTGAAGCCGAAGAGGTGATAGTTGCGGAAGGC
>ERZ772766.720-NODE-720-length-18851-cov-3.452490_pt1 | contig 18851 bp, 13 predicted proteins | sample MGYA00511379_ERZ772766 | MGnify/ENA primary metagenome ERZ772766 (study PRJEB29015, sample SAMEA2737895) | human oral metagenome | biome: human oral; feature: human-associated habitat; material: dental | place: China | collected 2116 ...
GTGGTTCTGCTCGCTAATCGTCAGTGGAAGAGAGACGAGGGTGTCTTCTTGCACCTTCTTCACGTAGTCGCTCACACCGTTCGAGAGCGCCAGAATAAGGGCAATTCCGATAATTCCGATGGAACCGGCAAAGGCTGTCAGGAAGGTACGGCCTTTCTTCGTTAATAGGTTATTAAACGAGAGGGCTAGAGCCGTCATAAAGCTCATCTTCGTCTTCGTAAACTGAATGTCCCCTTGTTTGGTTTCTTCGGTTGGTTCATATGGATTCGAGTCGCTTAAGATGCTTCCATCTAATACTTGTACGATACGAGTGGAGTACGTCTTTGCCAACTCTGGGTTATGCGTCACCATGATAACGAGACATTCCTTGGCGATGTCTTTTAATAGCTCCATGATTTGAAGGGATGTCTCCGAATCGAGTGCTCCTGTAGGTTCGTCGGCTAAAACGACTTTTGGATTATTGACGAGGGCACGCGCAATCGCGATTCGTTGCATTTGTCCCCCAGACATTTGGTTTGGTTTCTTATATAAATGGTCTTTCAATCCAACGCGTTCAAGCGCTTCGATGGCACGTTTCTTACGTTCCGCTTTGGAAACACCAGAGAGGGTCATCGCAATCTCGACGTTTGAGAGTGCCGTTTGGTGACCGATAAGATTATACGATTGGAAGACGAATCCGATGGTGTGGTTTCTGTAGCTATCCCAATCGCGGTCTTTAAATTGCTTTGTTGATTTTCCTTGGATGAGTAAATCACCAGATGTGTATTGGTCGAGTCCACCGATGATATTTAATAGGGTGGTTTTCCCTGAACCCGATTGTCCGAGAATTGAGACGAACTCATTTTCACGGAAACGAATCGAGATGTCTTTCAACGCGTGAAACTCTTGATTCGCGGTATGATAAACTTTTGAAATATGTTGTAGCTGTAGCATCACCAAGCTCCTTTCATCAATGACCCTAGTGTACCACAGTTGTAAGGTGCAAGCATAGGACTGGAGTCGGAATTTTAGTAAAAAGTTGGCAGAGAGAACTGTTGAAACTCCTTATAAAATCTGTATAATAGGAATACAACACAAAAAAGGAGTACAACCCATGACAACAATTGATAAAGTAGCTCTGATGGAGCAAGCCAAAGAAGTTTTAAAGAATGCTTACTGTCCGTATTCAAAATTCCCTGTAGGAGCTGCGGTGTTATACAAAGATGGCCGTGTGATTACAGGTGCCAACGTTGAGAATGTATCGTTTGGAGTGACCAACTGTGCGGAACGTAGCGCGATTTTCTACGGAGCTTCACAAGGTTATCGTAAAGGCGATATTTTAGCAATTGCCGTTGCGGGGGAAACAGAAGGATTCTTACCACCTTGTAACATTTGTCGTCAAGTGATGGTTGAGTTCTGTGGACCAGATACTCCTGTATTCTTATTGAATGGAAAAGGCGAAATTCGTGAACTACGCTTAGAAGAATTAGTTCCTTATTCATTTGTAAGCTTAGAAATGTAATCAAATCCTATAAGAAATGAAGCAGCAAGTTGTTGCTTCGTTTCTTTTTTTTCAAAAAAATTGAAAAATAAATTCGACGGGGTTTATTGGATCTATTCCGAAAAATGAATTTTTAGAATATAATCGCTCGAATGGTTAGTACTAGAATGATATAAAAGTTATTCAGCAGCTGGATAGAGCAGCGATTAGAAATCCGGATGCAGGATCCATTTGTAAAGGGATCTTCTATACAGTGAGGAGTGCCTTTATACAAAATTTGTTTGTTTTCCGCAGAGTTGAAATGAGCTATCTGTATAAAATTTTCTCACCTAATTTTTACACGAAAAAAAGTAAAATGTAGCATATATGCTACATTTCGAAAAATGAAGTGGAAAGATTGAAGCCGTAGAATCCAGCGGATGCCATAATGGCAGTAATGGGGGATGGCAACCAATGTGAATTACTGACTCTAGGGGTTCCCGTAGAGTCAGTTTGAAGCTTGGTAGAACTTGAGACTTTGGCTCAAGTCGGTGCCCCATTACAGCTTTTATGGACAAATCCGCTAGGATTCGCAGGCGCAAAAATTTAAACAGTCTTTCTACTTGCAAATGGTGAGAGACTGTTTTATACTAAAGTCAACCAAATAGGTTTACAAGTTTTCAGGAGGTGTACGATGTATCAACCAGAGAAATTAAAAGAACGAAGAGTGGCGCAGGGATTGACGCAACAAGAGCTTGCCAATGCACTCGGTGTCTCTAAGCAGGCTTATTCTGCCTGGGAGCGTGGAGTGAAGGTGCCAGCGTCGGATAAGGTAGAACAGCTGGAGAAGCTTCTATCTGTGCCAAAGGGATATTTTACAGAAATTGAAATTGTACGATTATACCATACGCTAACAAAGCCAAACCAAGAGAAGGCGGTGCGCTATGTCCGCGCGTTAGCAACCGAGGAACAAACGCCAAAAGTGGTGCCGATGAAGAAGAAACTGGTCGCGTATCATGTGTACGAGAAGATGTCGGCCGGGATTGGGGCGACGATTTACAACGACCGAGATTACGATACGGTTTACTACGATGAAGAGTTGGCGCATGATTTTGCGTCATGGGTATCGGGGGACTCGATGGAACCAAGGTATCATAATGGGTCGGTGGCGCTCATTCGTGAGACGGGATTCGATTATGATGGGGCGGTCTATGCGGTGGTATGGAACGGCCAGACGTTTATTAAGCGCGTGTACCGTGAAGAAGACGGGTTGCGTTTAGTATCGTTTAACCCGGACTATGCAGATTTATTTGCTCCGTATGAGGAAGAACCACGAGTGGTAGGAATGATTGTTGGAAACTTTATGCCGTTGGAGGGATAAAGATGGGCTGCTTTGACTATTCGAAGGAACCGAGAAGCGATATTGCCTTTGTGGACATGAAGTCCTTTTACGCGAGTGTGGAATGTGTGGCGAGGGGGCTGCATCCGTTGAAGACGTCGCTGTGCGTGATGAGTCGTGCGGATAATTCGGCGGGGTTGATTTTAGCGTCCTCTCCAACGTTCAAGAAGTTCTTCGGGAAATCCAATGTCGGTCGTGCGTATGAATTGCCCTTTGATGTCAAAACACGAAAGTTTAGTTATGCCAATGCGCGTCGTCAAGGAATCGAAGTGACGCCACAGTATGTGCAGTTTATCGAAAGATGGGCGAAGGTGACCCATATCGTGCCTCCCCGGATGGACGAGTATATTAAGGTGAACATGCAAATTCAACGCGTGTTTCAAAACTTCGGTGGACCAGAGGATATTTTTCCCTATTCGATTGATGAAGGGTTTATTGATTTAACGTCATCGCTGAATTATTTTGTGCCGGATGATGCGCTCTCTAGACGAGAAAAGCTCGACCGCGTGTCTGCGGATATCCAACGGGCGATTTGGAAGGAGACGGGAATTTACTCGACGGTTGGAATGTCGAATGCGAATCCGCTTTTGGCCAAATTAGCGCTTGATAATGAGGCGAAGAAGATTCCGTATATGCGAGCGAACTGGTCGTATGAAGATGTCGAAGAGAAGGTCTGGGGAATTCCAGAGATGACCGACTTTTGGGGAATCGGTTCGCGAATGGAGAAGCGACTGAACGCACTAGGGATTTATTCGATTCGGGAATTGGCGAACGCGAATCCCGACCGCTTGAAACAAGCGCTTGGCGTTGTAGGCTTGGATTTATGGTTTCACGCGAATGGGATTGATGAGAGTAATGTGCATGTGCCGTACCGCCCGAAGTCAAGAGGGCTTGGGAACTCTCAGGTGCTTCCACGAAATTACGTTTGCCAGCGGGATATCGAAATCGTGCTTCGCGAGATGGCGGAGCAGGTGGCCATACGTATGCGACGAATTAAAAAGAAGGCGACGGTTGTTTCGATTCATGTAGGCTACTCAAAGGACGAAGGATTGTCGTCGATACAGGCGCAACGCAAAATTGACCCGACGAATCGCACTTCGGTGTTATCGGAAGTGGTGTTGGAACTCTTTCGTAAGAAATATAAAGGTGGTGCGGTGCGTAATGTGGCGGTGCGGTATTCCGGATTTGTCGAAGAAAGCTTTGGACTCATTTCACTATTCGAAGATATTGAAGCAGTTGAGAAAGAAGAAAGGCTCCAGACGGCGATTGATACGGTTCGCGACCAATACGGATTCACCTCGCTTTTAAAAGGGAACGCGCTGGAAGGTGGTTCGCGCGTGGTGGCTAGAAGCAAGTTAGTCGGAGGACATTCCGCTGGAGGATTAGACGGTTTGAAATAATGGAAAGAGCGTATTTGCCGTATCGCTCGGCAAGAGAGCACAAGGATCGTGGCATGGCCAAATGGATGGGTTTTTTCCTATCTGAACATACGACGTCTCTAAAAGATGAAAAGAAACGCATCGACCAGACGAATATGCTGACGATGGAAGAGAAATGGATGCTGCTATCGCAATTGTATGTAGGGAAATTGCAAGCCGGTATTACGGTGCCGTATCGGATGATGCGACAAACGCTCATTGGCGAAGTGAGTGAATTATACGAGAGTGAAATCTCGCTGAAAACAGAAGAAGGCTACCGCCGCATTGCAGTGGAAGAGATTCTGCAAATTCAGTTGGTGGAAGGCGCAGGGTAATCAAAAAATAGTATTGAATTTCATTAATAATCCAAAGTTTAAAGGGGTCGAATTCGACTCCTTTAAACAAGTTAGGGTTGGTAGATATAGTATCGCTAAGCTATTAAAGTTTAAGCGATGTTATTTTTATTTTGAAAAGGCTTTAATGCAAATGATATAATTTGGTTGTGGTATAAATCATAGAAAAGGTAAAGGAGAAAATATATGAGTGACACTATTGTAATCGTAGATTATCCTATTAAATTTGTTGGAGGATGAAGAAAAGAATGGAATAAATATTTATCTGCCACTATGAATTGAAATTCATATGACAAAAGAATTTAGAAAGTTTTTAAAAATCTAAATTTATTTCTATATTCGGATGGAAAATTTATTTCCAAATTAACATAATCTAAAAAATAGAATTGGCAGATAATCGTTTATATTCATGCATAGTTGATGCAGGAGAAAAATGAAATGACTTAGAATTCAATATAGTAGATGAAGAAATAGACTTTCATATTTTGATAAAATTAGATTGTTTAATTTTGATATAAATGATGATAGGTTTACAGAATATAAAAATTGAATTTAAGTTTCAGGAACGCGGTGTAAATACAAAATAAATGATGAAAAAAGTTACGTTAGGAGAAAAAATGGATCTAAATAAATTTGAAAAAAATAATGGGTTTCAACTAATTAGAAATAGAATAATAAGAATAAGTGATGGAAGTATTGTAAAACAAGATTTAATATCGGGATTAATGTTATTAAGTATAATGTCTTGGGTATTAGGAACTGTAAAATTTTTCTGGGATATTATTTTAGTTAACTTATTTAATGATTTAATTACTTATGCAATTATGTTTCATAGAAATGTAGAACAATTACTGAACGCTTATTTAGGTATGTCTACGGAAATAGTTATTTATGAACTTTCTGAATTCAAAGGACCAAATTTGGGGAACTTAATTAATAAATCCATTGAAATAGGTATCAGATTATCAATTGTTGTTATTATAATGTTTGTAATTAACTTAATATTTGCAAAAGAAAGTTTTGGTAATGAAATAATTAAATACATTACATTAATTATCTTGCCAATTATAGTATATAGTGAATATAAGTTTACAATATCTATGGGGATACTCATTATAGCAATCACTTTAGTGCAACTTGGAAAAGGGAACGTATATAGATTTCTATGCAATTTAATTCTTCTTCTAAAACCATTAAATGTTTTAGAGAACAATGGGAGTGCAGGTAATATTATAGACATAGTGAAATTAATAATTCAATTTTTATCTTGCTATGTAATTTCTTTAATAATTTCCAATTTGTTTAACTTACCATTTGCTATTTCTTTTTTATTAGTAGTTGTTTTGGTAATGAGGTTTGGTTTACAATTTCAAGAAAAGAATTCTCATTTAGAAATTCTGTTAAAAGGTATTATCTACATTATAGTATTTGCTACGGTATTATTATCTCAACAAATAAAGGATAGTATAAGCATCTTTACGGTATTATTTGCATTATATTTTGCCGTAGATAGATTTTTTGGTTTATACGATGAAATAGAGACACTCGTAAAGAAAGATGAAATAAATTATTATTTGTATTTAGATAATTCAATGGGTGTTTTAGAACAAAATTTTTTGCCAGATGAGTTGTTGGTTGCTTTAATTGCTAAAATGAATGAAGTAAAATTATTTGGTCAATTGATAATAAGAACAGAACTTGGAATGAAGAATAGTTTTGAAAATTTATTAAGTTTAGTCAAAGAAAACAGAAAGAATGAATATGAAAGGTACCGATTGTTAATAGCATCACTTGAATATAAAATGCAGAAAAAAGAAAATGAAAAACTTACAATAATAAATTTTGTTCAAAATAATTTAGGAGATGTTATGTCACTTGATAACCAAGAAGTGCTTCCAATTGAATTTTTAGTTCTTTATGGTGAAGAACTAAGAGTACAAAAGGATTATGAATTAGCTCTTCAATACTTGAGTTTTTCAAAGTACTATAGTTCCTATCATTATATAGATAGTTATGGTGAATGTAAAAAAAACATTGATAATATGCAAAAATAATTCTTTAACAAAGAGGTTTTGATTGGTTCAATGCGAGGTAGCTTTCTGGCAGCTAAAAATGAACTATTATTTTCTTTTTAATGTCAAATTGATTCTAGGAATTAGAAAATGTTCGAAGTAGATGTTTATAGTGAAAAATTTTAGATAAAATTTGATGGTTTCGAAACATAAGAACACAACGAAGAATTGTACATTTGAAATGAATAATTTTTGTATTGTTTTTTTACGCTAATGTAGCATTATTGAAAAAGATAATGAAAAAATTCATCTTGAAGAGAATGTATACTTTGTTTTTGTAGCGAGAAGAGATAATGAGGCGCAAATATAATAAACAGTAGAAAAAGAAGAAATGAATAAACGTTTTGAAGGAAATCTTGAAAGTAATGATGAACAAGGCGATACATTATTATATATTGATATCCATTTTATCCGTTAAATTTGGAATCATTAGGTGATATAAGGGTAAGTGAATTATGTCAAAAAAGAAAAAAGAAGTGTTTAAGAAGAGTAAGTAATCATGCCTATAAGAAAATCATGGTAATCTAAGGCAAATAAATATTTAGAGATATAAAAAAAAACAAACGTCTCCCGTTATTCACTAGAGTTGACGGGGGCGTTCTTTTTTGCTAAAATAGTCGTGTTGTAATTGTGAAGCACCACAGCTACAACCGCTCGGATTAGAGTACAAAAGACCGGAATCGGCACTTTAAACTGGCGAGTCTTAGTCTAAAATATAGGAGGTGCAATATGTACGCAATCGTAAAAACTGGTGGAAAACAAGTTAAAGTTGAAGTTGGTCAAGCAATCTACGTTGAAAAATTAAACGCAGAAGCTGGCGACAAAGTAACTTTCGAAGAAGTAGTATTTGTAGGTGGAGATGACGTTAAAGTTGGTGCTCCATTCGTAGCAGGTGCAACTGTTGAAGGAACTGTTGAAAAACAAGGCCGTCAAAAGAAAGTTGTAACTTTCAAATACAAACGTCGTAAAGACTCACACCGTAAACAAGGTCACCGTCAACCTTATACAAAAGTTGTTATTGACGCAATCAACGCTTAATCACGATGATTCAAGTGACTGTACACAAGAAGAACCAACGTATCGTTTCCTTTGAAATGACTGGTCATGCAGACTTTAGTGAACACGGTTCAGATATCGTTTGCGCAGGGGTATCGGCTTTAGCCATTACAACTGTGAACAGCATTGAGAAGTTAGCAGGATATCAACCGATTGTCGAAGTTGACGAGGTTGAAGGTGGTTACTTATATATGGAAGTTGTAGAGGACTTGACGAAAGACCAAGAACATACAACTCAAATTTTATTAAATAGTCTATTACTAGGGTTAGAAGATATTCAATCAGAATATCAAGACTTTCTAGCTGTAACTGTTGCATAATCAATCAAGGAGGTGCACAACTATGTTAAAAGTGAATTTACAATTATTCGCCCATAAAAAAGGGGGCGGTTCTACATCAAACGGACGTGACTCACAAGCAAAACGTTTAGGTGCTAAACGTGCTGATGGACAATTCGTTTCAGGTGGTTCAATCTTATTCCGCCAACGTGGAACAAAAATCCATCCAGGTGAAAACGTAGGTAGAGGTGGAGACGATACTTTATTTGCTAAAGTTGACGGAATCGTACGTTTCGAACGTAAAGGCCGTGACAAAAAACAAGTATCTGTTTATCCAGTAGTTGCTGCTGAATAATAATGAGTAGGATGTGACATTCAGTCACATCCTTTTTTTTAAGAAAAATGAGATTTTAACAAAACTACTTCAAACGTTTCAGATTACTGTACAATCGCTAGTATTGCTATTATAGAATCTGAACGTTCTGCATAGTTTTGTAAAAAAGCATGTGCTGCTGTTGTAGTACATATCATTCAAAATTCAAAAAATTAAAAAAAATAGAAGGAGGGATTTTTATCGAAGCGGGAAAAGAAATTCAAGCATTCGAGGAATTGGCAAAAGCAGTAGAGCTGCTTCAAAAAGAAATCGGCTATTCGAATGTAGAAGCGCTAGGGGAAACCTTACAAAATATAGTCAATGACAACACTGCGCAACAAGTCGAAGGCCTGCCAAGTAACGAAGTGGCCCAAGAATTAAACAAAGCGTATAAAGAATTAGATTTAGCAAGTTATTCGAGTGAAGAAATTCGCCGGATGATTCAATTCGCGTTCTTGAAAGCTGCTAAAGAAGATGGCTTACAAACCAATCACCAAATGACACCAGATGCGATTGGATTACTCGTGGCGTATATGATTGACCAAATGACGAAGAAAGAAGAGACGCTACAAATTGCGGATTTTGCTGCGGGAAGTGGAAATTTACTGAGCACGATTCTCTTATTTTTACAATCTGCAGGGAAAACAACCCAAGCGACGGCTATTGATAATGATGAAGTGTTAGTGCATTTAGCCTTACAAGCTTTTGCATTAGAGCAATTAGATGTGAAGACTTCCTTACAAGATGGCTTGCAAGATTCACTCGTGGATCCGCAAGACTTCGTAGTGAGTGATTTACCAGTCGGCTACTATCCAGTGGATGCGAACGCCGCTCGTTTTGAGACAAAAAATGAAGAAGGTCATTCTTTTGCCCATCATTTACTCATCGAACAGCATATTCGCTATTTGAAGGAAGCGGGAATCGGATTGTTCATCGTTCCGACAAATTTATTTGAGACAGTTGAAGGGGAAACGTTACTTGCTTACTTGCAAAAAGAAACATATGTACAAGCAATGCTCGCATTCCCTCGCAATTTATTTAAAGATGTGCAGTTTAGTAAGTCTTTACTCATTGTACAAAAACGAGGGAAATCTGCTAAACAAGTGAGCCAAGTCCTTCTAGGGGATATCCCAGAATTTAAAAACAGAGAAAAATTCAGAAAATTCACTCTAACATTCGAAAAATGGGCACAAGAAATGTTATAATGAATCCGTTAGACCCAGATGCGGGCTTAATTTTAAATTAAAGGAGAATGTGCATGTCAAAATCAATCGCGATTAATGCAGGAAGTTCAAGCTTGAAATTCCAATTATTTAATATGCCACAAGAAGAAGTGGTTGCTAAAGGGTTAGTAGAACGTATCGGATTAGGAGATTCAATCTTCTCAATCAGCTATGGAGACGACCAAAAATTTGAAGTGGTAGAAGATATTCCAAACCACGAAGTTGCGGTAGAAAAATTATTAGAACAATTAGTAGCTTTAAACATTATTTCTTCATTCGACGAAATCACTGGTGTTGGTCACCGTGTCGTTGCCGGTGGAGAATTATTCAAAGATTCAGCTTTAGTAGATGATACTGTTATCCAACAAGTAGAAGACTTAGCAGAATTTGCACCATTACACAACAAAGCTGAAGCGGTAGGAATGCGCGCATTCAAACACATCTTACCAGACATTACAAGTGTTGCTGTATTCGATACTTCATTCCATACAACAATGCCTAAAAAAGCTTATTTATACAGCATTCCAATGGAATACTACAAAAAATTCAAAGCTCGTAAATACGGAGCACACGGAACAAGCCACCGCTACGTTTCACGCCGTGCTGCTGAAATGTTAGGTAAACCAATTGAAGAATTAAAAATCATCACTTGCCACTTAGGTAACGGTGCTTCAATCACTGCGGTTGATGGCGGTAAATCTGTAGATACTTCTATGGGATTCACTCCATTAGCAGGGGTTACAATGGGTACTCGTTCAGGTGATATCGATGCTTCATTAGTAGCGTTCTTAATGAACAAATTAAACATTACAGACGTTAACGAAATGGTTGACATCTTAAACAAAAAATCAGGTCTATTAGGCCTTTCAGGTGTATCAAGCGACATGCGTGACGTTGAAGCTGCAAGTGCAACAAACGAAGATGCTAAAGTTGCAGTGGAAATTTTCGTTGACCGCGTTCAAAAATACATTGGACAATATGTTGCTGTTATGAACGGTGTGGACGCTATCGTCTTCACTGCTGGTATCGGTGAAAACTCTAAAACAATTCGTGCTCGTATCATCAACGGTTTAACTTGGTTCGGTTGCGATATCGATCCTGAGCGTAACGATACTCGTTCTGAAGCGATTATTTCTTCTGAAGGCGCGAAAGTGACTGTATTAAACATCCCAACTAACGAAGAAGTTGAAATCGCGCGTGACATCGAACGTTTACGCAAATAATAAAAATACAAACTGAAGGTTTGAAGAGAAACTTCTAAATCCTTGGATTTGTTTATAGTAGTGATTGTAGGAGACCGGCTCGAGCCTGTAGTCTCTCACCTATCGAATTCAAAGAGCCCCATGGCGGAACATCCGCTGTGGGGCTCTATTTCATTTCGATTCTTATTCCCTACTATCACTACTATAAAATCCAAAGGCTTTTAGTTTCTCGTTTTCAGGTGCTTATGATTGCGTAAATCCTCCTCAGTAGAATACGCGGACGAGTGCTTTTAACTGGGGGCGTAAATCCTTCTCAGTTAAATTCGCGACAAGGAGTGTGGTAGTGGAGACCGGCTCGAGCCTGTAGTCTCTCACCTGTCAAATTCAAAGTCTCTCTTGGCGATAAATCGCTGACAGAGCCTATTTCATTTGTGGTTGTTGTTATGGGATTTCTTTGAATTTTAATTGCTAGAGGTCGGGTCAAGCGTCGCACGCTTGCTCGGGGTTACAGGGGCGGAGCAAACCTCTATAAAAGACGACCGTAAATTTAATTATACCTCTACTAAAAACTAAAAAAAAAGACTGTTAGAAGTAAAAAAAGAGGAGTAAAATGAGTATATACATAAAAACAAAATAAAAAGTAAAGGAGAAAAATACAATGAAAAAGGTGTTTATAAGTTTTATAGCTATGTTGTCAGTGGTATTTTTCTTTATTTCGGGTAAAGGGGATGCAAATGAAGTTGTAGATAATACCGTTACGGAACAACAAAATTTAGAGGGACAAGTTCTTTCTCATTATTTAAAATTGGAGGAAAAAGAAGGTCATTATATTTTACATTTTTACAATAAAAAAGAATTAAAAGAAGTTTTAAAAAACTTTGATACAGAATTGACTGTAGAGAAGATTAACGAAGCTGTTGCGGAAATTAATGATGTGCTTGATAAAGAAAATGGGGTAGAATCTCTTTCTGATTATTTTAAAGCTTTAAAGAATAAAACTTTAGTTATTCACAATATAGATAATCGTTCGTATACAGGTTTTAGGAATCCATGCTCTTGGACTTTCTTTGGAGTGTGCACTTTTCATTCTTTGCTATATACTGGAGCAGCCTTGGCGTTAGGTGTTACTGGGGTTGGTTCTGCAGTGATCCCAGCACTAGTTGCAACAGTTCCTTTAACGCCTGAAGTAGGTTTTTGGGAAAGAGTTTTAATTTTTATTTTATTTATGTCGTTTATCATATCAATGATTTATTTAGTTAGGTTTTTATATAAAAATAAGAGGCAGCGTTAAGCTGTCTCTTATTTTTACTTCTTATCTTGATACTATATACAATCAACTACAATTTTAAAAATAGCTCTAAAGCTTTGGTATAAAAAGAAAAAAATAGCTTTTTAGGTTTTCGTTTTCAGGTGCTTTGGGATGTGGGGTAACTTTTTGGAGGTAGAGTATGTGACTCAAGTCGTGATATACTATAAATAATGCTGGTTAGAAAGTGGGAGTCTGATGAACATCATAAGAAAAATATTAATGGGAATTCTTGCTGTATTAATTCTTATTGGTTTAGGTATAGGTGGAATAAAAATCATGCAATAAGTTCAGCATAATGAAATGGTTAACACGGTCAAAAGTGAAGAAGTGAAAAGTATTATTGAAAATAATTTAAAGCTAAGACATGAAGGGGCTTTAGAGAACGGGGATGTTATTCAATCTTATCAAATCGATTTTGACTCTATTAAACATAGCCCTATGGGAGGAATCATCTTTAAAGTGTACGTTAATAATGATGAACAGTTATACGTTCATTTCTTAATAAATAAAGACTTAAATAGTGGTAAATTAGTCAACGAGGGCGGCGGGACTTCTGGAAAATTCAGAGAGTTGATTAATGCTGATAAGTAAGTTTTCATTTTTTACAGCTAGAGCATTTGAAACCAAAAAGTGTATAATTCATCGGCATTGATGAGTTATACTCTTATTATTCATAAATGCTTTTTTAGGAATAACCATTGAAAAAATCGAACCTTTATAGATTTCTTTCTTGTTTGTGAGGAATAAGAATATTCATGGAAAGAAAACAGGGCATACTTTTGAAAATTTTATAAAGGTTGGTGAGGTTTTCTATAAAGTAATTAGGGGTTTTCCATAAAAACCAATTCGAGCTTCAAAGTCCATTCTTAAAATAGAAGAGTGAAGAAAGAATCAAATGGAGATGAAAATCCTGACAATTTCAAACGGAAAAAGAAATACTTATTAGAGGTTGGGCTTGTTGGGCTTAGTGCGGGAATGCTCATACCTACAAATGTGGTAAATGAGGATGAGATTTACTACGAAAACCAATATGGAGCCAATCAAAACTATCCTCGCTATGAAGCAGTAGATGGTCAGTTGAAGAGTGCGGAAATTGTTAACGACCGTACATTTGATACATTGGCGTATGAAGCTTCCGATAATTCATACGTAAAAGTAAAGAAAGACGGAAGTGTGACGTTTACGGCGAAGGAAGACGCAGAGGAGTTAACGATGCGTTATTCCATTCCAGATGGAGACAAAGGCAGTGTGGTAGTGGAGACCGGTTCGAGTCTGTAGTCTCTCGCCTATCGAATTCAAAGAGCCCCATGGCGGATCATCCGCTGTGGGGCTCTATTTCATTTCGATTCTTATTCCCTACTATGACTACTATAAAATCCAAAGGTTTATAGTTTCTCGTTTTCATGTGCTTATGATTGCGTAAATCCTCCTCAGTAAGTACGCGCCAAGTGCTTTTGAAGTTAGGTGTAAATCCTTCTCAGTTAACTAAGAGGCAAGTGCTTTTGAGGAAAAATGGAAAGATTTTGGATTAAAAGGGTTCTATATTTTTTAAGATGGGTGGGAAATTTCCGTTAACCTTAAAAATTATGGAACCTTTTTTATGCTGTAAGCAAAGTATTTCTTATTTTAAAGCCATTTGTACTAAAATGGGACTGTTAGTGTTTTTGAAGATTTGGTGAAAATAATTTATTTTGTGTAATGATTCATTGAATTTTTTGAAAATAATTTCACTTATTTAAAGTGAATGAATCACATATATAGTTTATTCGGGAACGGGGGAACTGGATTGAATCGTAAAAGGTAGGATGAGAATCAGGGGTTATTGATTCGATGGGGATTTTTTTAAAATAGTTTAGAAATGGGAGGAAATCACTTGAAAAGTTATAAAGAAATGTTAGGGAAAAAAGAAAAATTTTCGATTAGAAAAACCACTTTAGGTGTTTTTTCAGTCATGATTGGGGCAAATCTATTACTTCTTCCAGGAGTTGCTGCGGATGAAGTGCCTTCAGAACAAGTTACGCCAACGACTTCAGCTAGCGAAACGACAGACATGGAATTTAGAGAATCCGTTGCCAGACCAGAACCTGGCGAATCTTTAAACGATCAACCAAATCAAGGAAGACCAAATTTCGAACCGGTTAGTCCGGAAGATCAGGAGAAAGATCGTACGAATACTCCTCGAGTTCCTGAAGATAACCGGGAACATCCAGAGTCCAATGAGTATACAAATGTAAGTCCAAGTGACCCTCGGGATGTAGAGGTAAAAGGAACCACTAAGAGGCTTGTTTTGAATGATATTCCAAATAGCGGATTATCAAATGCTTATTATAACGCCATCGAGAAAGCAAAAAAAGCTGGATTTGAAATTGAATATACCGATCGCGTAGTCGGCCGTTCCGACGATATTTCGGGAGAATCTTCATATGAAGCCAATATCATTGAAAATTTCATTGAAAATAATCAAGAAAGACTAAAAAATTATAAAAAGAATCGTATTTTAAATCGTCTGCAATATGAACGAGAATCGAAAGAGCATGAATATGCTACTGAAGATTTTCAGAGTTATCAATTTGAAGGAAATGACCTGCGACAAGCTGTGAACAATCAAACGGTGATTCGAGGATATGAATATGGGGCTAGAACCATCGTGACTGCTTCAGAATATTATCCTGCAGAAGCTGTAAAATATATTAATAGTTTAGACGAATTGAGCTTTAAAAATGTGCAAACAACGACGAATGCTCCTGAAGAACATTCGAATGGACAAGTTGCTGTACTAAAACAAGGGCAACCTGTCACCGTTTCTGAACGAGGATTGGAAGGTACGTATTTAACCGTTGATGGAGAACGCAAGCAAGTGACTCGAATGGATCATGAGTATACATTGGTTAGCTCCCCTTACGAAGATCAAAAAGCGTTACTTTGGATTAAAAATGTAGGTGGAAAACTGAGTGTGACAGCTGGGGCAGACCGTGTAACGGATAAGCCTTTAACGATTAATGTGAAGATTCGTTATTATGACGAAAATGGACACGAAATTGTAAATAATACAGGAAGCAATTTATATGCGATTAGTGATTTAACGCACGGTACTAGTCGTAAAGTTTTAGACAGCTATACTCCTACTGGATTAGTGGCGCGTATTCAATACAATGATCAAATTGAAGATCAATATATGAACTATTCTCAAGCATATACGTCACAATGGAGCGTCTATCGTCGAGACGAAAATCAAAAAGTAACGTTCCACCGAGTGCAAGGATGGACGGAAACACATACACCAATCTTAGGCGATGAAATAACAGAAGAAGTCATTCCTGAAACAGATGCTCAAGGAGTCGTCAAAGGCCATTATCATATTAGTAGAGATAAGGGATATGAGCATGTGGTTTATGTTCCTGTATTTAATTATGAACAAATAGATGAAAAGAAATCTGTGACAATTGGGGAACAAGATGAAATTGTACCGATTCCAGGGTCTTCTATTACACGCCAAGGAAATGAATTATATTCAGTTGGCGATAATATGCATGTGGAAAACGGATCTCATTTCCACTATGCAGGCGATAGTCTTGATAAATACGGATGGCAGTATAGCCGAAGAACCAAGTATTATGGAACGGTAGCTGTCGCAAGCAAAACGAATCAATTTACTTTCAGCACGACCTTTGGGAAAACTGGAGAATACGTCTCAATGGATCTAAACTACGATACATTAGATGTTCCAACGCCAGAAGGGGATGAAACAGATCCGGATGAATTGATTAGTGTTCCGAAAGTACAAACAACAAGATGGATTGCGGAAGTTCCTAATAAGGTCTTGAAAAAGACAGAATACCATCAACATATCACTTATGCGGATGATACAGGTCGGAAAATTGCGCCAAGTAATGTACAGGTTTACACTAAATTAAAAGTAGAAGATCTAGAACATCATTCTAGCTCTGATTACTATTTTGATGGACTATTAACAAAAGCAGAACAGGAAGAATTATATCGAAATTTCCATGAAAATGGGGAGTTATTTATTACTCGAAACGGAGAGCGAGTCAATGCGAAAGAGAGTAATGATGTGTATGAATATTATAATTATCGTCCGAACAGCGAAGGAGTATTAGAACGGGTAGGAGAAAAACGTCAGATTGTTGGCTTAGTGACAAAAGAAGTTCCTCATCCAAGAGTATCTGGATGGAAACCGACTCGTTGGAAAGCAGCCTATCCATTTTATGGGGTAACGAATGCGTACTGGCCTGAGTCAGCGAATTTAATGGAAGATTATAAGAAAAAAATTCCAGCACAATGGACTGGAAAAAATGTTGAAGCCGCAGGTGGAGAAGGTCTTGAATTGGGTGATGGAAGTCAAACGGTTCTATACCATGTTATTTACACTCAATCAACAGAAAGAGAGTCTACTCGTTTTGTTACTGTTCAAGACGGCACTGAAGTAGAAATTTCTCCAACGCTTGAAGGCGTGCACGAAGCGCCAGCCTTCTTACAAGGCGAAAAATACCATTATAATGGCATTACGACTACAGTTTCTGGGGTGACCACGCATTACTATGATTTAGTAACAGGCGATAAACCTCCAGTTGAACCAAACCAAAAAGAAGAAAAAGCGGTGACGCGCTTTGTAACGATTCAAAATGAACAAGAAGTCGAAGTAGCCGAAACGGTCGAAGGTACTCAACCAGCTCCAACGTTCTTACAAGGAGAGAAATATCACTTCAATAAACAGACGAAAACGGAAAATGGGATTACCACTCACTACTATGATTTAGTAACAGGCGACAAACCAGCCGTTGAGCCAAATCAAAAAGAAGAAAAAGCGGTAACCCGTTTTGTGACGGTTGAAAACGAACAAGAACTGGAAGTGGCGTCAACTGTTGAAGGAACTCAACCAGCTCCAACGTTCTTACAAGGCGAGAAATATTTCTTCAATAAACAGACGAAAACGGAAGATGGCATCACAACTCACTACTATGATTTAGTAACGGGAGAGAAACCAGCTGTCGAACCAAATCAAAAAGAAGAAAAAGCAGTTACTCGCTTTGTGACGGTTGAAAACGAACAAGAAGTGGAAGTGGCACCAACTGTCGAAGGCACACAAGCAGCACCAACGTTCTTACAAGGTGAGAAGTACTACTTCAATAAACAAACGAAGACAGAAGACGGCATTACGACGCACTACTATGATTTAGTAACCGGCGAAAAACCAGCTGTTGAGCCAAACGAAAAAGAAGAAAAAGCGGTGACGCGCTTTGTGACGGTTGAAAACGAACAAGAAGTCGAAGTAGCACCAACCGTTGAAGGAACCCAACCCGCTCCAACGTTCTTACAAGGAGAGAAATATTTCTTCAGTAAGAAGACGAAAACGGAAGATGGCATTACAACGCATTACTATGATTTAGTGTTAGGGGATAAGCCTTTAGAAGATCCAAATCGTAAGGAAGAGTTGAAAATCACTCGTTTCGTGACGGTTGAAAACAATCAAGAAGTAGAAATTGCGGAAACGGTCGTAGGAACGAAGCCGGCCCCAACCTTCTTACAAGGAGAAAAATACTACTTTACGAAGCAAACTAAAGTAGAAGATGGGATTACAACTCATTACTACGAATTAGTCGTAGGTGAAAAGCCAAAAGATGCGCCAAGTGTAGAGTTACCAGAGGGTGTGATTGGTGAGGTGCCAAATGATGCGCCAAGCTATGATCTTCCGGAGTTAACACTGCCACAAGATCCAGACAAAGTAGAAGAGGAAGTTCCTAAGGCTGAACTTCCACGAACTAGTGCCCAAAATTTACAAGTATTCAATTTATTTGGATGGGCAATTGGTATTTCTGCTTTTGGACTCGTGTTTAAACGCTCTAAAAAAACAAATCAATAATAGAATTCCCATAAGTTAGGCTCTTTTCTAACTTATGGGGTTCTTTTATTCTATGAGAAATGGCTGGTAAAATTTTACATCAATTGTAACAAGCGTTCAGAACCTTTATAATAGGAATAAATTACTTTTAAGGAGCACTTATGTCACAAGGAGTTATTATTAAAGCGCTGAGTGGATTTTATTACATTGAATCCGATGGAATGATTTATCAAACTCGTGCGCGTGGAGTTTTCCGCAAAAGAGGACAATCGCCTCTGGTAGGAGACGTGGTTGAATTTGAAAGTAGTAATCTTCAAGAGGGAACGCTCACGAAAATCCTACCACGAAAAAACACAATAGTCCGACCACCTGTAGCCAATGTCGATGTTGGCATTATTGTGATGTCTGCGGTTGAACCAGAATTTTCAACGCATCTCGTGGATCGATTCCTCGTATACCTTGAAGGATTACAGGTGCATCCAATTATCATGGTTACTAAGACCGATTTGTTAACAGCGCAAGGTTTAGAAAAGCTTGAGGACATCCGGAAACAGTATCAAAAAATCGGATACCCTGTCTTTTTTGGACAAGAAGTGATGAAAGATAAAACTCCATTTCTGGAAGCTTTGAAAGGTCAGAAAGTGATTTTTCTTGGACAATCTGGAGTAGGGAAATCAACGCTTCTTAATGAAATGATTCCAGATTTAAACCAAGAAACGGGAGAGATTTCGAATGCGTTAGGGCGTGGACGACATACGACTCGTCATGTATCGCTTCATGAAATCGAAGGTGTGTGGATTGCAGATACACCGGGATTCAGTACGGTTGATTTTATGGGGATTGAGAAGG
>ERZ772766.723-NODE-723-length-18811-cov-2.841277_pt1 | contig 18811 bp, 23 predicted proteins | sample MGYA00511379_ERZ772766 | MGnify/ENA primary metagenome ERZ772766 (study PRJEB29015, sample SAMEA2737895) | human oral metagenome | biome: human oral; feature: human-associated habitat; material: dental | place: China | collected 2116 ...
TTTTTTTTAACTTTGTAATTGTGACCCCACATATCTTCTCTGACTTACATATTTCTCATCAGAGTCCCCAATTTTCATTTAATATTTTTCAAAAAATATTCATAATATTTATATTATAACTATATTATCAATAATATAAGATAAAAAAATAATTCCTTTTTTTTATTTAAAAATTTATTTCTTAAAACTTCTAATTAAGAAATTAATATTTAATCTTATTATTAATATTATAACTGTAATATTAATAATTGCAAATATTTTGTAGATTTTAAATTGACAATTTATTAAATTATAACTATAATATAAATAATTATTAATAAATTATAATTATGATAACAGAAAAAGAAGCACAATTCAAAAAAGCTTCGTACATAGTAAATAAAATAAATAGAAAAATTGCAGAGAAAAAAATAACTCAAGAAGAATTCTGAAAAATGATTTGAGTTACTCAAGCATCAATTAACCAATATCTAAATTTATCAAAAATCTATTCTAGTGAAAAATATTATATAAGAATGCTTGAAGCTTTGAATTTCTCGGGAAAAGAAATAAACGACATTATGCTTGAAGCGAGGAAAATAAAAAATAATGCTGAAAATTGAGAAATTAATGAAAATGATGAAATAGAAAAATTTAAAAAAATGACAAGAGAAGAACAAAGAGAATATTTCTTATGACAAATGGCTTTATCTGTCAATTGAAAGAATAGAGAAGCTTTTATTGCAGATGTAGATAAAACAATTGATTTTTTTCTAGAAAAATACAAGTAACGACTCGTAATTATGGAAACAATTTTAAGAAAATTTTTAAATGAAAATCAATGAAGAGATATCTATGATATCATAAAAGAATTATGAATAAATCTAGTTCATGAGGATTTTTTGGACGCAAATTGATTATATTTGAATATTTTTTGAGAAAATTATATTTTTGTGAAAAAATGATTAAGTAAAAAAATGGAAAGATTTACTCTTTGACATGAACTTTGTCATTTTTTACTTTGAGAAAGCTGATTTTCAATAAATCTTGATTTCCATAGAAAATCAATTATTGAGCAAAGAGCTGATGATTTTTCAGTTAGTTTATTTTGTTGAAATGATAGTAATATCATAAACAATTATAATGACTATGAAAACATTCCTACTCTATCTAATTTATATTGAATTCCTGAAAAATTTATAGAAAAAAGATTAAATATTCTTTTTAAAAACAAAATCTAAACTTTATTTTTAAATTTTTAATTATATACTATGAAAAAAATTTTTACTTTATTTTTATTGTGATTTTTAATTATTTGAAGCTCTATTGAAGCTTTCGCTGATACTCATGTAAAATGATATTACAGAAAAGACTGAACTTATGTAAGACCTCATTACAGAAGTGATAGAAACAATACAAAAGCTGATAATTGGAGTACAAAATGAAATATTAACCCTTATACAGGGGAAATATGAACAAAAAATATATATTGAACAGAGAATAATTACACTCCAAAATATAATACAATAACACCAACTTATAATAACAGTAGTTGTTCTGATATCTATTGAGGAATGTCTTATGAAAATAATTGAAAGTGTTATTGTACAAATTGATATACTTTTGGAAAAAACAACAAATGTATTCTAAAAAGAGATTATTGTATAGAAAACTTCTGAATATGAGCTACATACAACTATATAATGAATCAATGTGAATGCTCAATATGATATGAAGCTAAAGATAATAAATGTATCAGAACTGTGGATAATGTAGAAACTCAAAACACAGACACAACAACTGAGAGAATGAAAATTGCTATTTGAATTATGAATTTTGACACAAATTTAAGAAAAACTCCTTGAGTAAAAGGAGAAAAAATAAGAATAGTAAGAAAAGGAGAATATGTTTATTTTTCAAAAGAAAAAAGTGTAAAGATTTGAAATCATTATTGGACTACTGTTATGACTTGAAATAAAGAAGTTGGATACATGATAACTGACACTATTGATTTCGTGCAAGATTATGCAGAATAAAAAACACCCTACTCTTGCGTAGGGTTTTAATTTAGTTAAATTTAATAATTTTTTAACATAAAAAATGAAAAAAGCAATAATCTATTGTAGAGTTTCAACTAAAAAACAAGAAAAATGAGTAAGTCTTGAAAGTCAGGAAGAATATTGTAGAAATTTTTGTCAAAATAATAATTGGCAAGTTATATGAATTTTCAAGGAGGCTTACAGTTGAAAAACAACAAGACCAATATTAGAAGAAGCTATGAATAATGCAAAACAAAATAATGTAGATTATTTTGTTATCTTTGACATAGACAGATTCTCAAGAGAAGGTTTTTCAGTTTATGAAAAAATTAAGAGAGACTTAGAAAAATCAAAAATATACTTAAGAGATTCAAAAAATATAATAAAAGAGGCTTGATATATTTATAAAAATGATTTAGTTGACATGACTAAATATAATTGGAACAGAGATGATTCATGAGAAATAGCTGAAGTTTTCGTTACTACATACGCTAAGACTGAATGAAATAAAATATTACAAAGAACTATTCCTCCAGCAATTCAACTTGAACAACAATGATATCAAGTTAGATGACCAAAATATTGATTCAAAAATAAGAAAATAAAAATAAATTGAAACAAAAAGGCAACAATACAAGTACCTGAAGAACCTTATTATAGTTGGCTCATAGAAATATTTGAATCAAGAGCTAAATGAGTATTATCAGATAAAGAGATTGTAGATATATTGAATTCCAAGGGAGCACATAAAAAAAATTGAAATCCTTTAGATGTAAGATTTATTTTATCAACAATTCAAAATCCAATTTATGCTTGAGTGTTAATTACAGAATGGACTTGACATAATCCAATAGCTACAGCCTATCCAATGTTACCTATTGAGTTATTCAATCAGGCAAATAGAGGTAAAGTTTTTATAACAAAAAATATAAATGGTATTTTTGTTGAAAGAAATATTGATTTTAGAAAAAAAATGACAAAAGAAACAAAAGAAAGCTTTTTATTTCAATGATTATTGAAATATGAAAATAGAGCTATGACTCCTTATATAACTAAAAAAAATAAATATTATAGATCAGGTAGAAATTGTATACCACCTTTCAATATTTCAGAAAATAAGCTTATAATGATTTTTGAAAACATTTTAGATTGATATATCATTTCAGAAGCAAAAAAGGCTGAAATCGAAAATTTTGCACAAGAATTTATAAAATCTGAGAAGAAAAATGTTCAGGAAAATATAAAAAATATAAAAAAAGAGATTGAAAAAATAAAGACTGAAAACAAAGAAATTATAAAAAAATGAATTAAAGGTTTAATTTCTGATTCAATAATGTCAGAACTTTTGGAAGAAAATAAAAATAATATTATAGAAAAAGAAAAATTATTAAAAAGAGAAATAATAATTTCTGAAATAGAAGAGTCAAAAGTGGTTGAACTTTCAAAATTCCTATTGAATACAAAAGAATTATGGGAAAAATCAAATTTATACCAAAAGAGAGAACTTATAAAATTGATAGTGGTTGAACTTCAATTTACACAAAAAAAAGAGCTTAAAATAGTAGAAACTCAACTTTTCAAACTCTTAAATAATAGTTTTTTTTTGTAATGGCTGGGATGGAGGGATTCGAACCCCCGAAATGGCGGAGTCAAAGTCCGCTGCCTTACCGCTTGGCTACATCCCAAAATATTAAGAAATTATTCTGGAGTGACACTATTATATAAAAATTTTAGAAAAGTCAAAATAAATTTTGCTTTTTTTCAAACTTTTTTTAAAATACTCTAAATTTTAGTTTAATAATTTTTTAAAAATATGTTTGAATTTATAAAATTTTTACAAAAAAGACCAAAGGATAGCACAATAATCATTATAAGGCTTATTTTTGGATTACTTTTGATTTCTGTTTTGTACTACAATTTCTTTTTACAATGAGAAGAATCCAACCAAATAGAAAAAACTATTCTATTTTGAACTGTTTCTGATACTACTTCAATATCAGATTATATAAAATATGGAATTGTTTGATTATGAGTTTTCCCTCTTGCCTTCGGTATTTTTTGAATTTTTAAAATGCCTTTAGCTAAGAAAAAATATATCAGAATTGCACAATTGATTTTTGCAGTTTTACTTTGGTATTCAGCTTGAATAGTTGTAAACACTGAAAGTTTAGATATAAATGAATTTTTAGTTTTTGCTTGATTTTTACCATTTTTTGCTTGATTAACTTGAAAACTTATAACTTCGAATTGATTAAAATACGGTGAAAAAATTACAAAAATAAGAGTTTAAAAATATGTGGATTATCCGACTACATAAACTAGAATCTAAAGATTATAATTACATAAAAAGAGTTTTTGAAAAAATATGATTTTCTCCGAGAAAAACGGCAACAATCGTGTTTGTGAAAGCTCTTTTTTTACATTTGCTACAAAAAAAATCTTGGAGAAATATTGCAACAGAGCTAAATTGTAGTTATTTATCAATTTTTAGTTTTTATTCTATTTATAGGGAAAACATAGAATTAAAAAATATTTTTAAATATTTTGCTAGAAGGAGAATTATCGTATTTGTTGGAAAAGTAAAGTATTTTTCAAATGAAGATTTAGAGCAAAGTGAAGAATTTTTTAAATTAACGATCAGAGAGCTGAAAAGTATTTTTTCATAAAAAACTTTTCACTCTTTTTTTTATTTAAAAAATATTTTAAATAAGGGAAAAAATCAAGAAAAAAATTTTTTCCTATATAACAAGAAAAAAGATAAAAATTGAAAAACAAAATTTTAAATATATACTATCTTGGCTTGATAAATTTTTTTTTAATTTATTAAATATTTTAACAAATAATTATTTTCTTATGTGCTGAATTTTTGCGTATAATTGAAAAGAAAATTCTATTCCTTTTCTTGTTGAATGACTTAGAAGACTTGAATACAGAGGTTACGATAGTGCCTGAATATTAGCTGTAAATAAAGATTCTGAAATATTTTTAGAAAAAGAAGTTTGAAAAGTTTCAAATTTAGCTTCAAAAATAAATAAAAATCCAAAAAAAGAATGATTGTATTGTAACTGAATTGCACACACAAGATGGGCCACTCACTGAAAAGTAACTCTTGAGAATACTCATCCTCATCAAAGTCAAAACTGAAGATTTTTTATAGTTCATAACTGAATAATTGAGAACTATTTCACAATTAAAAAAGAATTAGAAAAAAAATATAAATTCTATTCTGAAACTGATACAGAAGTTGTTGCGAAATTATTTGAAGAATTGTATGACTGAGATTTGCATAGCACTCTGGAAAAAGTAACAAAACAAATTGTTTGAGCTTATGCGATAGCCGTTATAGATAGAGAAAATCCTGATGTTTTGATTTGAGCAAAACTTTGAAGTCCGATGATTATTTGAGTAAGTGATGATGCAATTTTTTTATCAAGTGATATAAATGCTCTTTGAAATGTTGCAACAGAATTCACAACTCTTGATGATTATGAAACAGTTGTAATAAAAAACGGAAAATTTGAAGTTTTCTCTTTTTGAAAAGTTGTAGAAAAAGAAACTGAAGAAATAACTGAAGAAATGTGAAATGTTTCAAAAGGAAAATTTGAGACATTTACAGAAAAAGAGATTTTTGAAACAAGCCAGGTTTTAAGAAACGCTTTAAACTGAAGAATAAATTTTGACACAAAAACAATTACAAACGAAACTTTGGAAGAATTAAATTCTTATGACTTTGAAAATATTGAAATAATTGCTTCTGGTTCAAGTTTTTTTGCTTGAGTTGTTGGAAAAAGCTGGTTTGAAGAATTAGCTGAGATAAAAACAGAAGTAAGAGTTTCTTCAGAGTTTTTGTATGAAAAATTTATTCCAAATAAAAAAACTTTATACATTTTTATGTCTCAATCTTGAGAAACAGCAGATGTAAGAGAATCTGTAAAAATGGTTAAAGAAAAATGATGTTTAGCATTTGGTATAGTAAATGTCGTTTGAAGCACAATTGCGAGAATGTGCGATATGTGACTTTATACTCACTCTTGAGTTGAAGTTTGAGTTGCTTCAACGAAAAATATTATTGCTCAACTTGCTGTTTTGATAACAATGGCTATTTCTATGTGAATAAAAAGAAATTTACAAATAAATGAAGCAAAACAAATTATTGAAGAACTTGGAAAATTAGATTTAAAAATAGAATGACTTTTAGAAAAACAAAATCAATACAAAAAATTAGCAAAAAAATATGGAAAATTCAATCATTTCTTTTATTTATGAAGAAATTTAGTTTATTGAGCTGCTTGCGAAGCTAGTTTAAAATTAAAAGAGTTAAGTTATATTCATTCAGAAAGTTATCAAACAGGAGAATTAAAACACTGACCTTTAGCTTTGGTTTGACCAAATTTTCCTTGTATTGTTATCAATCCAAAGAATATTTTAAGAGAAAAAACAATTTCAAATGTGAAAGAAATAAAAGCTAGAAATTGAGTAGTTTTATGAGTAATAACAGCTTGAGACACAGAAAAAGATATTTATGATGATGTGATTGAAATACCAAAAACTCACAGAGTTTTGACTCCATTTTTACCTTTGATTCCACTTTGGATTTTTGCTGTAGAAATTGCAAAAGAATTGAAAAGAGACATAGATAAACCCCAAAATTTGGCAAAAAGTGTAACTGTTGAGTAAAATTTGTTTTAGAGAATGAGAAAAATCATTCTCTTTTTTTAATATTTTTAGAAAAATAAAAAAACTGATTTAAAAAAATCAGTTTTCATCCAAATATTTAAAATATTTTTAGACTAAATATAATAAATACGCAATCAAAATTCATAAAATACTTCATGCAAAAGCTTCACTTGGCAAATGTCAAAGTGATTCTTTATATCTCTGCTCTCAAAGATGCTTATTTAGTTCTTTTGCATGCTGTCCTGCTTCAAATCTTATGTTTATCGCATCATAAATGATTATCATCGTAAAAGTCAAAGTAATAGCAAATTTATCATCATATATTCAGTATTTTAAAGCTACTGCTGTTGCTAAAGAAACTACAATTGCAGAGTGAACTGATGGCATTCATCAAGTTCAAAATGCTCTATTGAAGTCTATTTTTCAAGTTTTTACTTTTATGTAAATTCATTTTAAAAATACTGTTATAGTAAAAGTTACAGCAGGAACAAGTAAAATATATGTATAAAAAAGATTATTTTGCATATTTTTTAAAAAATTATTTTATACTTATGATTTTGAATTCATAATTTCATCACAAAGCCTTTGCTTTTATTTTTGTTCAAGTTTTCTTTCAAAGTAAAGCTGCTCAAATTGGAGATTCGTTTGATATCATTTTTGGTTCAGAGAATATATCAACTTCTGTAGAACCAACTATTTTCAAAATTTCTTTTTCTTTTGTTTCAAGATTCTCTATCTCTACAATAGTTCAAATACTAACCTTTTCTCAGTTATCATTTCACTCTTCAATTATTTCAATATCTTTTAGTTGTTCCTCTAAACTAGCTATTCTATGCTCTATTTGAGCTTGTTCATTTCTTGCATCTTCATATTCTGAGTTTTCAGATAAGTCTCAAAACGAAATAGCTTCTTTAAGTTTTTCAGCTATTTCAAGTCTTTTTACAGTTTTTAAATGATTTAATTCATTTTGTAATTTTTCTAATCACTCTTTTGTTAAATATATTTTAGCCATAATTTTTTATTTATTTCTTAAATTTTGTAATCTTTGTTTAATTTTGCTGTATTCATTTTTATCAACTTTTAATCAAAAAACAATTCATTTATGAAGAATAACCATTCTAACTGCATCATTTACATCTTTATTGAAATTTATGTAAAATGATTTTTCTCAGAAATTATTCATAGCATTTATTTTAAAAGGAAGCTCTAGTTGCAAAACATCAAATATATCATAAACTTCTTTATAATTTTTTGTTGTAAAAAAATACAAAGTTAGTTTTGGAGAATAAAATTCATAATATGCATCTGGATATTCATTTGTTAAGTCAAATAGATTTGCATTAACTTCAAGTTTTTTCAAATCATATTCTGAAAACATATTTAAAATATCCTGATATCATTTTCAGAGTTTTACCTCTTGAGTCGTAACAGGTGCTGGTGTTTTAGTATTTTTTGTTTGTTGCTTTTTATCACTGTCCGTTTTTTCTGTTTTATTTTCTTCTTTGTTTTTTTCTATTTTTCATGAAAAGTAATTATTTTCTCATCTTACACTGAAATCTGGAACTTCTTTTGTATTTTCTGACTCAGTTTTTACTCTTTTGATAAAGTCTCTATAATCAGATGATGTGTAATAAAAGGCAATATTTATAACAAAAATACTAACTAGAAATAATAAGAATAGTATAATATTTTTCATAAATTATCAATTTTTTTTAAACCTTTATATCTGGAAACTCTAATTCTATTGGTGTATCTCTTCAAAGTAAGTTTACATTTAGCTTTACTGTTCCTTTTTTATCATTTATTCAAGTGATAACTCACTCATTTCACTCAAAAGGTCATTTTATGATTGTAGCAGTGTCTCATATTTTATATTTTGTTTCAAATGTTTCTGATTTTTCTTGAACTTTTCATTTTAGTTGTTCAAGTTCAGCTCAAGAAACAGGAACTGGGATATTTCAAGCTCATAAAAATCAAGTTACATTTGGAGTGTTTCTGACTATATACCAACTTTCGTTTGTAACAACCATATTTACAAGTATGTAACCTGGAAGTAAATTTCTTTGTTTTTTTACTTTTTGTCATCCAGATCTGACAGAAACTACATCATGAGTAGGAACATAAACATCAATTATGTAGTCTTCCATTGCTAAACTTTCTCTTCTTTGAAAAAGTGATCTTTTAACATTTTCTTCTGTTCAAGAAATAACTTGGATAACATACCATTCTGCTTTTTTTGACATAATCTAAAAAGATAATAATTAAGAAACAAAATTTTTCAAATAAAGTAAACCTTCTGAAAATATAGTTGAGAAAATAAATAAATAAATTCCGAAAAGTAGCAAAGTTATTACAACAATTAAAAAATACTTTGTTGTGTCTTCTTTTGTTGGCCAAACTACATGTCTCAGTTCTCTAATAGAGGCTTTTATAAAATTCATAAATAAAAATTTAAAAAATATTTTTTTCATTAAAAAATGTTGCAATATAATATCTTGCAACACTTGTCAAGCACATTATAACAAATATTTTTCAAAAAGCAATACTTTTTTTGCTTTTTTGCTAATTTTATATTAAAATAATTATAATATCAAATAATGTCTTTGTTATGCCTTATTTAATTATTATCATTATTATAATATTTTTAATAATATGATTTTATCTTTCTTTTGTTATAGCCTTTAGGCTTAAATTAAATAAATTGGAAGAGATTTTAATGTCACTTTTCAAAAAAAGAAATTACAAAATTGTTTCGCTTTATTATGCAACAGATGATTTTCTAAGCAAACACAATGAAGTTTTTGCAGAATATGTGGAATTAAAGGAAAAAGATTTTAAAGAGAGTTCTCTAAATTATAATATTGAAAATAAACTTAGTACTTATAAAATGCTTCATAATGAAATAAACTTTATTTTTAAAATTTGTGAATTAAATGAAAAACTAAAACTTACTCCAAAATATAATTACATAAAACATGATATTTTAGCAGAAAGTGATAATGTTTGAAAAAAATATGCTTTTTACAAAGAAATAATGAGAAAATATAAGTTCCATCACAAAATTTCAAAATTTTTCATTGTTTGATTATTTTTGAGATAAATAAAAAAAGAGATAAATTTATCTCTTTTTTATTTTCTTAATGCAAAGAATCAAGCAGTTGCAAGCAATGCTACAACTATAATTATAATAGTTTCTGGTCAAGTTTGTGGAAGTTTTTCTTTATTTTCTGAGATTGCTTCTACATTTTTACCTGTATCTTCTTTTTTTCAAGATTCTCATTTCAATTCTTTTTTTGTAGTTGTTTTTTCTGTTTTATCTTCTGTTTTAGTTTGTTCTTCAGTCTTTCAAGTTGATGGTCAAGCTGAATTTAAATCTTCTTTTTTTGTTTCTGCAGTTTTTGATTCAGTTTTTGTGTCATTTTTTGAATCAGCTTTTGTATTTGTTGAAACAACTTCCTTATCAATTTCCCCTCAAACAAACTTAGTTTCAGAATCTACTCAAAATTTTATATTACTTCACTTTTCATCAAAAATAGCCAAAACTACAACTTTGTATTCAACTTTGTCAGTTGGAGTTCAATCAAATTCAACTCTAACTGTTTTTGGATCTCAAGCAACAGCTTTTACACTTTTTACTTTTAAATAATCAGAAGAATCATTTACTGCTTCAATTTTAAATTCTGCATCTTCAAGTTTTTTAGAATCCAAATTTTTTGAGAAAGTTATTTCTAAAACATTTTTTTCAACTAATTTTGATTTAGTTATAGAAAATACATCCGAAGAAGTTTTTGTATCATCAGCTAAATTAACTTCTAAGTCTTTACTTTTGAATATCTCTCATCCATCAGAATTCATTCAAACAAGAGAAAAATAATATTTTGTCCCTGTTAATCAAGTTATTTCTGTAGAAGTTCCCTGAAGAGTTTCTGTTTGTCAAGTAGGTTTTGAACTTGCAGTAGGTTTCTCTCAATAATTTATTTGATAATAATCAGCTTTTTCATCTTTATCCCAAGATAATTTTACTGAATCAGAAGTCTTTTCATCAACTTTTAATCATTTATCAGCAAAAGCTGGAAATATAAATAAAAACATAGCGAAAAAAGCTAATATTTTCAATAAAAATCTATTTTTCATAAAACTTTTTTAAAAAATAATTTGAACTTATATTTTTATAAGTAAAATATGTAATATATTATTTATTTTTTAAAATTTTTCAAATTTTTATGTGCAAAAAAAATAAAAATGCTTTTAGTCTCATCGAACTCGTTGTTGTTATCGGACTTATCACATTTATTGCACTAACTGCAACAAGTTTAAACTTTCAGTGATTATCTGATAAACAAAAGCTTGAAATATTTTCAAATAGAATAATTACTCAAATAGAAGCAATTAGAAACGATGCTTTGGTCTGAAAAAATCTTTATGATACAACAAAAAAAATTTGATTTGAGGATATTGAACAATGGGAAATAGCAATAAATAAAACAACAGCAACTTTGGAAGTAACTGCATATCCAAGACAAAAAGATATTTCTGAAGTTAAAGAACCAAGAATTGTGACTACAAATAAAGCTTCTGTCTGAGAAAAAATAGAAGCTTTGAAATGTAATTGAGCTTGATGAGAAAAAAATATTGATTCTGCAAAAATAGTATTTGAATGAACAAAAACAGCGAAAGTGGTTTGAGAAGATTGTAATGAAAACTCAATTTTACAATTTGAGCTATCATATAGTAAAGAAAAATGAATTATTGAGTTTGATCCTGTAAGTTGACTTGTGGAAATAAAAAAAGAAAAAGCAAAACCTTAATATTTTTGCTTTTTTAATTTGTATGTTTCAAAACTTCCATTCTATGAAGTCTATTTCTTTTTAATTCCAGTTTGTGTAATTTATCATCAACTGAAAAAAGAACTTTCTTTTGGTTCATTATTTCTTGAGTTGTAGCATTTATTTGCTCAAACATCAAAGCACATCTTTCTGCGAATTCTGGATCAAGTCCCATCGACATTAAAAATTCCAATCTCTCTAAATGAGGATTTCTCTTTTTATCAAAAAAAGCTTGTAAATTGTCAGTTACTGTCATTTTTGTTTTTGTTTTTAAATAAAATTTTTTATAATTCCTTTTTCAAAGAACTCATTTTTGTTTTTACATCGCTACCTAGCTTATTTTTCCTTTCATTTAAAATAGATTGTTTTATTTTTTCTATTGCATTATCAAGCAAAATATTTTTTTCAATTTCTATATCAGAATTTATTTTCTTTACTTGAAATGCAAACTCTTCGAAATTCTTTAAAAAATTCTGTTTTTTTTCTTCTGTCAACAAAAAGAAAATCTGAGAAATCTCGAATCTGTCTTTTGGTGAAAAATCATATTTTTCAAATAATTTTTCTAACTTAGTATTCATATTTAATAAGTTAATTAAATTTTATCACAATTTATTATACTTAGCAAAAAAAATAATCAACTTTTTTATAAAAATAACTTTACTTTTTGTTTTTTTATGTTCATAAGACTGAAAGAAGCTCTTCTATAGAGGTTTCTCAAAGCAAAACTTTTATCAATCAGTCTTGTTTTATAGTAACCATTCCATCTCAAATAGCTTGAATTTCAAGTTGTATTCTAGAAGAATTTTCTAAAATAAGTTTTTCAAGTCATTCTGTCATTTCTAAGACTTCATAAAGTCCGATTCTTCCCTTATATCAAGTAAAATTACAATGTTGGCAACCATCAAGATTTGCTTTGTAAAGTTCTATATTTTCCTGATTTTTCATATATTTTCAGATATTTTTTGTAAAAAATAATTTTACTTTTTCTGATGCTAAATACTTTTGTTTACAGTGAGAACAAAGTTTTCTTGCCAATCTCTGAGAAATAATCATCCTAAGTGAAGAAGTTACTAAAAGTGGATCAATCCCTAAATTAACAATCCTCTGAATAGTATGAGTTGCAGAGTTTGTATGTATAGTTGAAAAAACTATATGTCAGGTTATAGAGGCTTCTACTGCTAGTTTTGCTGTTTCTTCGTCTCTTATTTCTCAAACCATTATTATATCAGGATCTTGTCTAAGTAAGCTTCTAAGTCCTCTAGCAAAAGTAAAATTTATATCAGGATTTATTTGAGTGTGATTTACTCATTTTATTCGATATTCCACTGGATCTTCCAAAGTAGAAATATTTTTTTGTTCAGGATCAAAGTGTGATAAAAGTCAAAAAAGTGTCGTTGATTTTCAACTTCAAGTTGGTCAAACTGCGAGAATCATTCAATAATTATCTTTTAAATGTTTTTCTATTTTCACCATATTGTAAGGCATAATTCAAAGCTCTTGCAATTTTAGAGCTTCACTATCTTTTTTTAGTAGTCTTATTACGCACTTCTCTCAATAAATAGTCGGTATTACAGAAACCCTCATATCTATAGTTTTACCTGCAAATAGCTTATAAGATATTTTTCAATCTTGAGGAAGCCTATGCTCATCTATTCTCAAAAAAGACATAATTTTTATTCTTGCTAGAATAGAATCTTTTTGTGAAAGCTTAAAAGTTTTATATTTTATAAAAGTTCAGTCTATTCTAAATCTAATCAAAAGTTCTTTATCATTTGGCTCAATATGCACATCTGAAGCTCTTTTTCAAATAGCATTTATAAAAATATCATTTACAACTCAAATAATGTAAGAATCTTCAATTTTATTTCAATAATATTTTAAATTTAGGTCTGAATTTGTAGCTGAATCTGATTTTGAAACAACTCAAAAAAGATCATCAACTGAATTATTTTTTTCAGTAGATTTCTTTTTTTGATTTTTCATAATATTTTGCAGAGTAAAATCCATACTAAAATAAAATCTTATAATTAAAAATATTTTATCACAAACAAAAAAAATAAGCAAATAAATGCTTATAAAAAACTCAAAATGAAAAAAATTTAAAAAAATATAAATTTTCAAAATTTTTTTATTTTTTTAAATTTTCATACTAAAAATATTATTTTAAATCAAATCTTTTTAATCAATTACTCATGAAGCAAGCAAAAAGTCATTTTCATCGTAAAAAGCGCAAATTTGTCAACTTGCAATTGCTCTTTGTCTGTTTTCAAATTTTACAAAATATTTTCAATCAGGATTTATATCTAAAATAGCTTTTTGATCACTTTGTCTATACCTAATTTTTACTTTTGCTTCAAAAGGCAGAGATATTTCCTTTGAGAGGAAATGAATATTTTTTAATTCTAAATAATCACTATAAAGTTCCAAATCAGAGGAAGTTCCAACTGTGAGAATATTTTTTTCAATATCTTTTTTTATAACAAAAATTGGCTCTTTTAAGCCTCCAATTTCGAGTCATTTTCTTTGTCAAATTGTGTAATAAAACACTCATTTATGTTGTCAAAGAATTTTCCCTGAAGTATCAACGATTATTCAAGGTTTTGGATTTATTTTTTTTTCTAAAAATTTTGTCAAATCAACTTTTCAAACAAAACAAATTCATTGTGAATCTTTTCTTTTTGCGTTTGGTAAGCCTATTTCTGCTGCAATTTTTCTAACTTCAGATTTTTTTAAATTTCAAATTGGAAAAATAGCTTTACTAAGTTGTTCTTGGTTTAATCAAGCCAAGAAGTAACTTTGATCTTTTTCTTCATCAACTCACTTTTTTAGGAAAAATATTCAATTTTCCTCTACTATTTGAGCATAGTGTCACATTGCGATATAATCAAATCAATGTTCTAAAGCTTCATCTAAAAATACCTTAAATTTCACTTCACTATTACACATAATATCTGGATTTGGAGTAATTCCCTTTTGGTAACCATCATACATATAATCTAAAACTTTTGCAGAATACTCTTTTCTGTAATCAAAAGTAAAAAACGGTATTTCTAAAAAATCTGCAACCTTTTTCGCTTCATCTAAATCCTCTTTTGTCGGACAATATTCTCATTCTGGAGCTAAATAATTTATCATAAATCAAGCTATAACATCGAATCAATCTTTTTTCAATAAATATGCACTAACCGCGCTATCAACTCAACCTGATAATCAAACTAAAACTTTCTTCATAATTATTTTTTTGAAATATTTTCTTTTATTATAATTATTTTTATCAAAAAATAAAATAAATATTGACTTTTATAATTATTTTATAAAATATAAAATTAACTTTTAATAGTTATTTTTTATTTTTTAAATTATTTTTATGGATTCAAAAGAAATGCAAAGTATAGTTTGATTTATTATTTGAGTTTGTGTAATTTGATATGTTGGTTATAACAGATACACAGTTTACAAAATAAACAAATATGTAGAATATAATAATGCCCAAGTAAATGCAGATAATAATTTAATAAATGCTATAAATACTTCTGTTGATGGAAAAGTGAACGAAACAGCTTTAGCTTCTGATATGCTAACAACAAAAAATATGGCTGAGAAATGATGTGATTATTTGAAAAAAAGTGAGAATAAAACAAAGTGTAAAGATATTTATACAAAATATTCTCAATCTTTAGAAAAACTAAAAAATGGGGCAACTGATAAAACAGTAAGTGAATTAGAAAATGCAGCTGAAGAGTTAAGAAAATTTCAAACAGTTTTATCTAAGGAAGAATCAATTGAATTTAAATAAAAAAAGAATGACTTAAAATCATTCTTTTTTTTTGTAAATTTAATCAGTTTTTTTATTTTCTTTTGAATATGAAGTCATTTTACATCAGTATTTATTTACAAATAAATCATCATAATCATCAGCTTTTTCTGCAAATTCTTTTATTTTATCTGAAACAACAGATTCTGTTTCATCATTTTTAAAAATATCTGTAATTGCAACTCTATAAGAGAAATAGATACAATTTTCATAAACTCAAAATTGGAAAGGATTTACATCTTCAGAAAGTAAAAACTCATAAAGTGGAAGCAAATCTTTTGTTGGAAGAATATTTAGTTGAGAAGTTACATATAAATAATTGTTATCGTAAACAAAGATTCTTATTTGAGAACTTCAGTTATGAAAAACCCAACTCTCATATCCTGATCTAGCAACTATTGGATTTATTTTTAGCTTAGAAATAGCATCTTCTACAAATTGAGAAAGTTTTTGAAGTTTTTTCTCTATAAAAATATTTTTATCAATTTTTGCTCAACAACTAGGACAATAATCAGTTTTTTCAGTTATAAAAGTTCCACAACTAGGACAAACAACTGATAATTTAGTTTTGTCTATTTTCTCAATATTCTTTAATTCTTCTATAAGTTCAGCTGAACTAACTGCAAAACCTGTGTTATCAGCATTTGTGTACTTTGAAGTATTTATTCAAATAAGTTGTCATTTTTCATTTACAAGTGGTCAACCACTATTACCCGGATTTATAGCCGCATCTGTTTGAATCAAATCTCTTCCTGAAACATTTTGTTTTGGACTTGACACAATTCATTCTGTAACAGTAAATCACATTCCAAACGGATATCACATAACTATAGCTTTATCTTTTTCTTTTACTTGAATTCCTTCAACAAGTTCAATAGTATCGTCTAAAAATATTTCTTTTTCTGGCACCAAAAGTGCAATATCTTTTTCTGGATTTACTAAAACAACTTTTGCAACTTGCTTGTTCTCATCATAATCTTCCAAAGCTACAACATGATTTCAAGAAACAACGTGATAATTTGTAACAACAACTTTGTATTCTTTTATATAAAATCAGCTTCAAGTTCACTCAGAAGTGTTTATTTTAAATATTGATTGTTTTAAACTATTTAGTTTTTCCATATTATTTTTTTATGAATTAAAAATTTTTTTTTTAGTTTCCAAACATACTCATAATTATTCAGGCAATTATTCACCAAATAAATAAAAAAATTCCTGTAAACCAGTTTGTACTATTTGAAGGAATATTTTGCAAATTTATAATTTCAGCTATTTTTCAAGACAAAATTCAAACCTGCATTTGATTTACAGGAGAATTTGAACCTGTTTTTATAGCTTTAACTATAGCTTTTTCCATTCAAACTGGCATTATGTGATAATACATAGAATTATACAAAATATGCATAAAAATCAAATAAGCTGATTCAAAATCACCAGATTGTAAGTCTTGATAAGCATCACTGTATCCTGGTCTTAAATATTCTGCTATTTGCTCTTTTGTAGCAACTTTTTTATTTGGGATAAATTGTTCAGTTTCGTAAAGATTTTTAAAGAAATCTTCTTTTGGCATTTCAGAAATATCTTTTAAAAATTCTTTTCATCTAAAGATAATTGTTTCAAGAGATTGATCTCTGTTATAAAGTTCTGCAACTTTTTCAGAAATTCTCAAAGCAAGACTTCCTTTTGGTGCACAAGCATAATCTATCATTTTATAAGTCGTACTTATTACATCCCAAGCATAATTATTCCTTCTTCTACTTTCTAAATCCTCAATTATCTTCATATTTGAAGAAATTATATCTTTGAAGTTTTTATAAATTATTTCTTTTTTATTATCTGGGATTTCTTTTACACTTGCTTCTGAAATATTTTTTGCTCAAAATTGTTCACAAAATTCTTCATCAAATTTGTCAGAAAAATAACAAATTTCAGACAAAATATCAAACATTTTGTAAGGATCATAAAGCTCTAAATCACAGCTAAACTCAAATTTAAATTTATCTTCGCTATATTTTATTTGAGTTAGGTTTAAACTAAAATTTAGCTCAACTATTCTCCTAAAAAGTGGAACTTTATTTGCAGAAGAGACATCTAAAAAATCAGAAGAGATTTTTATTTCACTTCCTGAGAAATCAATATCTACAAAAATAGATCAGTGTGGGATCCTAAAAACATTTTCAGAAGTTTGGAAGTTTTTAATTTTTTTATTTGTATATTTTAGTAATTCTAGAAAAGATTCTTTATATTTTTTATCTCAGTATAACTTCAAACTCTTTGTCCAACAATCAGGATTGAATTGCATATTTACAGAACTGTGTTCAGCTTTGAAGTAATTATATCACGTATCTCTAAATCACATAAATTATAATTTATAAAATAAAATCAGTGAAAAATATAATAATTTTTACTGAAAAATCAAGTCAATTATATTTTTTCTTTTTTGCTTGAAAAAAAGAAAAACTCAAAGTTAATCTTTTGAGTTTTTTTCTAAAAGTTTGCTTTTGCTTTCTTTAATGAAATTTGCTGCTCTGTAAGGTTTATAAATATGATGAAATATTCTAGTTCTATCTTTGTATTGTTCTAAAACTAAATTTCCATAAGATAAAATATTTGCAACTATTCACTCCATTAAAGTATCTATTTTTGTAATTTTATTTAAGTCAATAATTTCTATATTATCAGTATCAAGTAGAGAAGTTTTTATAACTATTACATTTGAATCTTTTAAAATAATCAAATTATTATAATAATTTATATAGTTTAAAAGAAGCTTCAAAAAAGCATAATTTATAATTAAGAAAATTACTGGAAAAATAATAAACATTATTAAATCATATCACAGATAAACTTGATATTTTATGGAAATGTAGTAAAGTAATGCTGAAACAATTAACAAAAAAGTAAAACTTAGATAATTAAAAAACAAAATTATCCAGTGTCTTCTCATCAATGTATATCCATCTCTTTGGTAGTAAGTCATTTTTGATAAAAGTTAAAAAAAGTAAACTAACAATAATTATCAAAATAGTTGTCATAAAAATTAACCTTCTTAAAACTATTCTATATCACTTTGAAAGTCATTCTATTCAAGTGTTTTGAGTATGTCTTTTACTTAAGTACTTCAATCTTTTTATAACTAAAATGTTGAAAAGAATGATAATAATAACATAAATCACTATAAGAAAGTATGCCATAATTAAAAAATATTATAAAATATTACGAGCTAGCTTACGAGGATTTTGACAAAGATTATTTTGAAAAAGAGTTGGTAAAAAACAAGATCTCTCTAAATAAAAAAATAACAGAGTTGTCAAAAGGTCAGACGGTAATTTTTGGAGTGATTTTAGGTTTGGCCTGTAGAACAAACTTTTTACTATTAGACGAGCCATTAGACGGAATAGATATAATAAATATAAAACTTATTATTAATTATATTATAGAAGCTCAAGATAGTGGTGTCGGGATACTGGTAAGTA
>ERZ772766.725-NODE-725-length-18778-cov-6.202211_pt1 | contig 18778 bp, 10 predicted proteins | sample MGYA00511379_ERZ772766 | MGnify/ENA primary metagenome ERZ772766 (study PRJEB29015, sample SAMEA2737895) | human oral metagenome | biome: human oral; feature: human-associated habitat; material: dental | place: China | collected 2116 ...
TATAAGCTCTCTATAAGCTAACCCCACCCTCCTTACAGCCTTTTTTCATCAAAAACTCTCCCTTCCCTCTTCCGAACCTCTCCGTTTCCTTCCGAAAATCCTAACCAGTCCAATTTGTCCGACAAGTCAGACCTATCAAAAAACCTTTTTTATCACTACCCATTTTCTAATTCTCTCATTTTCTAATTCCCTCAATTTTTTATTCTTTTTTACTCTCATAAATATCTAACAATCAAAATATTGCATTTTCTTGTAGTACTTTTGACGTAGTACGTCATTTCGTTAATTTTTCATTGTAGTAGTTTTGACGTAGCTCTTTTTTTGGAGACAAAAGAAACTTTTAGCAATTTTGCGGTGAAAAAAATCAACAACATATGGAAATAAAGAAAATATTGTTTTTCTTCCTGATGTTTTCTCTAACCGTTACCCTGCACGCTCAGCAAATTACCGTACAAGGTACCGTTTATGAAGAAGGGACTAAAAACCCCATTCCAGGAGCAAACGTAATTGTAAAGGGTACTACCCAGGGTACTTCTACCGACTTCGAAGGGCACTATACACTTCCCAATGTGCCCTCCAATGCCGTCTTAGAAGTCAGCTTCGTAGGTATGCAGACCCAAAATGTAAAAGTAGCAGGACGCTCCCGCATTAATGTTACTTTAAGAGAAAATACCCAAGAGCTCAAAGAAGTAGTAGTGATTGGGTATGGAGCCGCTCAAAAACGAGACCTTACAGGCTCTATCGTCAGTCTTAAAACCGATGAATTTGCTGACCGTCCGTCTACCAACCCCTTAGCCTCTATCCAAGGAAAGGTAGCTGGGGTGCAAATCGTTAATACAGGGCGTGCAGGGCAAGACCCCGAAATACGTATCCGCGGTACAAACTCTATCAACGGCTATACACCTCTGTACGTAGTCGATGGGCTCTTTACCGATAATATCAACTACCTCAACCCGCAGGATATCGAGTCTATGGAAATCCTTAAAGACCCTTCGTCTCTCGCAATCTTCGGGGTTCGTGGTGCCAATGGGGTGATTATCATCACAACCAAGAAAGCCAAAAAAGGACAAACCATCGTAAATATCAATTCTTCCGTAGGATTAAAAGTCATCAACGACCGTGTTGCAATGACTGATGCCGAAGGCTTTAAAACTCTTTATGACGAAGAGTTAGCCAATAAAGGCGCCAATCCGTTTGATTATACCCATTGGCAAGCTAATACCGATTGGCAAGATGAAATCTTCCGCCGTGCGTGGGTGTCCAATCATAACGTGAGCGTAGCTAGCTCAGGCGAGAAAGGGCGCTTTTATATGGGGGCAGGCTATACCGATGAAGAAGGCTCTATCAAGCACGAAAAGCTTTCCAAACTCACCCTCAACCTCAGTAGCGATTACAACGTAACCGACTTTCTGCGTTTTGGTTTCCAAGCCAACGGCTCACGTATCCTACCTGCCGACGGGCGCGGTGTAGAAGCAGCGCTCAAAGCGGTTCCTATTGCCCCCGTGAAAGATGAAAATACAGGTTTGTTTTACGATATGCCTAACTTCCAAAATGCACAGGTATACAATCCTATGATACGTGTAGAAGAACAAGCTAATAATGCCAAAGCTTCTATTCACCGTTTAACAGGAAACATCTATGGAGAATTGAAGTTCTTGAAAGACTTTACTTTTAAAGCTACTTTCTCCGCCGATTATAACGTCCACGAAGAACGCAAATTCGACCCTCTTACCTATGTGTATAGTCCTTTAACTCGCGATAAAAAGCACATAGGAGGGCAGTATGAAACCCTTTCACAATCTAAGGCAACCACTTTGCGCACTCAGCAAGATTACATACTTTCATTTAAAAAGCAATGGGGGAAACACAACCTCAATGCAATGACAGGGCTCACTACTGATTATAAAGAATATTCTAAGTTAAATGGAGCGCGTAGTCAGCATATGGACGATATTATCTTTTCTCCTAATGGCAATACCGATAAATGGTGGCTTTCTTCTTTTGGAGCTAAGAATTCTTCCAATGGTTCTTCACAAAACAGACGCTTTACGATGTCTTACCTTCTTAGAGCTCTTTATAATTACGACAATCGTTATTTGCTCAACGCTTCTTATCGACGTGATGGAGCTTCAGTATTTCATCGCTTGGGTAATACGTGGGACAACTTCTACTCCTTTGGTGCAGGTTGGGTACTCAGTGAAGAAGCCTTTATGAAAAACCAAAAAGTAGTAGATTACCTTAAACTAAAAGGTTCTTGGGGCGTTTTGGGTAACCAAAACACAGGCAATGACTACCCTCTTTACCCTAGATTAGTAAGTTCAAGTAGTGCTGTGTTTGGCGACCGCATTATTACAGGCTATGTACCTGCCTATTTAGTACAAAACTTAGGTTGGGAAAAGACCTATGCGTGGGAAGCCGGTGCTGAGTTCCGTTTCTTGGGCAATCGCCTCAGTGTAGAGCCTGTTTACTATCATAAGAAAACCAAAGACCTTATTGTAAATCTGCCTAGCCTTGCAGGTACACAAAACTCCTTAGAGAATCTCGGTGAGATAGAAAATAAAGGGTGGGAGATTTCAGCCTCTTGGCAAGACCAACTCAAAGAAAGCGGATTTAGTTATGGTGTAAGTGCCAATATTACCACTATTGATAACAAAGTGCTTTCATTAGGTCGTAATGCTGAGTATGCCGTTTATAGTGGTCCAGAAGACGTAGCGCGTAGCTTGGAAGGCTATCCTATTGGTCATTTTTACGGCTACAGAGTGATTGGTGTATATCAAAATTATCAGGACATTGCCAATTCTCCAGTAAATTCTTTTGGAGCTAAACCTGGTGACCTTAAATTTGCCGACCTCAACGGTGATGGTAAAATAGACACCAAAGACCGTGAGATGATAGGTAATCCTACCCCAGATCTTACCTATGGTTTCAGTCTCAACCTCGGCTACAAAGGCTTTGACCTTTCAGCAGAGTTTATGGGAGCTTATGGCAACGAAATCTATCGCGGTTGGGGCGAAAGTGGTTATGCAACCCTTAACTACCAAGCACACCGCTTGAACCGTTGGCACGGCGAAGGCACTTCTAACTGGGAACCTATTGTAGATAACAGTCGCCCCATCAATCGTATGAACTCTTCATACTATATAGAAGATGGTAGCTTTTTCCGCTTGCGCAACGTGCAGTTAGGCTATAGCTTGCCACAAGACGTATTACAACGTCTAAGAGTACAGAAATTGCGCTTCTATGCCAATATGCAAAACCTTAAAACTTGGCATAAAAACACAGGCTATGTTCCCGAAATAGGAGGCAGTGCCTTATCTTTTGGTATCGATACGGGTACTTACCCTATGCCAATGATTATTACTTACGGTGTAAATATCACTTTTTAATTAACAATTATGAAAAAGAATATAAACCATATTATAGCAATAGGATTGATGGTAACAAGTGTTGCCCTCTTCACCCATTGCAACAAGTTCGACCAAGAGCCTCAAGGCGAATGGTATGAAGGAGAACAAAAAGGAGCAGCTGGTACTTATGAAGCCGAAGTATTCGGGATGTATGGTAAAATACGAGCTTCTTCTATCACGTCAGGATTGCCAGCTTTGGCGGTACACTGTTTCCGTAGTGAAGATGCTGAAAAAGGCTCTATCCCAGGAGACTCAGCTGATTCTAAGAATGTAGACGATTTCAATTACGTAGCTACCAATGCTCTTGTATCACAGTATTACGACGGAAACTATGAATTGATTTTCGCAGCCAATACCGTAATTGACAAGATTAATAATGCTGATCAAGCCTCTTTGGCAGAAACAGATAAAGTTAACAGAGGAGAAGCTCATTTCTTCCGTGCTTATGCTTTTTTCAATTTGGTGCGCGCCTTTGGTGAAGTACCTCTTATTAACTTCTCGGTGAAAAGTAGAGATGAAGCCAATAAACCAAAAGCATCAGTAGAAAATATTTACGCACAAATTGATGCTGACCTCGCTATTGCCGAGCGCGATTTACCGCGAATGTGGCCTACTACTTTTGTAGGACGCCTTACTTGGGGAGCTGCTCGCGCCCTGCACGCTCGCACCTATATGATGCGTAGTAATTGGCAAGAAATGTATACCGCTTCTGTGGATGTAATTAACTCAGGATTGTATAATCTAAGTGCCGATTACAATAAGATTTTCCGTGAGACAGGCGAGAATGGACCCGGTTCTATTTTTGAATTGCAATGCACTTTTGATAAGGCATACGGAGCAGAACAAGTAGGAAGTACTTTTGCCCAAGTACAAGGAGTGCGCGGTTCTGGGCAATGGGATTTCGGTTGGGGTTTCAACTGTCCTACTCAATACTTAGCCGATGCTTTTGAAGCAGGTGACCCTCGCAAAGATGAAACTTTGCTTTACTTTGCTAAAAATATAGCAGAAGCTAACGCTATGCAGCCTAACACACCCTATGGCGAAAAACCTATTGCTAATAATGATGTAGTGAATAAGTATTATAACAAGAAAGTATATACTGATCCTGCTTTGCGTCGCACCAATAGCAAGTTTGGTTATTGGTTCAATATTCGCCTTATTCGTTATTCAGATGTACTCTTAATGGCTGCCGAAGCAGCTAATGAGCTTGGTAACAGCACCGAAGCCCTTACCTACTTGGAACAAGTGCGCGCCCGTGCAAGACGAACTAGTAGTACCCCTGTGCTTCCTGCCGTTACTACCACCAATCAAAGTGATTTGCGTAAGGCAATTCGTCACGAGCGCCGTGTAGAACTGGGTATGGAGTTTGACCGCTTTTATGACTTAGTACGTTGGAATATAGATGTAAAAACTCTTCATAATGCAGGTAAAGCCTCTTATCAAGTAAAACATCGTTTGTTTCCTTTACCACAAACACAGATAGACCGTTCTAATGGAGTACTCGTTCAAAACCCTAATTATTAATTGAGATAACAGGTCTAAACTTAGCCAAAGTTTCAAACTTCGGCTAAGTTGAAAATCTAAAATTTACTACAATGAAAAAATATGTATTATATATCAGTTTTATGGTGAGTCTGACAGCCCTTACCAGCTGTTTCCAAGACTTAGACCAAGACCCTGCGTTTGATTATCCAAAGCAACCTCCTATCTTAGACTATGTAAAGCCTAAATTGGCTTTTACTTTTGAGGATAATAGTGAGGATATGAGTGTGTATAAAGCAACTACTCAGGTAGTAGGAAATGCTTCCTATACACAAGGAAAAGTAAAGAAAGCTTATCAAGGAGCTGATAATAGCTATATACTTATCACGCCTTCTACTACCCCACTTAATGGTGGTAAATCGTTGCACGATGTATTGAGTAACTTAGGTAGTTTTTCTATCGCTTTTTGGATGAATGCCGAAAAACCTACTAAGGCAACAGGATTATTTTCTTTAACCAATAACAAAGGCTTTTGGAGTTATATAGACCTATTTATGGAGCCAGGTAATTCAACACAAACCAATGGACGTTTTAAACTGCATTTGAGCAACGGTACCAAAGATGATTGGGTAGATAAGGTAATTCCAGAAACATTAGGCAAATGGGTACATTTGGTCTTTCGTTATGATGCTACCACAGGTAAGTTTACTATTTTTAGGAATGGAGCAGAGGTACATTCGCAAGAGTTTAAGACTTTGGGAGGCATAGCGTGCCCCAACTTAGGTACTCTTGTAATAGGAACGCTTCCTTTTCAAACTACTCCTCCGCTCACCACTGGAGCTGGTGCACAAGGATGGGCAGGATTCTACAAAGGTCAGTTAGACCAGTTTTATTTCTTTAATGAACCTATTAATGATGTTCAAATAAAAACATTAGCGAGTGAAAAATAGATATTTAATAATTTTTATCATCTTTCTTTACAGCATCAGTATCAGTGCTCAGAATGAGGCGTATACCAAAGGCGTATATGTGGATAAGCAAAAGAACAGTATGCCTTATCGCTTTCTTCAACCTAAAAAAATGGAGAAAGGCAAGAAATACCCTTTGGTGCTCTTCTTGCACGGAGCTGGCGAAAGAGGGAATGACAATGAGAGTCAGTTGCGCAATGGGGGCACAGTGTTTACCAATCCTGTAAACCGAGATAAATACCCTTGCTTTGTGCTCTTTCCGCAGTGCCCTGAGGGTGCATACTGGTCGCTTGAAAAGCGTCCTGAAAAAGGTTACAAAAGCGGTAATCCTTTGCCAAAGGACGCTCCTATTACCAGTCATTTGCGGTTGGTGAAGGAACTTTTAGACGAGACTTTGGCTACTTACCCTATCGACCCTAAACGAGTGTACATTATGGGCATTTCGATGGGGGCTATAGCTACTTTGGATATGGTGTATCGCTTCCCCGATACCTTTGCCAAAGCTGTCTCGATATGTGGAGCGACTAATATAGAGCGTATGCGTGAGTTCAAAGGGAAGACAAAATTCCGTTTCTATCACGGTGATATTGACGATGTGATACCGGTGACTTACTCGCGCGAAGCCTATGAGGCGTTGAAAAGCACTGGCAAGAAAGTAGAATACATAGAGTTCTACGGAGCTAATCACAACGCTTGGCACCCTGCTTTTAACACCAAAGACTTTTTAGAATGGAGTTTTAGGTAAGGTAAAAGGTGCGAGTCGCACAGGCAGCCGTAGCACGGCAGGCGGGGAAAAATTAGCAAATTAGAAAATGAGAGAATTAGATGCGAGCTACAAGAAAAGCGGTAGCGGAGGGAATTAACTTTGCCAAAGGTGCGAGCCGCACAGGCAGTGTGAGCCACACGGGCAAAATTTTTGGCAAAGTGTGTACCGCAAAAAGTGACACACTGGAGTTTTCGGAAGGAAACGGAGTAATTCGGAAGAAGGGAGGGAGAAATTTTGACGAAAAAAAGCTGTAAGGAGGGTGGGGTTAGCTTATAGAGAGCTTATAGGAAGCTTATACGAATCTTGGACGATTGGTATAGGAAGGGTATATAAAAAGTTGATTCATAATATAATACAACAATACAAAAAACGGTAAAAACGGGGTTTCGAGGCGAAAGAAAGAGGAAGAGGTGATAGGCCTTAGGCCATAGGCACTAGGGGGGAGTGTGACGGAAAATCAAAAGAAACATCTCCCTTCTCACAAACTCCGCTCTCGCGGACTTCCATTCAAGGGCGGAAATTAGTGACGGATAGGAACACGAGCTACGAGCTTGCACTAGCGGGGAGATAAGTAGCTGATGTTACTAGATTGCACAGATTGCAATATAAATATAACTGTAAATCAGTATTAATATTATATTGAATTGATGTTAAAATAGAAAAATATACAAAATATGAAGCATTTCAAACAGATAAACAGAACACTTTTTGTGCTTCTTATTGCATTCTGCGCGTCGTGCAGTTGCAGTAAGGACAGTAAGAAAGGCGGTAATACGCCTACTCCTAAACCACCTGTTGAAAAGAATCGTCCGATGGAATTTGCTTCCGACGATGCTTTCTTGGATTATATTCAGCGTGCGCACCTCAACTATATGTGGGAGGGTGCCGAACCTAATTCGGGTTTAGCCCCTGAGCGCAATCATATGGACGTGCCTTCCGATGATGCTCATATCATCACTACGGGAGGTTCGGGCTTTGGGATTGCAGGGCTATTGGTAGGTGTAGAACGCGGTTTTATACCTCGTGCACAAGCGGTAGAAAGATTTACTAAAATCGTAACGTTCTTGGAGAAAGCCGACCGTTATCACGGTGTATGGTCGCATTGGATAGACGGGCGTACGGGTAAGACCAAGCCTTTTGGACAGAAAGACAACGGGGGTGACCTTGTGGAAAGCGCTTTCTTGATGCAAGGATTGCTTTGTGTACGTCAGTATTTCAAAGATGGCAACGATACCGAAAAAGCCTTAGCCCAGCGTATTGATAAATTATGGCGCGAAATGGAATGGGATTGGTACCTAAACGGACAAGATGTGCTCTATTGGCATTGGAGTCCTGATTATGCTTGGCAGATGAATTTTCCTCTGAAAGGTTATAACGAGTGCCTAATTACCTATATTTTGGCAGCTTCTTCGCCAACCCACACCATTCCTGCTTCGGCTTATCACAACGGTTGGGCACGCGGAGGAGCTATTAAAAGCACTCAGGTAACTTATAATTTGCCACTTATCCTCAAACACAACGGAGCAGAACAATACGGAGGTCCGCTATTTTGGGCGCATTATTCGTACATAGGGTTGAACCCCAAAGGGCTCAGCGATGATTATGCCAATTACTGGGATTTGAATCGCAATCACACTCTTATCAACTACAAATATTGCCTAGAAAACCCCAAAGGTTATAAAGGTTATGGGGCGAACTGCTGGGGACTTACCGCCAGTTATTCAGTAAAAGGGTACTCAGCCCACAGCCCTAGTAACGATTTAGGGGTGATAGCACCTACCGCTGCACTTTCCAGTTTCCCTTATACGCCCCAAGAATCTATGGCAGCCCTCAAACATTTCTATTACGATTTAGGAGATGTGATATGGGGTAAATACGGCTTCTACGATGCTTTTAGCGAGCAAGCGGTATGGTATCCTAAGCGTTATTTAGCAATCGACCAGCTCACTATTGCCCCGATGATAGAAAACCACCGCACGGGTCTCATTTGGAAACTGTTTATGAGTTGCCCCGAAGTGCAGGAGGGATTAAAGAAACTGAATTTTAAGGTGCAGTAAAAAAGATAAAAGGTAAAGCCCAGCATTATCTTATATCTAACCTAACCAGAAGTTTATTACTAACAGTGTTTTGAAAATTGGGTTTTAACAAAGGGCGATGTGTGAACATCGCCCTTTGTTTGATTAATGACTAAAAATAAAGAACACTAATTTTAATACAATAATACCAAAAATACCAAAAATACCAACTCAGAGACAAATGATGAGGGAGAAATAAGCGAAAAGAGACTTTCATTGAAAATAGACGATGTTTTTTGGAATATTCAAAATAAAATAGTTATCTTTGCCAGCAACTAAACTTTAATACCTTATGCGTATGCGTGTTTTTCTGTGTGTTTTGATGGGGTGGTTTGTAGGGACGATACACGCTCAGTTATTGCCACCTATCTATAACTACGCTCCTTCGGTATACTCGGGTGAGAGTCAGAATTGGAAAATATGTCAAGCGATAAATCAAAAGATATATTTTGCTAACAATATAGGTCTATTGGAGTTCAATGGGGTGGTATGGGAACATTACCCCTTGCCCAATGGGGCGATAATGCGCGCCGTAAACGCCAAAGGTAACACTATCTATACGGGAGGTTTTGCTGAATTTGGTTATTGGCAAGCAGATGCTTTCAACCGTTTGCAATATACTTCACTGAGTAAACGCTTGCCGCCTAAGGATATAGAAGACGAAGAGGTATGGAAAATTGTTTTTTTTGACCATTGGGTGCTCTTCCAGTCGTTGCACAAACTTTATATTTACGACTCTCAGCACGACCGCTTTCACATTGTGCATTCGCAAAACAACCTACCTAAAATCTTCAAAGTGGGCGAGCATATCTTCTTTCAAAAGATGAATGAGGGGCTTTTTGCTCTTGTGAATGGTAAAGAAGAGTTACGTTCGGAAGCGCCTCTTTTCCGCGAGCATATTGTTATTAATATCTTCCCATATAAAGGTAAGTTTCTATTTGTTACCCAAGACAAAGGCATTTACGAAGGAACACCTGCTGAGGTGAGACCTTGGCAAGTGAGTACTGGGTCGCTTACTTCTTCTTTAAATATCTACAGTTGCGAACAACTCTCTGACGGTTCTATCTTGCTGGGGACGATTGCCAATGGTGTATACCGATTATCGCCAGAAGGACAACTTTGGGAGCACCTTCATCAGAAGCAAGGCTTGCAAAACAACACGGTGCTTTCTATCTTCGAGGACAAGGAACACAATGTGTGGTTAGGCTTAGACAATGGCATTAGTATGGTGAATTTCTTTTCGCCTTTCCGCCAGTATAAAGATAACGAAGGAGTGCTGGGAGCCGTTTATACCTCTATTGTTTACCAAGGTGATTTGTATTTGGGTACTAATCAGGGGCTTTTTTATGCGTCCTTTCCTTTGAAAGCAAGTCAGCCATTTCAGTTGGTTGAAGGTACTAAAGGGCAAGTGTGGCAACTGAAAGAACTACAAGGCACTTTGTTTTGTGGACACAATTCAGGTACGTTTGTGATAAACAACCATCGAGCACAATTGGTGTGTAATGTTTTGGGTACTTGGGATGTTAAACCCGTGGAAGGACACCCTAATTGGCTCTTGCAAGGCAATTATGAAGGTTTATACCTTTTGGAACTGAAAGAAGGGCGTTGGCAATACCGCAATAAGATAACAGGATTCAACGTATCGAGTAGGTTTTTTGAGTTTATTTCGCCTACTGAACTATTGGTAAGCCACGAGTACAAAGGCGTGTTCCGGTTGCAACTCTCTCCTGATTTTACCAGAGTACTCCAAGTGCACAAAGAGGCTTCTGCTCCAATGGGGCGCAAGTCGGCGATTGCTAAATACCGCAATGAGATTTGGTATTTCACCGAAAAAGGCTTGTTTAAATATGATATTACCGCACGTAAGTTTGTGCAAGATGAAAGCCTTACCCATCGGCTGTTCAACCAAGATGCCTACTTATCGGGCACTATGTTACGGGGTAAAGAGGACGGATTGTGGTTTTTTACCCAATACAATATAGTGAAGGTGAGTCAGGGTAAGTTAGACAAGGCTCTTCAGCTGAAAAAGATGCCTCTCTCGGCTGCTTTTCGCAAGGATTTGGTAGGATTTGAGAACCTCAATGAGTACCGAGAAGGTGATTGCCTCTTAGGTACGAGCACCGGCTTTATGGATTTTGTGTTTAATCCGTCGCACCATACTGCTTACGAAGTGCATATAGACCATATAGACAAAAGCAAAGTGGAAGGCGTATGGCAACCTATTGCTCTTAATAGTACTGATAACCGCTGGGCACACAACCAAAACAATCTGCGTTTTAGCTATAGTGTACCTGCCTATAATGCGATGTTTCAAACTGTATATCAATATAAATTAGAAGGACTTTATGAGCATTGGAGCGACTGGAGCAAGGAGGCAAGTGTGCAGTTTGATAATCTGCCTGCAGGTGATTATACCTTTCTGGTAAGAGCCAGAGTGGGAAATGCTGTTTCGACCAATACGGCTACTTTTCACTTTATAATAGAAAAACCTTGGTATGCCACTAATGTGATGATAGCCACCTATATAGGACTCTTACTGCTTTTGCTTTTTATAATTCACCGAGTGTATAGAGTTCATTACAAGCGTCATAAGAAGAAAGTAGAACAAGAAAAAGAGAAAGAACTCGCCCTATTGCAATTGGGGAACGACCGTACGGTAATGAAACTCCAAAACGATAAGCTCCAGAGTGAAGTGGAGAGCAAGAACCGTGAGCTGGCGGTGACTACGATGAACATCGTGCGCAAGAATGAACTGCTGATGAGCATTAAAGAGGCTCTTTTGAATAGTGGCAATAGCAAAGAAGTGTTACACATTGTGGAAGATAATATCAACAGCGAAGGCGACTGGGAGCATTTTCAAGAAATCTTTAATCAAACTGATCGCGACTTTCTTAATCGGCTTAAATCACTTCACCCCGACCTTACTCCTAATGACATTAAACTTTGTATTTACCTGCGTTTGAACCTTTCGAGTAAAGAAATTGCTCCACTACTGAACATCTCTACCCAAAGTATAGAGATAAAGCGCTACCGCTTGCGCAAAAAGATGCGTTTAGAGCGCAACCAGAACCTTACTGACTATATTCTAAAGCTCTAAATTAATGATTAATGGTTAATAATTAATGGTGCGAGCCGCACAGGCAGATGTGAGTCGTACGAGTGAGTAGAAAACATAAATTGATTTTCTTAAAAAAATATATACATTACCTATACAACACCTCTTTTTAAGAGGTGTTTTTTATTTGTTGTTACCTTTACATAGATTTTTTGCATATAAGTTTAAATGTAAGATTTACAATGGTTTGTTTTGTAAATCTCATTAATAGCAACTATACATTTACGTTAAAAATACTCCTTGTATATTTTTTGTATAGGTAAAATATTTTGTGTGTTGAATAATTGCGTTTATCTTTGTTGCGTGATTGAAAGAGAAATAAAAGAAAGAGAAGGTAATACCGAGTTAATGCCAAAAATGCCAATAATACTGATTGAAAAGTATAAATTTAGAGAGAGTAGGAAAAAGCAACTGAAAAAGGTGATTTGTTGTTTTGAAATTAAGGCTGTAATTTATCATTTTTGAGATAAAACTTATCAAAAGTTACCACGGGGAATGGAAGAACGAAAGCGCACGAAAATTATTCTTAACTTTATCCCAAAAAAGAGAGGGATTTTTACTAGATGAATGATGGACTTAGCTTATAGAGAGCTTATAGGAAGCTTATACGAATCTTGGACGATTGGTATAGAAAGGGTGTATAAATAGTTGATTAATAATACAATACAACAATGCCAGTAATATCAGCAATAGGTAGAGAAGCGAAAGTAAAGGAAAGAAAAGAGCAAGTTAGAAACAGTTTAAACCTAATATAATACATTAACATACCATTTAAAAAGAGCAATTCAGATGAAAGTATTTATTTTACCAATGTTGCTATTTTTATGTACGAGTTTGGCAGTGGCACAAACTTATAACATAAAAGGAAATGTGAAAGAAGCTCCTAACAGTCCGATGATGGGGGTTTCGGTGGTTGTAAAAGGCACTACCCACGGGGTCTCTACCGATTTCGAGGGGAATTTTGCCTTAGACAATGTGAAGAGAGGTCAGGTTCTGGTGTTTTCGTATGTGGGTTACATCACTCAAGAAATCACTGTGAACAATGGCAATGCGCTGAACGTTACCTTGAAAGAAGATACCCAAACCCTCGGTGAAGTGGTAGTTATAGGGTATGGAACTCAAAAGGCAAAGGACGTAACAGGTTCGGTATCAGTAGTAGATGCTAAAACCATTACCGAACTAAAGCCTGTGGATGCGGCTACTGCCCTACAAGGTACTACCTCAGGGGTGAGCGTAAACAAGGCTTCGGGTTCACCTGGAGGGAAGATAAACATTCTCATTCGCGGAGTGAGTTCTAACGGTAGCAACGAGCCTTTGGTAATTATCGACGGTTACGAAGGGGCACTGAACAGTATCAATCCCGAGGACATCGAGAGTCTTACCGTACTGAAAGACGCTCAAGCGGCTATCTACGGTATCAAAGGAGCGAATGGGGTAGTACTTGTAACTACTAAAGGTGGACGCAAAAATACGCCTTTGGAAGTGAAAATTAGCTCGTACAGTGGTATCCAGCAAACTACCAAAAAGTTGGATTATATGAATGCTACCGAGTATGCTGCCTTACTCAACGAGAGTTATGCTGCCAACGGACAGGCGTTGCCTTTTGGCAATTTGGCTTCTTTAGGCAAAGGCATTGATTGGCAAGACGAGGTGTTTAAGAATTCTGTTATTTCAGATATGACAGCTAGTATCTCGGGTGGAGGTGAGAAATTTAGTTATTACTTAGGGGCATCACATCTTACCCAAGACGGTATTGTAGCCCCCGAAAAATCCAACTTTAAACGCAACAACGTGAAAGTGAGTTTGGGAGCTGATATTTCACCAAAACTTAAGATGAACTTCACTGCCAATTATTACAACAACAAGCGCAAAACCATTGAGGAAAACGGCTTGGGAGCAGTGCTTTTCAACGCTTTGAACTTCTCGCCTACTTACGGTTTGCACGATGAGGATTTAACGGGCTTTTTGGGTAATGAGGTAATTAACCCTTTGGCACAAATAGACAATACCTATAATCAGTATGACGGTAATGGATTGGAGGGGAATTTCCAGTTGAGCTATAATCTCATAGAAGGCTTAGACCTCACTTCGCGTATCGGGTTTAAAACGTATAGTGATGAGAAGAAAGATTTTCAACCGCTGAGCTTTTTTGGTACGGGCAAAATCTTTAACCGCAGTCGCAGTACGGTAACTCAGGAAAAGAACGAAACGCACGCCTATACGTGGGAGACTTTTGCTACTTATAACAAAACTTTCTGGAAAAACCACAACACTTCACTCACTGTGGGTACTAGTGCGCAACGGAACTGGGGCAGTGGACTCAGCGCTACGGGTTACGATGTGCCTAATAACTCTTGGGATTTTGCCGATATAGGGCTTACTACAGGTACGAACAACAGCAAAACTGATAACTCGTATATGAACGATTCGCGTCTTACCTCTTTCTTTGGTAGATTGCAATACGACTATAAGAGCAAATACTTGCTATCGGCGATGCTTAGGCGTGATGCTTCTTCAGACTTCCCGAAAGATAACCGTGCCGACTTGTTTTCATCAGTAACAGCAGGTTGGAAAGTATCCGATGAAGGCTTCTTGAAAGACAGCAAATGGATAGACTTCCTAAAATTGCGCGGTAGTTACGGTACACTCGGTAACAATGCCGGTAAAAATCTTTATAAGGCGATTTTAAACGGGGAAGCTGTGTACGTGTTCAACGGACAGATAGTGCGTGGAAAAGCTGTAGGCAAATTGCCCAACCCAAGTGCTAAATGGGAAGTAGCTGAAAAGTTAGACGTTGGTTTTGATTTCAATACCTTGAAGAACCGTTTGTCGTTAGTATTTGATTACTTTATAGAAAACCGCAACGATTTGCTCATTTCTAATTTCCCTGTCTCAGGTATTATAGGAACGGCTGCACCAGGAGCATCAAACCCAACCGTGAACGCTGGTAATACTCAAAATAAGGGTTTTGAGGTAGCGTTAGGTTATAGAAGTGATGTAACCAAACCTTTCTCTTGGGGCTTTAACTACAACATTACTCGTTTAGACGGCAAAGTGGTATCAATCAATGGTGATGTGATTCCAGAAGGAGGAGCTTTCAGTGTGGGTCAGTTAGCGCCTGCACGTATGGAGGTGGGGCAACCTATTGGCTACTTCTACGGTTTGCAAGCCGATGGAATCTTCCAAAACCAAGCTGAGGTAGATGCACACCCTTCACAACTCGCCTTAGGGGCTCCTGCCAAACCTGGCGACATCAGGTATAAAGATGTGAATGGCGACGGAGTAATCGATTTTAAAGACCGTACTTATTTGGGTAAGCCTACCGCCACTTACTATATGGGCTTGAACCTCAATGCTAAGTATAAAAACTTTGATTTCTCGACCTATATGTATGCCGAGCTCGATAAAGAGATGGTGCGCAACTACGAGCGTTCACAACCTAACGTAAACCGTCAGCGTTTATATCTTGACCGTTGGCGTGGTGAGGGCACCAGCAATAGCGTGCCTCGTGTGACCACAGGGGCGACTACCAATAATTTATTCTCAAGTTTCTTTGTAGAAGACGCCTCATTCTTGCGCGTTCAGAATATACAGTTGGGCTATTCGATTCCTGCCTCAGTGTTAGAAAGTGTGAAGATGAAAACCTTCCGCGTGTATTTTTCAGTAAACAACGCCTTTACGTTCACTAAGTACAAAGGTTATGACCCTTCAGCGACCTCTGGCGATGCCATTGGTGGAGGTATCGATTACGGCTTCTATCCACAAGCCCGTCAGTTTATCTTAGGATTTAATACATCATTCTAAAACCCATACAAACAAATGAAAACGATACATAACATACAGAAATGGACAATAGGGCTTATGCTTTTTATCTTTGTCTTTGCTTGTTCCGACGATTTTCTCGACAAGACTAAACAGTACGAAATCAATTCGGAGACCTATTTCAATTCAAAGGAAGACTACCAAAATGCGCTGATTGCAGCTTACAATTTGTTACATTCTACGTATATAAATGTACTGATGGGCGAAATTGCCTCCGATAATACCCTTTGCGGAGGTGAAAGTGCTTCCGATGTACCTGGTTTTCAACAAATAGACCAGATGATTCACACGCCTATCAACAGCCAACTCAAAAACTTGTGGGACTGGATGTTTGCCGGTGTAAACCGCTCGGCTTATATCTTGGAATTCCAAGACAAAACAGCCTTTGAGGGCAAAGAGGTGATTATTGCCGAAGCGCATTTCCTTCACGCTTATTACAATTTTGAACTCGTGAAATGGTTCGGAGCAATTCCTCTTAAAGAAAACAAACGCTTTGAACGTGGCGACGAGCAAAAAATACCCCGTTCCCCTGTGAGTGAGGTCTATGCTTCTATCGAGAAAGACCTTTTGGCAGCTATTCCTCACTTGCCTACAACACCACCCGACGGACAAGTAGGACGTGCTACTAAAGGCGCCGCTCAAGCACTACTCGGCAAGGTGTATTTATACCAAAACAAATTTGCCGAAGCAGCTCAAGTATTAGAAACCGTGATACACAGCAATACCTATTCACTTGTAACCGACTATGCGTCTATCTTTGAAAAAGAAGGTGAAAATGGTGCTGAATCGGTATTCGAGATACAATACACCGATGCTGAAGGTGCGAGCTTCGACTGTTTGCAATGTAGCAAAGGGAATGTAGCGGTAGGGTTTAATAGTATCCGCAACTACAACGGCCCTGTGTTCGATTCTGGCTATAGTTTTAACGTACCCGTACAAGAGGCAGTCGATGCTTTTGAAGCAGGCGACCTTCGCAAAGATGTAGCGATTTTAGACATCGTAGCGTGGGCAGCCGCTAACAATGCTACTTATGCCGAAGGTTACAAACATACAGGCTATTTCAATAGAAAATATATTGCTCGCAAAGGTGACCTCAATAGCCCCGACCCCAATCTTACCAACCCTAATAACTATCGTGCTATTCGCTATGCCGATGTACTCTTAATGGCTGCCGAAGCGCTCAATCGTGGTAATATCAGCGATGAACGTGCTCGTGACTATCTCAACCAAGTGCGCAAACGTGCCTTTGGTGATGAAAATCACAATATTACGGTGTCAGGTACTGCCCTTACCGAAGCAATATGGAAAGAACGCCGTGTAGAGTTCTTAGGCGAAGGCTTGCGCTTTTTCGACTTAGTCCGCACCGGAAAAGGTACCGAAATACAAGGCTTTACTGCCAATAAAAACGAAGTTTTCCCCATACCCTACGAAGAAATACGCTTTGCTAATGGCAATTGGCAACAAAACCAAGGATATTAATTACCTCTTATCTAAATTAAAATGAAAGCACTCAAAAACCTAATAGCACTACTATTCCTCATTGGAATGGTAGCTTGCGAAAAAGATAAGGACGATCTCAGTTTCGTCCAAAATGCCACTGCTCCTACCGATGTCTCAGCGAAATTTCAGGTGAGCACCGATAACTCAGGAGCTGTAACCATCACCCCAATAGCTACGGGAGTAACCTCCTATAAGGTCTACTTTGGCGATAGCACTGCAACTCCCACTACAGTGAAAGCAGGTGGTTCGGTAACACACACTTATGCTGAAGGTAGTTACCAAGTGAAAATAGTAGCTGTGAACATCGCTGGCAAGGAAGCCGAAGCGACTTTGCCTTTAGAGGTGTCTTTCCGCGCTCCTGAGAATGTAGAAGTAACTGTGGCTAACGACCAAGCGGTTTCTAAGAAAGTGAATGTAACGGCTAAAGCTAACTTTGCGATTACCTATGATGTGTATTTCGGTGAAAGCGCTGATGAAAAACCGGTATCTGGTAATATAGGTGAAGTTGTTTCACACATTTATAAACAAGTAGGCACTTACACCCTTACGATAGAGGTGAAAGGTGCTGGCAAACAAACTACCAAAGTACAAAAAACGGTACGAGTAATTGCCTTGCAACAGCCTACTACTGCGGCTCCTCAACCTCCAATTCGCAAAGCACAAGAGGTCGTTTCGCTTTTCAGCGGACGATATACCAATGTGGCAGGCACCGATTTCAACCCTAATTGGGGGCAAGCCACTGCCTACAACCTCTTTAAGTTGGGCACCGATGAAATCTTGCAATACGCTCACCTCAATTATCAAGGTATCCAATTTGCCCGAGAAATCGACCTATCAGCGATGGACTTCTTGCATTTAGATGTTTGGACTGCCGATGCTACAGCTTTAGATATCTATTTGATTAGCAAAAGCACAGGCGCTGATGGTGAGAAGTTCGTCAAAAAGACCCTCACTGCCGATAAGTGGACAAGCATCGATATTCCGCTAAGTGACTACACCAAACAAGGATTTGTAATCACCGATGTACACCAAATCAAATTGGTAGGACAAGGTACGGTATTTATCGACAACTTGTATTTCTACAAAAAATCGAATACCGTGATAATCGAAAACTTTGAAGGTACAGCTCCCGAATTTACTACCTTTGGCAATATGGCAGATGTAGAAGTAGTAGCCAACCCTAATACTACAGGCAATACATCTACCAAAGTAGCCAAAATGGTGCGCACCAAAGGTTGTGAAACGTGGGCAGGTGCGTTTTTTACTTCCGAAAGTTTGGATATGAAAACCCACAAGGTATTGAAGCTAAAAGCCTTGTCACCTAAAACAGGTATTGTTGTAAAAGTGAAATTAGAGGGAGCTACTAGCGATGAAGCAAAAGAAGTAGATGCTCGCATCACCAAAAAGAACACTTGGGAAGAACTTTCGTTTGATTTTACTGGCATTGATATCAGCGCAACCTACACCAAAGTAGTTGTTTTCTTCGACTTTGGTGAAAAAGGCGATGATACCACTTATTACTACGACGAAATAACACTTAACTAACGTCAGTTCGATATAACAGAATATTGATTTACAGATTTGTAACATATATTCACAAAATAATTCACCGTCAGGTGAAAATTCGTGAGATAATAAAAAAT
>ERZ772766.726-NODE-726-length-18744-cov-7.403767_pt1 | contig 18744 bp, 11 predicted proteins | sample MGYA00511379_ERZ772766 | MGnify/ENA primary metagenome ERZ772766 (study PRJEB29015, sample SAMEA2737895) | human oral metagenome | biome: human oral; feature: human-associated habitat; material: dental | place: China | collected 2116 ...
CAACGAGAAGGGCGCGGGGGGCTCGATCCTGCCCGGCTGGGCGTTCCACGCGAGTGCGAACCTGCTCGTGGGATTTGGCGCGGCCTTCAAGCTGATGGGGTGAGCCTCGTCCCGGCCCGCGGCCCCAGCCGTGGGCCGGGGCCGTGGGCCGGGACAGCGAGGGCGGAGGGTTCGGTCGGCCCCTCGAAATCAATTCCTGGCGGGACTGTGCTACCCCGACGCGGAGGGATGGCCTCGGCCCCACGTCCTACGCCGGCAACCTCACGGCGTGCTACCACGACACGGAGGGAGCGCCTGCTTGCGCGGCTTCGAGGGAACGTGCGCCGGGCTTTGAGGATTCGTTCAGTTTTCTATGATGTCTTAGGAGCGATAAACGTCGAAACCCGAAAGGACACCCGTGGAAACAACGAACGGCTCATTCGTTCCAGCGAGCCCTGACCTGATCTGGATGGTGTTCATCCAGCAGGTCCTGGTCCTCATCGCGTGGCTGATCGGCGTCGCAGTGCGCCGGGTCCTGAAGAACCGCATGACGATGTCCACCGCGTCGGCGACCCTGACCGGCTTGGCCGGCCTGTGGGGCGGTCTGGTGTTTGCCGGTTGGATCTTCGACTCTGGTGACCTGTGGAAACCCGGCATGATCGGCGTTGCCGCGTTGGTTGCCCTCGTCGTCGTCATCGTGGTCGCCCTGGTCGCCGCGTACCTGCATCCGCGCCCCGGCCTCGACCCCATCGCCGAGGTCGCCAAGCTCGGCGAATCCGACTCCCTCGAGTTCAAGTCGAGTGCCCGCTGGAACATGCGCGTCGGCAAGCGCGACGACGCAATCGAGACCGTGATCGCCAAGACCGTCGCCGCCTTCATGAACTCCGGTGGCGGCACGCTCCTCATCGGCGTCGACGACGATGGGCGGCTCATCGGCCTCGGCCCCGACTATGCGACCCTCAAGACCCCGGACGCCGATCGCTTCGAACTGTGGATCCGCGACCTGTGGAGACAGCGAATGGGGACCAACGCCGCCACGCTTCCCCGGCTCGACTTCGCCGAGGCCACGGACCCGCAGGACGGCTATGAGCGTCAAGAGGTGTGCCGCGTGACCATTCCGCCTTCGCCGCACCCCGTCTACCTGAGGGGCCCCAAAGGCAAAGGGGAAGCGGAGCTGTGGGTGCGCGTGGGCAACTCGACGCGGCACCTGGAGGTTGTGGATGCGGTCCAGTACGTTTCCACCCGCTGGCCCGAAAGCGTGCGGGTCTCCCCGTGGACGCGCATGCGACTCATGGCGCTGCGTCGGCGCGAAGTGCCCACGCGCCTGCCGGGCGTCGTCGAGCGGGTTCTCACCGAGGGGGCGACGAGCATCTTGACGGTGTCGGAAGAGGAGTGAGCCGCACGGGGCTTCGGGTGCGGACGGGGAGTAGGAACACGGTGAGGCTGGCCCCAGGAACTCAGAGAGGCGAGTAGGCATGCCCCTGCGCAAGACCCTGCCCGCGGACATCGAGCAGATCATTGCAACCGGGGGCATCGAGGCCGTCGCGCGCGGTCGAACGCTGCGAGGTCGGTCCGTACCTGCGGGGCTCCGCCTACGAGTCGCGGCTCATGCATTTCCCGGCCTCCGAGGACATCACGGACCTCCTGCTGGCGCGGGGCGAGGATATCAACTCGCGTGATCTGTACGAATGCGCCCCGATCCACGCGCGCGTTTGGGCGCGATGCCTCGACCAGATCCCGTTGCTGATCGCTCGCGGAGGCGACATCAATGCGCGCGATACCTCCGACCAGACGGCGTTGTTTGGCGTCGTCGAGCGTTTTCCCGTTGCCGACGTGTCGCGGATGATGTCGTGGGGCGCGGACCCGCTGGTTGTTGCTGATTCGAGGGTGTACGGGAAGGTGACGCTTGTGGAGAGCGTGGTGGCCTGGCACAACTTCCTGGACACGCCGCGCGCGCTTGCGGTCATTCGGCTGCTCCTGTCCGTTGGGGCGCCCGTCGGCGGGCGCGTGCCGATCGCGCTGCGGTCGATGGATCGGATGCGCTGCACGTTCATCACGCATGGTCTTCCGGACCACCTTTCGCAGTCGAGGGTCGACGAGGCCTCGGCTGCGTTGTCGGAGCTGTGCGCCCTGTTCGCGGTGGAGCAGCGCGAGGCGAAGCCTGCGCCTGCCGTGGGGGAGCGGCTGGAGCTGGATCCGTCTGTGCCTGCTCGGCGCCAGCTCGGGGAACTGTGGGATCTTCTCGTGCCCGACAGTGGCCAGTGTCAGACGCTTCAGGGCGAGGTTATTCGCATTGCGGGGTGCGTCGGCCACGAGATGTACGACAACGGCGGCATCAACTGGGATCGCTCTTTTGGGAAGCTGCTGGACCAGTATCTCAGTGTCGTGCGTTCAGGCCTGCCAATGCCGCCTGGCTCTCTCGCCCGCGCCGAGGCCGCCGTCGCCTCCCTCAAGTCCCGTTCGATGTCCCACCAGGCCGTCGACGACATCACGGAGCTGGCGGTGGAATGGGTACGCCTGAACCCGGTCTTAGTTGAGTCGGATCTGCCCGACGTGGGGTGGTGACGGTTTGTAACGCATGAAGAGTTGATAACTCTAGGATCGTGAAGACCGATGTGTAGTAGCGCAACTTCACTTGTATGAGGTGTGTATAGGGGCGCAATAGAAAACATGCCCCTATGCTGAGTGTTAAGATGCGTTGTTCCTGTTTTGTTAGCATATATTATGTCGGGTAGTGAGGTGTATGACTTTGAGGTTTGGGAAGAAGGGTAAGACTCTTCTGAAATTGTGTGGATGTTTCACTGTTTTGCTAATAATTATAGTGGCGGAAGTGATTTTCTATATATTTCAGATTTGTCACTATTTTCCCTCTGATTATTATTCCCTAATCATTGAGAATCTGTGCATTTTGCTATTGATCCCACTGCCATTTGTGGCATTTTCTCTAGTGGAGAGTGTTGATTGGCGATGGCGGTGTGTGGTGCAGTTTGTTCATGCATGCATCTTTCTTGGAGCATGCTCTTTCTTGTACTTTATTATGCCTCACGAGTCATATTCTGGGTTTTTGAATGGTGTTCAGGGGGGATTCATTCTCTTAATGAGTTGTGGTTCATTTATCTTTTAATGTCTATCCTTGTTCCTGTGCAGATAACGCTTTCGTATCTTGATTCTTTCGAGCAAATGGTGCGGCTAGTATCATACGGGTTTTATGCCCTTGTTGCAATTTTATTGCCGAGTGTTATTGGTAGTTATAATTTGATTCAAGCATACTTGGCGATTGAGTGTAACTCTTCTTATGTGGCTGAACGTGAGTTTTGTAATTTAATATTTTCGATGGTGTTGGGTTCGATGATTCTCTATGCCTCTACTTCGCCATTGCGAACGTTTAAACCCAAGATTTGTAAGTTCCTCGGCGTGGAAGCTTATGTGCAGGACGCGGCTGTTCCTGTGCGGGCCGAGGAAGTGCTGGTTAGCGTAACCGTTTCGCAAGATTCTTCAAGCGCTTCGTATGGTGATGCGGACGGTCAGGCCGATCTAAGGCGGTCGGTGGAGGAGCTGAGGTCAACTGCCACGGGGAGTTCTTCGAGTATCTCGCATAGGAGCGCTGACCATGTGGCCATGCCTTCGAGGTTGGAAGAGGCTCGGTCTAGCTTGAGTGTATCGGTTGGTTCTTCCAGTGGTTTTCGCAGAGTTGCTGTGCCCAGGCAGCTGATGGGCGCTGCTGTCACTGGCCTCGTAGGCGGCGCGTGTTTCTCGGTTGCGAACCGTCTCTTCAGTCGCCACTGAGCTGCGTTGCCTTGCGCTTTGACTGGCGAGTCGGGGCGGGTCTCCGCAGTGCGGCTTGTTTCCAAGTGGTGCAGCGCTGTGCGGCCTGGACCTGCCGGATGCTTGTTGGAGCTGTTATGGAGCAGCTTGTCCACGATGGGGCTTGTTGGCCAGTGGTATTGCACTACTTTGCGCAGCGTTGCACTGGATAGCAGGCAGTGCAACGCTCTCCTATCTAGTGCATTGCTGCTGTATCTAGTGCAATGCTGCGCGGCCTGGGCCTGTTGGATGCCACCGGTACCAGCTATCTATCGTCTGCTGGGTGCAGCGCTGCGCGGCCTGGGCCTGTTGGACGCCGGCATGTGCAGTGCCAGCGAGGAAACCCGCGTGCAAGCTTGTTACCGATGAGGTGTTGCACCCGATCGGGAAGATTCAACCCCTTCTGATCGGGTTGAATCTTCCCTAACGGGTTGAATGTTCCCGATCAGGTTGATTCTTGCCACGCCCTGAGGAGCCAAACAGGGGAGGGACCCAAGCCTTGCGGCTCGGACCCCTCCTCATGTCGGAGCGGCGCAGCGGCTCTAGCGCCTCACTCGCCGCCCTTGCGACGGCGGATGCGCTTGCGGGCACGGGGCGCGCGCTCAGAAGCAGAACCAGCACCAGCAGAACCCGCAGCGCCCCCGTCAGCCGAACCGGAACGCTGCGAGTGCTCGCCGCGGCCACGGCCACGCGTGCCGCGGTCGGAGCGGCCACCCTTGCCGGCGTTCAGCGTGCGATCCCCGTCCTGGGCACCGCGACGCGCGCCGCGCGAACGTGATCCGTCGGAGGAAGAAGCCGAACCACCGCGCGACGAACGCCCGCGGCCACCACGCGAGCCACCACGCGAACCCGAACGCGACCCGGAACGGCCGCCCCGGCCTCGTCCCTCGGAGTGGGGAGCGGAGCCACCCAGGTCCTCGAGAACCTCGGCGTCCAGGCCGGCGCGCGTGCGCTTGGCGCGCGGCAGGCGACCGGTCGTGCCCTCCGGGATGTCCAGGTCGGTGAACAGGTGGGGGGAGGTGTGGTAGGTCTCGAGCGGATCCGGCACACCCAGGCCCAGGGCCTTGGAGATCAGCGACCAGCGCGGCGTATCGTCCCAATCGACGAAGGTGACGGCCGTGCCCGAGTTGCCCGCGCGACCCGTGCGGCCGATGCGGTGGATGTAGATCTTCTCGTCTTCGGGGCACTGGTAGTTGATGACGTGCGTGACGTCGTCGACGTCGATGCCTCGTGCGGCGACGTCGGTGGCGACCAGGACGTCGACCTTGCCGTTACGGAAGGCACGCAGGGCCTGCTCGCGGGCACCCTGGCCCAGGTCGCCGTGCAGCGCGCCGACCGCGAAGCCGCGGGCGGTCAGGTCCTCACCCAGGCGGGCGGCGGTGCGCTTGGTGCGGCAGAAGATGACGGTGCGGCCGCGACCTTCGGCCTGGAGGATGCGGGAGACGACCTCCACCTTGTTCATGGCGTGAACGCGGTAGATGACCTGCTTGACCGTGTTGACGGTCTGGTTCTGGTCGTCGGGATCCTGTGCGCGGATGTGGGTGGGCTGGACCATGAAGCGGCGGGCGAGAGCTACGACGGGGCCGGGCATGGTCGCGGAGAACAGCATGGTGTGGCGGTTCTCGGGGACGCGGCTGAGCAGCGTCTCGACGTCGGGCAGGAAGCCCAGGTCGAGCATCTCGTCGGCTTCGTCGAGGACGACGGTTTCGACGCCGGACAGGTGCAGGTGGCCCTTGCGCAGCAGGTCGATGAGGCGGCCGGGCGTGCCCACGACGATGTCGGCGCCACGCTGGAGGGCCTCGATCTGGGGCTCGAAGGCGACGCCGCCGTAGATTTCGACGATGCGGGTCGACAGGTACTTGGCGGCCTGGCGCAGGTCCTGGGCGACCTGCTTGGTGAGCTCGCGGGTCGGCAGGATGATGAGCGCCTGCGGCTGGTTGGGGTTGAGCAGGTCCTCGTAGCCCTCTTCGTCGGGCGCGATGACGTCCTCGAGGACGGGGATGCCGAAGCCGAGGGTCTTGCCGGTGCCGGTCTTGGCCTGGCCGATGATGTCGTGGCGGTCCAGCGCGGGACCGAGGGTCAGGGCCTGGATCGGGAAGGGGTGCGTGATGCCCTTGTCTTCGAGGGCGTCGACGATGGGGTCGGTGACGCCGAAGTCCGCGAAGGACTTCTTGTCGAGGTCCTCGCCCTTGCCGGTAATGTCCGGGGTGGCCTCTTCGACCTCGGGGGCTGCGGGCTTGATGTTGCCGAGGCGGACGACGCCTGCGGAGTATTCGACGGACGAGGCCGGGGTGGCCTTTTCGGTGGCGTCGACGTCGGGGGTGGGCACGGTTGCCTCAGTGCTCGTGTTGGTCACGATCTACCTTGTCTCCCGGGCTTTCCGGGGTTGGGGTCGGTGCCGATCGCGCATTATCTGCGCGGGGATTCTCGTCCGCGCGTACGTGTTACTTATTCAAAAATGCGACCGGTCGTCCGGTGGTCGTCTTTCAGTGTAATCGTGTGGGAGCAGTTCGCGGGGGAGGGGCTGGTCACAGGGGCTGCCGTCAATCGGGAAGAACAGGGTCCCAAGGGCGGGCCGCGCGGCTTGTCAGGCACTATGCTGGAGCCATGGCACACGAGTTTGATTCCGTCCCCGCCGACGACGCCGAAGTCCTTGGTATTCTCGCCTATTCGTCGCTCGCGTTTATGACGCGCTTGGCGAAGGACGGTGAGCAGGCCCCCACGTTCGAGGCTCACGTGGAGCATGCGCGCATGGCGGCGCGGTGCTTCAAGCTCTACCAGCAGCTGGAAGTGTGGAGCGAGCATCGCGGCTTTGATCTGCTGGCGGCTGGTGACGCGTTCTCTGGCGCGTACGATGACCTGGATGCGCGCACGCGGCCCACGACGTTCGCGGAGCGAGCCGTCAAGACGTTTATTACGCGCGGCATGCTGGGTGACATGCTGATCCGCGTCGCGCAGGTGCACGGCCTGTTCGAGGGGATCGAGGACGTGTGGCCCTTCGAGCAGGGGCACTGGGTGCGCGCGCACTTGGGCCCGCAGATCGAGGCAGACGAGCAGTTGTCGTCGCGTCTGTCCCTGTGGGGTCGCCGGGTGGCAGGCGAGGCTCTTGGCCTCGTGCGTGCGACGCTGTTCACCTACCCGTCGCTGGCGGCATCTCCGGAGAACGTTGACCAGATCACGGAGTACGTGATTAAGCGTCACGGGGAGCGCATGACAGACATTCACCTGAAGGCTTGAGGCCGCGGGATTAACGAGGCCGGGGTTCCTCGGGCGGTATCGTGACCGCTCGGGTTCCCCGGCCTCGTGTGTCTGAGTGCGATTCAGTGGATCGCGAAGCCGACGCGGCGTTCGGACTTGTCGGCGACCTGCACGTATCCGAGGGCCTGGGCGGGCACGAGGGTGCGCTGGCCCTTGGTGTCGGTGAGGTCAAGGACGCCGTTGGTGGCGGCAAGGGCCTCGTGAACCTTGGCCATGAGCTCGCTTTCGGTCATGTCGACGTCGAGACCGAGCTGACGCGTGTTGTCGCGGATGCCGATGAAGATCTCCATGATGACTCCTTGCTGGTAAATGTCGTCACGCCCATCATATGTGCCGCAGATGTGGGTGGGGTCTGCGAGTATTGCGTTATGAGCGAAATTCAGGTCAGGTTGCGCAGCCGTGGCGCCGATTGGTGGCGTCTGCCGGAGCTGAACGCGAACCAGCGCGCGGTTGTGGAGGCGGCGCGCTCGGGCGATGTGATCGCGCGCGGTGCGCCGTCGTCGGGGCGCTCGACGTGTGCCCTGGCCGTGTTTGAGCAGGCGGCCTCCCGGGGCCGCAGCGCGCTGATTCTCGCTCCCGATCGTATGCGAGCCGACGTGCTGACTCCGCGCGCCCAGGGGCTCGGCCCGGACGTGGTGCGCCCGGTGCGCACGCCCGCCTCCTTCGCCTATCAGGTGGTGGCCACGTGGCGCACCCAGCGCGACGTGCCGTTGGAGGGCGTGGAGCTGGTGACGGGTGCGGCCCAGGATCAGATGCTCGCCGACGCCCTGGAGTCGGTGGAGGTGCCGTGGCCCGAGGACATTGGCCCGCAGATGCGCGCGATGCTGGCGTTCCGCGCGGAGCTGCGCAACCTGGTGGCCCGCGCGGGCGAGGCCGGGATGGACGCGTCCGCCCTGTCCGAGGCCGGGGCCAGGTTTGGTCGGCCGGAGTGGCAGGGGGCGGGGGCGATCATCGCCGCGCTGGAGGAGGGACCCGAGCACTCCCCGGAGTACCCGCAGACCCTGCGTGTGGACCTGTCGCGCATCCAGGCGCTCGCGGCTGAGCTGATCGACGTGTGGGAGAGGGATGCGCCCTCTCGCGGGGTGCAGGCGCCCTGCCCGGTGCCCGACGTGGTGATCGTTGATGATCTGCAGGATTGCACGCCCTCGACGCTGCGGCTTTTGGAAGCCTGCCGCGACGCGGGCGCCCGGATCGTCGCTTTTTCTGATTCCGACGTGGCCGTGGCCGGTTATCGTGGAGGCGAACCGCACTTGGACCGTAGGCTTGCTTCCCTCCTCGGCGTCGAGATTGTTGAGCTCGGCCAGGTCTACGACATGTCCCGTGCCGTGCGTGAGCTGGCGCGCCAGGCTTGTGCACGCATCGCTCAGTCCGGATCGCCCGCTCGGCGCGAGGCCAGTGTCTCGGAGGATGCGCCGCAGGGGCTCCTGGTGACGCACCTGGGTGCCACGCCCTCGCAGATGGGTGCGCTCATCGCACGCGCCCTGCGAGCCCACCACCTGCACGAAGGCATCGACTTTTCGGATCAGGTCGTCATCGTGCGCAGCTCCTCGATGGTCGCAGAAACCAGCCGTTACCTGGCGCGCGGCGGTGTGCCCGTCGCGGGAGGTGGCCGGGCCTTCGACTTCGCGACCCAGCCGACGACGCGCCTGCTGCTGGACCTGGTGACTATGCCGACGGGCCAGAGTGATACGGAGGCGGCCGCGCGCCGCGAGCTCGCCGAACGCCTCCTGCCCTCGCCCCTCGTGCGCGCCGACGCCCTCGCCGTTCACCGTCTGCTGCGCCGCCTGAACGCCGCGCGTGCCCAGGCCGCCGAGGAAGCGGGCGACGAGGCCGCACCGATCCCGCTGACGATGGCCGACCTCGTCAGCGACCCGCAGACGTGGAGGCCCGCCCTGGAGCATGCCGAGCAGGCGGGCGGTAGGCGCACCCGCGCAGTCGCCATGCTCGCGCGCCCCCTCGAGACCGCGGTGCGCCTGTGGGAGCTGGGGTGCAGTGGCAGCGCGCGCCCCCAGGAACGCCTGTGGTCCCTCTGGGAGGCGTCCGGGGTGGCTGGCGAGTGGCGCTCGCGGGCCATCGCGTCGGACCAGTCGTCGGGCTGGTACGACGATCAGCTGGACGCCGTCGTGGCACTCCTGCGCGTCGCGGACGTGTGGGAGCAGCGCAACCCAGCGGGTTCCGCCGTGTGCTTCGCGTCCGAGCTGCTGGCCGGCTCGGTTCCCATCGACACGATTTCGCGCGTGGGCGTGCGTCCCGGTGGCGTCGAGGTTCTCACCCCCGCGCAGGCGATGGGCCGCCACTGGCAGGTCGTCGTCCTCGCGGGCCTGCAGGACGGGGCCTGGCCGAATCTGCGCCTGCGCGACCGGATCCTGCGCGCCGACCTGCTCGCGGACGCGGGCGCGGGTCGCGTTGCCGTGGGTGAGGATGGGCGCGAGGAACTCATCGATTCGACCAGGGCCGCTCGGCGCGCGGTGCTGGACGACGAGTATCGCCTCTTCGTCGCGGCTGTGACGCGCTCGCGCAGCATCGTGCACGCCGGCGCAGTGCGCTCGGAGGACGCGGCCCCCTCGGTGTTTTTCGACCTGGTGGCACGCCTGGCGGGCACGCCCCGCGAGAACGACATCGTGCCGGTGGATACGGTCGAGGCGCCTCTGTCCCTGTCCGGGCATATCGCGGACCTGCGGGCGCGCGCCGCCAATCCCGATGAGCCGGCTGACGCGCAGCTGGCTGCCACCCTCCTGGCCCTCATGGCGCGCGAGGGGATTGCGTCCGCGCAGCCGCATCGGTGGCTGGGCGCGGGCGGCACCCCCACGACGGACGAGGAGTACACGGGTGCGATCACGCTGTCTCCCTCGCAATTCGAGCGCGCGCTGGCGTGCCCGCTGCGTTGGTTCCTCACCACGATCGGAGCCGACGCGCCGTCGAACGCCGCTGCCAGCCTGGGCACCCTGATTCACGCCGTGGCCGAGGAACACCCGCACGGCACGCCGGAGGAACTCACCGAGGCGCTCGAGGCGCGCATCGAGGAGCTGGGCTACAACCTGGACACGTGGGCGGGGCGCGTCGCCGACCGGCACGCCCGCGACATCGTCAACAACCTGGCGTCCTACGTCATCGGCGTCCCCGGTGAGGTCACGGTGGAGCAGACTGTGTCGGCCGAGGTCGAGGGCGTGACCATTCGAGGCCGCATGGACCGACTCGAGCACGTCGATGAGGGCGTGCGCGTCACCGACCTGAAGACCGGAAAGAGCGGATATTCGGCGAAGACCGTCCCCGATAATCCGCAGCTGGCGGCGTATCAGATGGCTATGCTTGCCTCGGGCGAGAGGGTCGCGGGAGCACGCATCGCCCTGCTTGGCGGCGACAAGCCGAAGTATTTCGATCAGCCGCGCCTGGAGGGGCAGGTCCTGGAGGAATGGCACGACAAGCTCCGGTCTGTCTCGGCAGATGCGCGAGGCCCCTACTTTGAGGCGCGTCCTTCGGATGCGGCCTGCGCGTACTGTTCTTTCGATCGGCTGTGCCCGGCGCGCGAGCGCGGCCGCAAGGTGGTGGAGTGACGTGGGAACGGACAGTGCGATGAATCTTGGCGCCCTGCAGATCCAGGCAATCGTCGACGCGACGAAGACTCCGACCCCGGAGCAGGTGCGTGTGGTCGAGGCTCCGCGCCGCCCGCTTCTCGTCGTCGCGGGCGCGGGGTCGGGCAAGACCGAGACCATGTCGATGCGGGTCCTCTGGCTCCTGGCGAACCACCCAGACTTGAGTCCGTCGTCGATCCTTGGCTTGACCTTCACACGCAAGGCGGCCGGCGAGCTGGGGGAGCGCTTGCGTGAGCGCATCCGGCTGCTCTCTCGCGAGATGCCCCAGCTGCGTGAGCGCCTCGACGAGGACCCGGTGGCGCTGACCTACAACTCCTTTGCAGAGCGCATCGTCTCCGAGCACGGGATGCGCATCGGCCTCGATCCGGACTTTTCCATGCTGTCCGAGGCCGGGGCGATCGACCTGATGACGCAGATCGTCGAGTCGTGGCCCACCGACCTGGACGATACGCTCACCCCAGCCGGCGTCGTCGGACAGGTCTTACACCTCGCGGGCGAGATCGCGGAGCACGGCTACACAGTGGAGCGCGCGCGTGAGGTCCTGGAGGAGTTTGGGCGTGAGCTTGAGCAGGTGGGGCGAGGGAACGAGAAGTCTCGTCAAGCGATGGATGTGAACTCGCGTCGCATCGCCTTCTTGGGCCCGATCACCGCCTACCAGCAGCGCAAGCGTGAGATGGGTGTCCTGGACTTTTCCGATCAGCTGGTCCTGGCGACGCGCATCGTGCGCGAGGCACCGGCGGTGCGCGCGTCCCTGCGCGAGGAGTTCCGCGCGGTCCTGCTCGACGAGTTCCAGGACACCTCGGTCATCCAGATGGACCTGCTGTCGACGCTCTTCTCAGATCACGCGGTCACCGCAGTGGGCGACCCGAATCAGGCGATTTACGGATGGAGGGGGGCCTCAGCCTCGTCCCTGGAGTCTTTCCTGGAGCGTTTCCAGACGGGCGTGCCCGACGAGGGGCAGACGCTCACGCTGTCAACTGCCTGGCGTAATGACGTGTCGATCCTGGACGCTGCGAACAGGGTGGCGGCGCCTCTGCGTGAGGTGCCCTCCTTCCAGGTGGGAAAGCAGCAGCTCAAGGCGCAGTCTCCCGTTCTGGTTCCCAGGGGTGGGGCCGGGTCCGGAGCCGTCGACATTGCTTTCACGCAGTACTACGACGAGGCGCTGGACGCAATGGTCGATTTCGTGCAGCAGGTGCGCTCGCAGCCTGTCAAGGCCGGCAAGCAGCGCAGCGTTGCTGTGCTGAGCAGGCAGCGTCGAGATTTTCCGTTCATTGACGATGCCCTGCGTGAGGCTGGCATCCCGACGGAGATCGTGGGCTTGGGCGGTCTACTCGATCAGCCTGCCGTGCAGGACGTGCGCGCAGCGCTCGAGCTGGCCTACGACGTGGAAGCATCCCCGTGGCTGGCTCGTCTGCTGGCTGGCATTGACCTGGGTGCAGCCGACCTGATGGCGCTTGGTGACTGGGCGCGTTTCCTGGCACGTCAAGAGGGCGTTCACCCTCATCAGGCAGTTCTGTTGGATGCGGTGGATTCCCCTCCGAAACCCGGGTGGGCGGCCGAGGGACATCCCGCGATCAGCGAGGAAGCGGTGCGTCGCGTGCACCTGCTGGGTGATCGCCTACGTCAGGTCCGTGAGGGGGTGGGGCGTTCGATCACCGAGCAGGTGGAGCGGACGATCCTCATCATGGGCACCCTGGACGATGTGATTGCGGATCCGCTGTCGATGGGTGGGCGTGCAGCGCTCGATGAGTTCATTTCTGTGGCTGCAGCCTACGAGCAAGAGACTCCGGGTGCGTCCCTCGGGTCTTTCCTGGCGTATCTGGACATGGTGGAGAAACGCGAGGATGGGCTGGATGCTCCGCTGGGTGAGCCGGACCCGAACGCCGTGCAGATCCTGACCGTCCACGGCTCGAAGGGCCTGGAATGGGATGGAGTTGTGGTGTTTGGGCTGGCCGATGGCTCATTCCCCCTGCACAAGAGTAAGAGTCGGTCGTGGACGGATGATCCTCCCGCGAACACGGCGTGGGTGACCGATGCCGGCTCGTTTCCACATCCGTTGCGAGGAGATCGAGCAGATCTGCCGCCTTTTGCGTTCGACGTTGAGGGGGCAAAGAATCCATCGACTGCCTTCAGGAAGTGGCTGGAGGGCGAGTACGGTGCTTCCCTCGGGGAGCACGCGGAGCGCGAGGAGCGTCGCCTGGCCTACGTGGCCATGACGCGTGCGCGCAGCGCTCAGCTGTTGGTGGGCTCCTGGACGTCTGGGTTCAATAAGAAGGTGACGCATCCGTCGCGCTACCTGATGGATGCCAGCGCCCAGCTCTTCGAGCACACGCCTGGCGCCTCGTCGGGCACGGTCGGTGCCATCGAAGACCCGCAGATGTGGTCCAACGGGCGGTGGCATGACCACGCCGTGAAGTCCTCGGTGGGGGAGGGCAGGTGCTTGATGATGCCTGTCCCTCAAGCCGAGGGGGGCAGCGAGCAGGGCGCGGGTGCGCGGGTGTTCGAGACCTTCCCGCAGGAGCCGGGTCCCTCGCGTCAGCGCGTTGCGGCTGCCGCTGCAGCAGTGCAGGCGCAGATCGACGCGATGCCTCAGGAGCAGGACGTGTACGAGGCCTTGGCGCAGCTGGGAGATGACCCCGCGGTGCGCGATACGGTCGCCCTCATCGAGGAGTATCACCTGGGGCTGGAGACGCCGGTCCTGGACCTGTGGGCCGAGCGCGTTCCCGCGACGTCCGTGTCGGCGCTTCTGCAAGATGCGCAGGAGTTTGCGCGCGACATGCGTCGACCGATGCCTGCTCGTCCCAGCTCGTTCTCTGCGCTGGGCACGGTGTTTCACGCGTGGGTGGAGCGCGAGCTTCACCTGGCCTCCGCGGACCCGGCCTCGGAGATCACTGCGGGCGCCGGTGTGGGCGTGGGGGAGGATAGCGCGCTGGCTGGCGGCGACGATGGGGTGGACGAGGCCCTGCTGACGGATGGTGAACGCGAGCGCCTGGAGCGGCTGCGCGCGAACTTCCGCGCGTTTGTCGTCGGCGAGTTGGCCGACTACCGTGCCGTCGCAATCGAGGAGGCTTTCTCAGTCGAGGTGGGCGGCGTGTCCGTCCAGGGGCGCATCGATGCCGTGTTCGAGCGCGTACGCGGGAATGGGCCCCGCTACCTGGTCGTCGACTGGAAGAGCGGCCGCCCGGTGACCGCCACGACCAAGCCGGACAAGATCGCCTATTTCGTCACCCAGCTGCGCCTTTACAAGCGTGCGTGGGCGGCCCGCATGGGAGTGGACGCTTCTGACGTCGGCGCGATGGTCGCCTTCCTGGCGGGCCCCTCGCACTACACGCTCGAGAACCTGGAAGACATGAGCGCTGGAGCGGAAATTTCCCTGGATGAGGCGCTGCGAGGTGTACTCGCAGACTAAAATCCCTCTTTAATCCAGCTGAATGAGTGACAGATCGGCAAGAGTTTGAAGGAAACGATTGAAAAACCTTTTGCCCGCGTTCCTACGAAGTTTCATGAGATAGTCAGAGTTAATGGGTGAATGTGATCAAAGCTAAAATCAGGGTTGTGTGCCCAGGTTGGGGAATGGTATAGTTGTCCTGTCAATTTCAATGACGAGAGACGGCACTTGAGGGTACGTTCCCCAAAACGCGTTACAGAGAGGCGACGCGACCAGTGGAACTCCCGGTGCCCTGACAAGGAAGGAGCGCATCGTGCGCCCCACTATCTCCAAGTTCCTCGCACTCGGTGCGACTGCCTCGGCCTTCGCTCTGCTCGCAGGCGCGTGCGGATCGGGAAGCACCTCGTCCAGCGGTGGTTCCGGTTCCGATCAGGTCCACCAGATGTACACATGGGTCTCCACGGACAATGATCGCGCCCAGTGGCAGTCCTTCGTCGACGCGGCCAAGGAAAAGGATCCCAACTTCACCCTGACCTTCGACGGCCCGGCCTTCAACGATTACTGGACCAAGGTCAAGACCCGCATGGTTGCCTCGGATGCCCCCTGCATCCTGACCACTCAGGCTGCCCGCGCGCAGGAGCTCTCCGGCCTCCTCGAGCCTCTCGACTCCTACATGGAAGCCGCTGGCATTAAGGCCTCCGACTACAACGCTGCGATGATGCAGGGCATGACGGTTGACGGCAAGGTCCTGGCCCTGCCCTACGACGCCGAGCCCGACGTTCTGTACTACAACCGTGAAATGTTCGAGAAGGCCGGCCTGCAGGCGCCCTCGACCTCGTACACGACCGACCAGTTCCTCAAGGATGCCAAGGCTCTGACGGGGGACGGCAAGTATGGCATGGCGGTCAAGCCGCTCCTCCTGGGCAACGCGCCCGGTGACTTCGGCATTTCTTTTGGTGGACAGGTCTCCAAGGATGGCAAGAACACGCTGACGGATCCCAAGTTCGTCGAGGGCGTCCAGTTCGCGTTCGACCTGGTCCACAAGGAGCAGGTCGCGGTTGCTCCGAACGCCGCCGACAACGATGGCCCCGCGCAGACCGCCTTCACCTCCGGCACCGCCGCGATGATCGTGGACGGCCCGTGGATGTACGGCTCCTTCGAGAAGGAGCTGGGCGATAAGCTTGGCGTCGCGGTTCTGCCGACCCCCACGGGTCAGCCCCGCGCGGTCATCCAGGGTTCCGGCTTCGGTATCTCGAAGTCCTGCCCGGACAAGCAGGCGGCCTTCAACGTTCTGAAGGAGCTCGTGACCCCCGAGGTCATCGGCACGGTTGCTGACAAGCAGGGCACCGTCCCCTCCGTCGAGTCCGCGATGGGTAAGTGGGCGGCCAATAAGCCCGAGGACAGTGCCGAGGCCGTGCGCGTTCTCCTCGAGAACGGCACCCCGCTCGTGACCACGTCGACGTGGAACCAGATCAACACGTCCTTCCAGCAGTACTCGCCTGAGGGCTTCCGTGGCACGAAGACCGCGCAGGATATCCTCACCGATCTGCAGAACTCCGCTGGCTGATCCCAGCTCCCCCTGAACGAGGCCGGGGTCCGCTCGGTTCCCCGGCCTCGTTTCGTGGGTTCCTTCCCGTTAACGCTAACGACAGCGTAAGTGCGTCTGTGGAACCCACTGACATTCGACGGAAAGGTGTGCATAGCTCATGAGCGTTGACACTGTACAACCCGGCCGCAAGACGCCTTCGGGCGCGGCGGACGCGGGGGAGGCGAAGGTCTCCAAGCGCGACAAATCGTCTGCGCGCGCTGAGGGTCGGCGGGGCGATGGCCTGCGCACCCTCGTCTATCTCTCGCCCGGAATGACGGGCTTCCTCCTCTTTATCGTCCTGCCGCTGATCGCGTCCCTCTTGATCTCCTTCTTCGACTGGTCCCTCTTCGGTGGAGGCCGCTTCGTCGGAGTAGAAAACTACCGGCGCATGCTCAGCGGTGAGGATCCCGCGTTCTGGACGGTCATGCGCAACACCGTCGTGTTCGCCGCCTGCTACACGGCACTGAACCTGGTGATCTCAATCGGCCTGAGCTACTGGCTCCAGCGCGTACCCGAATGGCTTAGCCGAGTCCTGCGCGTCATCTTCTTCATCCCGGTTGTCACGCCGATGGTCGGTAACGCCCTGATCTGGCGCCTCATGCTCTCCGACAATGGCGTGGTCAACTCGGCTCTGGCCGTCTTCGGGATCGAGCACATCCCCTTCCTGAACCAGCCGGCTCTGGCCATGGGGTCGCTGCTGATGATGAGCCTGTGGCAGGGCCTGGGTTACAACATCGTGGTCCTCACGGCAGGCCTCAACGGCCTGAACACCTCGGTGCTCGAGGCCGCGACGATCGACGGCTGCAACGGCGTTCAGCGCTTCTTCAAGGTCGTCTTCCCGATGATTTCCCCGACCGTCTTCTTCTGCACGGTCATGACGATCATCGGCGCCTTCAAGGTCTTCGCGCAGCCGTACTTCCTGACCATGGGCGGCCCGGGCGAGGCGACCAACACGATTGTGCTGTCCCTGTACCGCAACGGTTTCTCTTTCGACAAGCTCGGCTATGCGTCCGCGATGGCGTGGGTGCTTTTCGTGATCGTCATGACGGTAACGGCCGTGCAGTTCGTCGGCCAGAAGAAGTGGGTGAACTACGATGCATAAGAAGCGCGTATCAACGACAATTTCGGTCGTCCTCCTGGGCCTGATTGCGGTCGCGTTCCTCTTCCCCTTCGCGTGGATGATCGCAACCTCCCTCAAGCCGACCAACGAGGTCTTCACGTTCAGTCCGGTGGGCAGCGAGGTCGCGTGGAGTAACTACCCCTCGGCCATGAATTCGATTCCCTTTGCTCGGGTCGTTCTGAACTCGTTCATCGTGTCGCTGTCCGGCGCTGCCCTCGTGGTTGTCGTGTCGGTCCTGTCGGCCTACGCGTTCGCACGCTTGCGCTTCAAGGGGCGTGATCACCTGTTCATGCTGTTCCTGGGCACGCTGGTGTTGCCCCAGGAAGTCCTCGTGATCCCCCTATACATCGGCATGCAGCGCATGGGCCTGGTGAACTCCTACTTCGCGCTCATCGTGCCCTTCGCCTTCGGTGCGTTCGGCGCGTTCCTGATCCGTCAGTTCCTCCTGTCCCTGCCCCTCGAGTTTGAGGAGGCGGCACGCATCGACGGGTGCAGTGACTGGCAGATTCTCACGAAGGTCCTGCTGCCCCTCCTGAAGGCGCCGATCACGGTCGTGGGCGTCTTTGCCTTCATCGACTACTGGTCATCCTTCCTGTGGCCCCTCATTGTGGTCAATGATTCGTCGCTGGCGACGATCCCGCTGGGCCTGCAGATGTTCTCGGGTGAGCGCGGCACCGACTGGGGCCCGTTGATGGCTGCGGTGACGATGACGACGATCCCGTCGATCCTGCTGGTCGTGTTCCTGCAGAAGCAGCTGGAAAAGGGCGTCACCCTGGGCGCCTTCGGAGGACGGTGACGAAGATGAGCGAAACGGTGAACGATTCCGAGCGCTGGAGCTCGCTGGCTCGCCCGACCCCGCAGTGGTTCGAGGACGCCCCGCTGGGGATCTTCGTCCACTGGGGCCCCTACTCGGTCCCCGCGTGGGCCGAGGACCACGGCGAGCTGGGCGTCGAGGAGGACTGGGAGGCCTGGTTCACCCACAATTCCTACGCGGAGTGGTACTTCAACACGATTCGTATTCCGGGTTCCCCGGCCGCGCTGAGGCACAAGGACCTGTACGGCTCGGCCTCGTACGACGCGTTCCTGGATGCGTGGGGTCCTGATGCGTGGGATCCGGCCGAGTGGATGCGACTCTTTCATCGCGCCGGCGCCGGGTACGCGGTGCTGACGACGAAGCACCACGACGGCGTGACCCTGTGGGATGCCCCCGAGACGGGCGCGCGCAACACCGTGCGACGAGGCCCGTGTACCGACCTCGTGGCCGGCTTTACGAACGCCGCGCGCGACGAGGGGCTGCGAGTGGGCCTGTACTACTCGGGTGGCCTTGACTGGCACTATCGGCCCGCGCGTCCCATCCTCTCCGAGGACGACTGCAAGGATCTGTGCCGCCCAAAGGACGCCGACTACGCGCGCTACTGCTTCGTGCACGTGCGCGACCTCATTGACCGCTACCAGCCCGACGTCATCTGGAACGACATCGACTGGCCCGATGAGGGGAAGAACTTCGGTCCCTACGGCTTGGGGACGCTCTTCGAGTACTTCTACGCGAAGCGCCCCGAGGGCGTCACGAACGACCGCTACGGCGGTGTCCACGCGGATTATCTGACCAGCGAGTATCAGCACATGGGAGACTCGGAGACGAGCGGCAAGCCGTGGGAGAACTGCCGAGGCGTCGGCCTGTCCTTCGGCTACAACCGTGCCGAGAGCGAGGACCAGTACCTCAGTGGTGCGGCTGCTGTCCGTCACCTGGTGGATGTGGTCTCGCGCGGTGGGCGCCTCCTCCTCAACGTGGGTCCGAAGGCCGACGGTACGATCCCGCGCGAGCAGCGCGAGTGCCTGGAGGGCCTGGGTGCATGGAACGACCTCTACGGCGAGGAGCTGCGCGGCGTGCGCACGCTGTCGGCCAAGGACGTCGAGGCCCTCAGTGTGCAGTCCGCAGGAGACGAGGCCTGGGTGCGTCTTCTCGTTCACGAGGACCACGTCGCCGTGGTGGCGGATGCGTCCGTCACGCAGG
>ERZ772766.727-NODE-727-length-18737-cov-3.101060_pt1 | contig 18737 bp, 14 predicted proteins | sample MGYA00511379_ERZ772766 | MGnify/ENA primary metagenome ERZ772766 (study PRJEB29015, sample SAMEA2737895) | human oral metagenome | biome: human oral; feature: human-associated habitat; material: dental | place: China | collected 2116 ...
CTCAAGATTAATAGTAATTGTGGATAAATTCTTTGGGTGCTCACATATAATTTGTATCTCTTTATCGTATAAAAGGTCTATTATATAAGAACAGTTTTCAAGAACTATTGTATTAGGTGCACGATACATTATCTGCATATCAGATTCATTCCAAGTATACATCTCTTGTTTTGACATATCCCAAGCTAAATCTTTTATACCTCTTTTAACTCTATTATTAAGAGTAAGTATTACATTTTGCATCTCATACATTCTACAAGACTTTATTCTACATCCTGCATCTTCTATACCTTTCATTAAATCAGGTGGTATCGCAACTACTATATCTTTATATTGACCTATTGCATAATGTTGGTCATTTTGACTTCTATCTGTATATTGAAGTAACTCTCTTAATGTATATCCAACTGCAAATCCACTGTGTCTATTGAACTCAATTAAACTACTCATAATACTATCTCTTATTTTATAATCAGAGTAAATATTCTTAAGTACACCATTGAGTCCAATAGCTTTTTTAATTCTATATATAAGAACATTTATGTTCATATACTATCACCACACATTTCTACATACTTCTTGTAACATTTCCTTTTCTGTAGCTTTTACTGATATTTGAATTCCATGATTAAATGCTGATTCAAGTGCAGTAGTTTCTTTTCTAACCCAAATGTCATTTTGTTTATAGAAGTTGTTAATTTCCATATCATTTTCATTTCCTATTCTACTATCAACTTGAAGTCTCATCTTTTCACCTGATATTACGTCTACTACTTCCATTTCAGGATTAGCAATAGCACGTACATCTGCTTGGTTTCCTACATAGTCTATAGTAACAAAGTTAATCTTTGCTGCTTTATGACATCCACCAAATGCAGGGTCAGGTACAAATAGCCCATGTGTTCTTATACTAAATGCTGGTATCTTTCCATTTAATATATCATTAACTATAGTAAGGTTCTTTAACGCTGTTCTTATCTTAAATATAGTTCTATCTTCAAAACATTTGTATCCAACTATATAATGAGTTACTCTTGCTGGGTCTATAAATGTAATATCACTTATTATGTTCTGAAGTTCATTTTGACTTGGTGCTTCTCCAGGTTTTGCTCTTTCGTTTGCCTTTATTTGTGGGTGTTCTGCACATCCAGGTATTCCACCTTGATTTAGCTGCTTTATAATAGCGTCAGCACCCAATCCTTCTCTCATCTTATCAGACGGATACCATCTTCTGTTTATAGTAGGTTTTGTATGGTCTATTCCATGTGTCCAGAACTCTAAATACATAAGTCCTGATTTAAGTTTTATTACTTGGTCCATAGTAATTCCAGCTAAGAAATGAGTCTTTGCTGTATATTCTTGAAGTACTTGACCATCTGATTCAAGTCCTATAAGTGAGATATTGCTTATATCTGCTATCATATTAGAACCAAATATATCAACACCAGCACCTATCATCTTATTTCTTATAAGATTCATTTATATTACCTCCCTTAAATTTGCGATAAAAATAATGAGGAGAAGACTCTCGTCCCCTCCTCAAAATTTATATTATTTCCAGTTATTAACAGTAGGTGCCATGTAACCTTTAATAGCTAAATGTCCTCCTGCTCCTTTAATTACTTGGTGTTTGAAACCAGATTTCATTTGGATATGTGGAATGTTAGGTATACTAGCACTTCTATATCCCATTGAAGAGTCAGTCATAGATAGAGCAACTCTTGTCATGAAATGAGTTTCTAAGTTTGGTTCTGCAAATTGTGGAGATATATTGTAATTATATATAGTATGTGCAGAAATTTGGTCTTGAGTAGGAACAGCTGGAGCTCCTCCTATTGCTGCTTGTGCATCAAGATATGCTTTATTTCTGTCAGGTCTATCATCCGCTTTTTTAGTACCAACTATAACTGCTTTTACAGGTGATGGTCCATTGTTTGTACCAGCTGTGAATACATATGCTTCTACTGGAGAAACTACTCCTAAGAAGTCTCCTGCTGTATCAGAGTTTACTGTTCCAATTACAGGCATCATAGCAGGATTTAATGGGTTCAAGCTTTCAACATGACACCAAATGTTCATTCCTACAGCATTTGTATTTGCTGAGTTAGAATATGAAGTAGATAATTCTTGGAATACTCTACTCATTCTCATATTGTAGTTTTCACCTTTCATTAAAGCATTTGCTTCTTGTAGGTCCATATTAGCATGTGCCCAGAAAACATAAGATTGATATTGAGAATCAGCATCTTCTTTCTTTCTTTGTTCTTTGATAGTTTTACACATTGCTTTATATCCTTCTGTGAACATAGATTCTGCAATGTTAGATAATTCTTCAGTTCTAGCATTGATTTCATCTTCAACTATTTTACCAGAACCAGTTTTAGCTTCTAAGAAACTATTGTATTCTGGGTTGAAGTTGATTTCTCTTAATATTACAGGACCAGCAGTAATATTAGTTTTGTATGTTCTTGTTTCTATTTGAGAATTTGCTGTTTCAAGTCTTGGTAAGTCAAGAATTTTAACATCAAATTGGATTTGTTCTATATCAGGTAATGTGTTATTAGTCTTTGTATAAGCTATAAAGATTTCATTTAATTTAGCTTCAAAGTGTATAGTTAACACATATTGGTCAGCTGGTTTTGTAGCATCTGGTGTTAAGAATAATGCTCTACCATTATAATGGAATTCTGTTAAAGGAGTACCTTGAATAGGAGTTCCATCATAATCATAGATATTTCCTTGGAATTTGTTTGTAGCTGCTCCAGATGTTTCACCATTTAATAATAACTCACTTATTTCAAATGAGAATATTGCTTGTTGTAATGGTTTTAATATTGCAGTAGCTGCTCCAGAGATTGGGTCATATAATGATAATTTCTTACCAAAATCTGCCTTTTTTATTACTAATTTTTTAAGTAATTGATTATAGATATCAATTGTATTTTTAAGTAAGTTCTTTTCTTTTAATAAATTCATATCCATAAATCTGAAGTAATCTTCACGTTTTACTTCAGCAATTTTCTTATTATCTTTATCTCTGAATACATAAACTTGTGATTTATGTTCTATTGGCATAGAAGATTCAGGAGATAACATGTTTACAGTTTTAACAAGTTTAGACCAGATACATCCAGCAGCATTTACCCATTGTGCATAGAATTCAAGTACAGGATAATGCAGTGCATAAGCAGAACCAGCTTGTAAGCTTTCTATACCTTGCATGTATGTTCCAGTAGTTAAGTTTACATATCCTTCAGCAGCTCCATTTACAACAGATGCCATACCTGTGAATAAGATATCTTTAACTGTATTTCTAGCCCATTCAGCTTTACATTCAGTTGCATATCTTGATTCATTTTGAGCATTTTCTGCTCCATTTAATACAGCAGCTTCTTTATCATAAGCAGCTTTTGCATATCCAGCTACATCTTGCATAGCTTTAGGTAATTTATCCCAAACTGATTTAGATGTTAATGCTGCATCTACAGCTTTATTTATTGCTTCTTGTGCAAGTACAAACTCAGCAGCTCTTCTTTGTTCAGGAGAGAATAGAACTGTATCAGGCATGTGTTGTTGTCTTTGTCTGATTACAGAACAGATGCTTTGTAAATCTTCAGCACCCCATCTTCTAACTCCAGTCATATTTAAGAATGCATTTGATGAATCTTCTCCATTTTTTCTTTTTGATGTTTTATTTGATAATGCTCCATTGATGCTTTCATAAGCGAAAATTTCTTTTATGACACCATCAGCAAGTCTTCTTTCATTCATTACTTAATTCCTCCTTAATCGTTATTATTAGATTTTATTTGTTCAAGGACATAAAGTGCATTTCTATGGAACATTTTTACATGTAAAAATGCAGACTTAGCTGTTTTACCATAGAATTCTCTAAATTTAGCAAGTAAGTCCTTTGTATAACTTAACAGCTCTTTTGAATAAGCTGTAATATCTTCATCTTTATTTTCAAGTTCAACTTTAACAGGATTTTCACTTAGACTTCTAGGTGAATATTCTAGCCATTCTATTAGAAGTTCTGTACTTTTTAAGTATTTCTTAAGTATCTCAATTGTATCACGGTCAGTAGGTAGTAAATTTTTCTCTACTTTAGCTGATCTAAATACTTTTTCAGTTATGTCTTCTAAGAACTCAAATGGTTTAGTTCCTATTTCTTTTAAGTTTTTTATTATATCTTTATTAGTAGTTTTCACTACTTGATCAGATTTTAATATAGTTGTAAGTTCATTGTATGCATCTGTTACTGTCTTAAGACTCTTTATAGAACCTTTACCAGCTAAATCAGCATCTGTTCCGTTACTACTGTAGTATAGTTGATACATAAGTTCTCTTATAAATGTATAGGCTTCAGAAAGCACATCGTTTGAACTTTTATTTTTAGTTACTATCTTATAGTCCTTAAGAGCTCCACAGTTTCCAAGGAATTTGAATACAACATCTGTTCTACCAAAATACTCATCTTGATTTCTAGGAGACTTATCTATCCAATCTACCCAAAGTGCTTTAACTTTGGCTGGTAAATTTTCTCCTAATTCAAGTGCTGCTTCTAAAGCAACCTTAAGCTCTCTTAATTCACTTTTAATAGCTTTTAATTTTTTAGCATAAGAGTTGAAATATAGTTTTATATAGTTAACTATTTTGAATATAAGGTCTTTTATAAACTTTATAGCCCTATTTACTCTACTTTCAACTCCTACACCATTTGCTTCAAATCCATAAATATCAAAACCAAAATTAGCTATTGCTTCACTTATTTCATATAAAGCTTCACATCCAGCTAATGTTTCAAGGTTAGAGTCAATCATATCATTAAGTTCTGACATCTCAAATGATTCAAACCCATCTATGATTGTATTCATGAGTTCTTTATTTTCTTCTCTTGTTACATAGAACATGTACTCACTCCTCCCTTTTTATTTGATTAAGATATTATTTTAATTTAGATAATACAGCAGAACCATCTTTTATAGCATATCCAGTTAATGTTGTAAAATCTCTTAAGCAGAAATTATAAACTTTTGCTTGTCTTGCACATAATTTACCCATAGCTTTTAAAGAATTAGATAATACTTGTAATTCTTCTTTAGTAGTTCCTTCAGGTATTTTATCATCTGCAATTCTTCCTTGTAATACTTTATGCATTTTCTTACATCCATCAAACTCACCTTCAAAGTATCTTATAGCATCTCCTCTTTCAGCAGAACCAGAGTCTTTACTAGTATTGTACCCTTTTCTATCTCTAGCATAATCAGATATTAAAACATAAGTTTTAGTCATTAATTCATCATATGCTGCTGATAATGACATTTCTCCACCTTTTTCATCTGCACCACTTAATTTTAAATCTTCTTCATGTTTAGTGAATGCATCTTCTATTGAACTTTCATCCAGTTTATTTCCATCCATTTTGACACCAAAGTTATTAGCATATCTTTTTATGAATGTTTCTATTTCACTAGTTTTTATTTCTTCAGTACTTCCTAAAGTTAGCTCAACTTTTTCACCATCAACTGTGTTAGTAAGTCTTTTTGGTCTGTAGATAGCATCAACTTTATCCCAGTTAGCTTTAATATCTTTAGTTAAAGCAACTTTAGCATCTTTGTTAGCATCTTTTTTAGAGCTTGCTTCATTTAATTTCTTTTTCATTTTATCAATGTCATTATAAATAACATCAAAAACTTTACCAGAAATTCTTTTTATCTTCAATAAATGAGCAAGATAAGATATGATATTTGAGAAGAATCCAACTATTGCTTTCCAGATAGTTTTAAAGATTCCTTTTTTAGATACAGCTTCTTCAGCAGCTTTTCCATCTTCTGCTTCAAACCCATACATTCTGAATGCAGTTAAGATGTCTGTACCTTTAGCAATTTCTGCATAAGCTCTGTTTGCATTTACACATTCTAAAGCTATAAGTGTTGCTTCTCCTTTATATCTGTCAGCTTCTTCAGTTAATCTTTCAAGTTCTGCTTCAAGTCCACCTTCGTACATAGAATCATAATCTCCTTCTTTTGGAGTTATTTTTCCAGCAGCGATTGCATCAAGCATGTCCATGTTTTCTAATCCAAAAAATAGATTAGATTCGTTATATTGATTCATTTGTTACCTCCTTAGATAATTAAAAGTATATTTTATTACTTTAAAGGTATTATCCTTTAAGTATTTTTATCAAAACGATTGTTAATTTGCAAGTTTTAAACAGCTATTAAAGCTTCAAAACTTAGTTTTAAAGATTTTGCTATTGTATGAAACTCTATGTAATCACTCCACAAATCTTCATATAATTTAGTACTCATTGATTTCATATATAAGTCTATACTTCTTAAAAGGTCTTGATATCTTTCACCTACTTTTTTAATAGTAGCTTCAACTTTAGGGTTAGTATGTGTTTGTGATAAGGCAATATCTGTATTAGAAGCAACTACATTACGCAAAGTTTGAAATTTCTTAGGAAATTCAAGTACTTCTCTTATTTGTGTTGACTGGTCATACGTTTCGTTAAGTGCTTCTTTTCTTGATACTTTTGAAGACTTTTTCTTTTTGCCGCCTTCACCACCGTTTTCATCTGAGTATGAGTCAGTATCGTCTCCAAAACTGTCGAAGTCATCTCCTCCGCCCATATCATCAAACATATTATCTTCACCACTATCACCCACATCACCAGTATCTTCAGATACGTCATCAAAACCACCATCATCTCCACTTCCTTCATCTTCAGTCTCAGTTGTATCTCCACCTAAGTCACCGAAGTCATCAGCTTCAAAACCTTTAGAATATTTAGATTTAGTTTTTATTGTAATATCATCCTCATTATATGTTGCAAAAAATCCCTCAAGTGCATAGTTTATTTCTTCAGAGTTTGTTCCAAGTGGTCTATCTTCTCCTGATTTCTCACTATTAGAGTCGCTAAGAATAGGAGAACTGTTATTAGAGCTAGACTTACGTAGTGTTTTATACCATCCATCATAATACATAATACCTCCTTTACAAGAATAAGAATAAATAACATTTTCTCCCTAATAAAATATTAATATCCTCCACCAGTACGTTCAACTTCTTGTACTTTATTATATTGAAGTTGGTCTTTACCAGTAAGTTCCTTCTTATAGTCTTCAGTTTTATGTTTCATAAGTACTAGATGTCCACGATAACGCATTAACTCTTCGATTTTCTTAGTATCCCCCTCAGATTCAGCAAATCTTATCTTCATATCAACTACTTGAATAGAAGTATTTATCTGATGTTCTAATGGTTCCATGGCTTTTGCTCTATACTTTTTAGATATTTTATTCATTATATACCAAATAACACATCCCCAGAATACTCCTCCTGCTATAAAGCAAGAAGCTACACCAAGAATAGGTATTTCAAGCCATCTTTTAAGTTTGTCAGTATACACATCAAGGTCATCGTTTAAGGCTTTAACTCTTAGTTCATCTGTTAATTCCTTAGATGCATTATTTTGCTTCATAAAGAAAGCTCTTCTTATAAAGTTCCAGAAATCAACTACGATTTCTTTAGGAAGTTTAAATATAGGAGCTATTATTCCATATAAAGTAGAACCAGATCTTATTCCAACTACCTTAAGAGAAGAAACTATATCTTTTATACTTTCTTCTGCTTTTATATACTCCTCTCCATTTTCAGTAACTGCATTTGACTCAGATACTTCTGGATATCCTTTTACTACTTCGTAAAGGTCCTCTATTTTAAATCCTTGTAATATAGTTCCATCTTTAATAAAACAAACAGAACCATTATAATAATATGCAAATTCATCTATATTAATAAGTGGATAGATAGAACCTGTATCACGCAGTACTAGTAAATCATTTATTACATGTTTAGAAGCATCAGAGTTTATTGTACTACCTCCTACCGCCATAGTATCGTTATCATCTGAAGTAAGATTAATTCTACGATATATTCTTTGAGAACCGTCTGTTTCCTTCTTTTCAATTAAAGACATAGTTAAATAACTAACCTTATCTCCAGTTTCTGTAGTTTCATGTCTTAAAACTATAGGAAGAAAGTCTATCTCTTTTATTATATCATCAGGATTTTTAAGAAGTCCTAACTCTGTATCTACAAATAATTCTGCCTCTATCCCAAATTTTTCATATATTCTAGAATAACCAGCTTCTTTTACAGAGACTACTTCACATTCTGCACTATATTCATAAGATGGGAATGTTTTTTTAATAGCTTCTGATATAGGTGATACAATTTCATTTATTGATTTAACTACTAAATTAAATCTATCAGATAAACTTGCATTACCATACAACCAACTCTCATTATCAGTTTCTTTATTAAGCCATTCTTCAAATTCAGAAAATGTAAGTTCTACATCAAGTTCTGATATTTTACAAATAGGCATTATAAAGTTATCACCTATACGAGTAGGGTTATTATCAAGTTTTAAAAATGGTGATATAGCAAATAATGTATCTTCTCCAAAGAAGAACGGTATAAATGATTTCTTTTCATCTATTGTAATATTTGCAACTGTTATAGGGTAGTAATATCTTGTATCAGTTGTATCTTCAACTCCTACAAATCTATTACAAGTAGTTCCTGGAAATAATAAAAATAATACATCTTCCAGTCTCTTTTGCATCATATAAGATTTTTCAGGAGAAGTTAGCTTACTAAGATAGTTTTCTGTTGTATCTTTATAAAAGCCAAACTCAGCTTTATTGAGTCCAGTATATGAAATATCTGTAAGTCTTGAATTACGTAAGATTTTATTAGCACGTGATGCAATGATAAACTCAGTTAATTCAACCATTATTTAACCTCCTTTATTTAATTTTCCTTTGATATTCAAGGGTTTGATTAACTTCTTATTTGTTTTTATAGTAGTCTAGTCGAAACAATTTTATAACGTTTATACAAATTATAAAATAAAAGGAGGAATATATGAATTACTTTAAAACGATTTATAATCCAGTTAATAAGGCTCAATATGATAAGTTTGTAAATGAAAATGCTGATGCTATAAATGTATTAAATAATTTATGTACTGATGTAATAAGTAGATTATTTAGAAATGGAGATAGTCCGTCTCTTCTATATACACTTAATATAATGCTTAAAGATTCAAATGGATTCTACTATAATGATAAAAACAGTGATAAAAATACAGAAAATATTGCTTTTATTACTAAGCTATTCAGAGAAGACCAATTAAAAGCTTTAAGAGAACTATATAAATCAAGCGGATTTGAATCAAGAAATCTGGATTCAAATCTTAATACTGAAGAGTATGAGTTTAACTTATATGGAGATATTAAAACTGGTCCTAGGTCTAAAATGACTATAGAAAAAGAAATAGAATCTTCAAGAGCATTCTCTTATATAGATAATGATGATGGAGTTTCTAATAAGCTGTCTTTTGATATAAGGTCTGCTTGTATGGTAGGATGGGATTTAGGTAGTAAGGTAAACTATGATGATTTTACAGAAGGTAGAACTTTTATGTTTGAATTCTCTACTTTACTTGTAAGATTTATGAGTAATGAAAGATATCTTAAGAATAAAGAGCTTTATGATGAGTATATAGTAGAAACACTTATTCAAAAAGCTATACTATTTATATTAAATCATGTTAGCTTTGTAAAAGTACTATCAAATCTTGGACTTGTTAAGCTAAGAAGAGGAAGAAAGTTTGAAGAACCTAGATATGTAAGTTCTAACATAGTTAATATGACTAAGATTTTATTTGTATACAAAACTTTCTATGATAGTATAAATGAATGTAATACTTCTACTATTATAAGAAGTTTAAATGATATGGTGTCTTATTTAGAGATAGCTTTATCTAGAGTATCTGAAACGGAAGGGATAACTCAAGCTTATGAAGTTATCTCAAGACCAGCAGTTATGTATGAGCAACATAGTCTTAGATATATAGATTATATTTTAAGAAAAACTATTGATAGAGTAGATACACTTAAGAGAAGCTTTGTGCTATCTGCTGACATGGCTGTATACCAACTAAATGGAGGAGTTAGAAATCTTAATGTACTTGATGTAGCACTTGAATCAGTACATGATATAGCAGGTCAACTTCCTGATGAAATAGATGTTGATAAATCTGATTTAATAAATTGGGATGAGTTTATTAAAGATACAGAAACTGCTGTTGATAAGATAGTTTCTGGTGATTTAGTTGATGATATAATAGAGTTTTCTGAAAATGATATTATCCCAGTTGCATCTCCTGCTGTTGAAGGAATAAATCAGCAAGATAAAGATGTTAAATATGTATCTGTTGCTAAATTAATAGGTAAACTTCCACAAAATGTAGCACAAAGATATAGAAAACTTGAATCTGAAGCTATAAAACTTAAATCAGATGCAATGAATTGTGAAGATGTTAATACTCAAAGTGTGGTTTTAAGAAAGATAGCATCTTATATAAGAGTTATTGGTGTATATAGAAACCAATATAAAAATGATGAAGCTTTTCAAGCACTTGCAATTGCTTTAGAAGACCAAATGTATGATATAAGAAATGCTTTGTCAGATAGAAACTTCTTTAGAGAAAGAGCAACTAGACTTTATGGTATTGCAAGAGCAGACTTTAATTACTAATAATAAAAACCATCTCCTAGAAATAGGGGATGGTTTATTTTGTGAGGTAACTTTATGAATACGTATGAAATGTATTTTGATGATATAAGTGAAGAAAGTATAAAATTTCAGGCTTGGCTTAAAAAGAATGGGTCAAATTATCAGTTTACTAAAGAACTTGTAATGTCAACTGATTATAATGCTTATATTGCAACTATAGCAGATAAGGTAACAGATGAAGAAACTGAAGAATATTACTATGAACTTTTAAATCTTGATTATCAAGGTTATTTAGAGTTCAAAAAATCAGCAGTTGATATGATTGAGGAATATTTATCTGTTAAAGATACAGCAGAAGAAACTCCAAGAAATATACCGTATCATAAGATACTTAACGGTAACTTCGATAAGATAAATCATGCGATTATATCAGAAGAAGAGAAGAGATTTTATAATGTAGATGGACTTCCTGATGATATGTGGGATGTATATATAGATGTAGATAAAAATGGAAAGCTTACTGGCAGATTTAAAACTGTTTATTATGATATGATTACAAGAAATAAACAGTTTTGGGATTTCCACATGTATCTTAAGAAGTTCTCAGAAATATCAAAGATAAAATTTAATGATAAAATACATCTTATTTTATTTGATAGAGATTTACTCGGAATAGATACTATGTCTATACTACCTCCTGAAATGCAAGTTAAGGTTGCAAAAGAAGGAATGGTAAATCCTTGGTTTCATATGAGAGAATGTGCAAGAATTACTAAAAATGGTGAATCCAAGAGATTTGAAATGACTATACAGCAATTTACGTTTATATGGCTTTACTGTCAGAATTTTAATACCTTCTTATCAGCACCAAGACAAATAGGGAAAACTTATATAGTAAACCATTTACTTGCATATGAATATGCTTATGGAAGTACTGATTTTGAATGTGGATTTCTACATTATGAATATTCAAGAGCACTTGATAATAAACGGGAAGTTATAGAAATAGCTGATGAGTTTCCTGAATTCTTACGTTTTCATCAAATAGTAAATCGTAGAAAGAAAGGTGTTGAGTATAAAAATGTTGAACCTTCTTCTAAATCTGGTAGTAAGGAAAGTAAAAATCAGCAACTTAATAACACGCTTGTAGCAATAGCTGTTTCTCCTCAAGAGCAACAAGCAGCAAGAGCAGGAAGAGGACGTCGTTTAAGATTTCTTTTATTTGATGAATTTAACTTCGTTAAATGTATAATGGCTGCAATGAGTGGTATTCAATTTGCAACTACTGCAACTATGGACTTTGCAAGAAAGAAAGGAATAAGACACTCTATACATTATGCATCTACTGCAGGGGATTTAACTACACTTGCTGGAAGACAGATGTATGATGTTGTAACTAATAAGATATGTAAGTTTGATAATAAACTATTTGGAATGAATTACTCTAATTTACATACTTATTTATTTGCAAGTAGTGAAATGGATTTCTTCTTTGTTGAATATGGGTATCAAGAACTTGGTATGAGTGAAGCTTGGTATGACGATAGACGTAGAAAGATACCAATTGCAGCTAAATTTAGAAACGAAATACTTATGGAATGGATAAGTAGTTCGGCAGATAGCTTATATACTCAAGAACACATAGAAAGAGTTCAAAACTGGATAGATGCTGTTAAATGGGATACTCATTTCTTAGATAATAGGTATATGATAGATTATATAAGAAGTAATGGAAGTGAAAGTATTGAAGATGAGTTTAAAAAGATTAAAGTTCTATGTATGGGTATAGACATAGCACATGGTTCAGCTGGGGACAGCACCGTATTCTTTGGTATGAATATGGAAACATGTATGCCTATATTTGAATATGCAACTAATACGTTACTTGCAATAGATTTCCCAGTTGTGTATAAAACTATATGTGATATGGTATGGAAAGCTAATCCAAATGTAGTCATTATAAGTGCACTTGAATGGGATGGTCCTGGACAAGATATACTTCCTGCACTTGAACGTGACCCTAAGTATGCTAAGACACTATTTGGATATACTATCTATTATAATAAGGACTTAAACGATAGAACTATTAGAGGATTTGATAAGAATATAACAAGGGATACTAAAACTATAATGGGTTCTCGTGTAATTGGAAGACGTGTATGGATGACTGAAAATTTACTTCCTCAACTTGTAGAACTTCAACCTTATACATTCTGTCACCCTAAAGCTTTAGATGAGATAAAAACTCTTAAGAGAACTAAAGGTGATAAAGGTAGGGTAGAGGCAAAATCTGGTGCACATGATGACAGAATATTTGCAAGACTTCATGCATATGGACTTATATTTGATGAACTTTATAGAGAAAATGTTTATAAGAAGTTTAATTATGTAGTAGATATGCATAAGATTAAGTTTGAAACTATGGGAGAGCATAAGCTTGGTGTAATGGAAAACCAAGAAATATTCTTAGACCGTGAGGGGGAACTTAGTTGGACACTTGTAGATAAGTTTGATAATACTGGTTATAGTTGGCAGGAGATAAAATGTACTAAAATAATAAACGGTATTAAGGTTAATTTAACTTTACCAGAAATTATAGAGGAAAGTAATAATAATTTAGAACTTGCAGATGTTGTAATGAAGGTTACAAGTAAAATGCCAAGTAATATTAATTTACGAAAAAAGAATCCATTTAAGAATAGAAATAGTAGTTTAAGCAATAACTATTCTGATTTAAGTGATTATAGAACTATTGAGGACTACTGGAAACCTAAGGGTGAAGATGATGGGATGCTTTATTAAAGGAGAAAAAAAATAACTAGAGATTAAGGTCTCTAGTTATTCTTCTTTTTTATTTCTTGATTATTTCAAAAGAGTATTCTTTTGTTATATCCAAGAAATAGTAATCTGATAAGAAATCACTTAGATGTCCTGGAACAGCTAGGTGATTCTTCATAGCATAGTTAGTTAGAAAGTTTTTAACTATTATTTCAGATAGATATGCAGACACAACTATCATATTATCTACTATTGAGACATCATGATGTTGGAACATATCTGTTTTCTCAATTAATTGAGACATTATGAATGCTCTTACTTCTGCCTTCAATCCTAAAAACACTTGGAAGAATTTTTTAGGAGATTCTTCTATAACTCCATTCCATTTACTAATATTGTAAAGGTCTGTTATATGATCTCTGTAGTTTATGTAAAGATCATTTACAACTTTAGATAATCCAGCTTTGTTTAAACTGTCTAATCTAAATAATATGTCAAGGAAACCATACTTAATTCTATAACTGGCTTCCTCTCTATCCTTGTTTCTATATAAATCTTTAGACTTTAATAGATAACAGAATAGATTATACACTTTATCAGACTGCTTAGTACCTTTAGAGTAGTCTGATAAAATTGTATCATTTAGTATTTCAGGGAATATACTAATGGCAGTTTTGAAACCTTCTATAAGGTTTTTTAGAAGTTCATCATCAGAGTAGAATAAAGAAACTCCATCTAATTCTACTTGTCCATTATTATTTAAAAGGTTTAATTGAATTGCAGTGTCAATACATTTACTGTATGATGCTCCATCTGTTAAGTCTTTTAAATCTTTAACCTTGTTTACCCATCCTAACATAATATCTTGTGTTCTCATAATAATACCTCCATATAATTTTTATTTGTCCTATAGACACTTTATAATATCTAATCAAAAAAAAAACAACGAAAATAAAGATTTTACGAAGGATTTACGAAAAAAAGAAATCCCAGGTATAAACCCAGGATTTCCATTTATTATAAAGTTATACAGCATCTATATTCTTCTTCAAGACTTTCAAATGCTTTAATACCCAATGCTACATCTAGATATTCTCTATCTCTGTCATTATTAACTGTTATAACACAGTTTAAATTAGCATACTTTCCAGGAGTATCATTTGTGTATACAAGAATATCTCTTCTTGCTATTATATCTCCAATAACTTCTGCTACATCTTCTGTGTCAGAGTAGTATTTTGAAATGAAAATAATAAGTGGAATCTTATCAGCTATTTCTTCATTATCCACAAAAGATTGCATGAATTCACATTTAACTCTATTCTTAATAAATTTATAATACATATCATATTTGAAGTTTTCTTTGTAGTTGCTTTTATTGAATTTAGTTGCTAACTCATATGCTTCATAAATATTGCAAGCTTTTAGAAAAGCTTTATTTACAATATCTGTATATGAACTATTAGATAGATGTAGTAAACTGTAATGTAGTTTTATAAATCCATATTTTTGTTCTGTAAGCCATAATCTATCAGAATTATCAAGCATCTTTATACTATAAAGAAGTATATTCTTTGTTACATATTCACTATGTTTACTTCTTCCATCAGGGCTTGATATCATATTCAAGTGTTCATCTGAGAATAACATTTTATATATTGGTTTAAACTCATTAAAAGCTCTTGCCATATTATCAACTATATCACCATAAAGTTCATCCTCAACTTTTAATCCTAATATGATACAAAGTCTTTTAAGTTGATTCTTAAAAATAACCTTTGTTTCTTCTCTTAAAGCATCGTCTGTTAAACTTTCAAATAAATCTCTTACACCATATTCTTTTACCATTTCATTTAATATATTTACATTTTTCATTTTAGTCCTCCTATTTATTTAATACATATTTACCAATTATAACTATACCAAAATATATAGCACCTGCTATATATAAAATATTTCTAACCCAATCTAATATATAATTCATCTTAAACACCTCAATATAAATTAAAATAAATAATTAGCTATTGATAATATTGCTATTACAATAGTTATTCCAACAAGTATCTTATCAGACATTTCCCTCACATCCTCTCTTATAAGAACATTTTAAGCATTGCAGTTGGAAACATAATTGCAGTAATTATAGTCCCAATAAACACAGTTTTTAAAAACGTTATTAAAATCTCTTTCACAGTATACCTCCTTTACTTATATGTAATTACTTCTTGTTCATAATAATCATTAGTTTTAGGATTAAAATGCATTAATGTAAGATTAAACCTAAAGTATCTACATACATTTATAACCTCTACAAGACATGGTGTTAATCCTGTAACATACAGTTTAATATCAGTGTATTTTATAGGAATATTACCAATATTTTCATATGCTGTCTCTTGAATTGCAAGTATATCACTTGGGTCTTCTATTTCACCTTCAAATACATACTTGTCAATTCCAGGTATTTCATGTCTACCTCTAATTAAACCAATTTCATAAACTCTTTTTTCCATAATAATTACCTCCTAAATTTTTAATTTTAAGTTATTAACTCACTTTATTATTTATAATTGTATTAAAATAAGAACTAAGAAAAATGCGAAAAAAAAAATAATAAGGAATACACCTAACCTATTTAAGATTAGATGTATCCTTAATATGAAAAGCATTGAGTAAATTGGAGATAGTGACTTAATTTACTCTTTGACTTTTTCTAATAGTAATTATTTTTCTTCTGCTGGTTTCTGCTCAGCCTCTTGTTTAACTTCTTCTTCAGAAATAGCATGTACTATTTTAGTAATATTCTTTTTTATAATAGAAAGAATATACTTAGAAGTAAGTATAGCAACTACAACTTGAGCTAGTTTAGACGGAACTTCTTTTACTTTAGTTACAGTTCTTTCAACAGCTTTATCAACTATTTCAGAAACAGTATATCCTTTAGCTTTAGCTTCAAGAACTTCTTGTCTTCCAACAGTTCTTATGTATTTTTTAACCTTATTAAGACCAACAGCATATCCAGCACTTACAACTATAACTAGTCCTAGTACTACAAGTACTACCCATCCGTAAGGTTTATCTAGTAAATAATTAAAACCTGCACTAATGTATCCCATGTATAACCCCTCCTTTAAAATAGAGTTATTCTTCTGTATTTCTATCTCCATCTTTATTGTTTTTGATTTGTTCTAGTTTAAATATGTTAAATCTATCTATTTTAAAATAACGTCTAGTAGACATCTTATCTATATACTCAGATGTGTTATAATCATCTATTAAGAAAAGTATTACATCTACGAAGATATCAAGTATAGATGAAACACTTGTGAAACTAGTTATGCTATTTATTGTATTTGAATAAATGTCTATTAAATCACTGTTTATTTGACCTCTTAGTATATCTATAGCTACATTATGTCTGTAATCTGTATCATATTTATACTTATCCTTATAGTCCTCTATTAATTCTTCTAATTGCTCTACAAAAGACTTCTCATCATCATCTAATTCAATAACTCCAAATTTATTTATTTGAGAAATAAAAGATGATTCCTTGGATGTAAATAAAACATCTGGAACACCTTCTTTATCTAAAAAATACATATTTAAAACTGCTTCTATAAACCCATTAAGTAGAATATCTTCAAGTGTATATGAGGTATTTTCAGGTTTTGTATCATCAAGCATATACTTAAATAAAGTTTTAAAATAACTAATCCCAATTAAGAACTTATCTATAAGTTCATCAAATAGTTTTTCTACATCTTTAAAGTCAGGCAATTCATCTAACATTCTTTTAATAAAAACATAGTTGTAACTTACTTTATTTTTAATGTAGTTTTTAGCTATTTTAGTGCTATCTTGAGATATAGTGTCTTTAAAGCATTCATTTACATAAGTAAGTAAATTGTAACCAATCATTTCAACTTCTGTTAGTTTTATTATAGGTATATTTGTTTTACTATCATATACTAAATCTTTTTTATTTGTAAAGAATTTAACTAAAGAGTAGTTATTTGGAAGTGATATTTTAAAGTCATATTTTATAACTTCTGGTGGTATATTATCAATAATATCTTCACTAAGTATTATTGGACCAAGAGACAAGTATTCAGATTTTACATTACTTAAATCTATTGAGTATCCTTTAATATTATTTAATACTACAAGTCTTGATATAATCAAAGTTAAGCTATCCACAATGTATTGCAAATTTTCTTTTACCAGTTTATTTAAACTTATATAGTACGCACTCAATTCATCTGAAAGATAGTTTATTACTAAAGGTCTTGCAAAATATAATCTTTCAACATAATTAAATACATTATCATCTCTACTACAATCTCTTAATTTGATTTTATCATAGAAATCCTTAGATGTAGAAATAGCATTAATTTTATTTGTAAAATTTTCAATATCTTTACTAATATCTGTATCTATAAACGCATTGATAGCTGCTCCAACTTTTCCTAGTCCTGTTACAAAATCAGTGTAGTAGGTATGATTGTATGCATATTCTGGTAAATCTAAAAGAGCAGCTGTTTCTATCTCTCTAAGTAATGCTTCAAACATATCAAGTGAACTACATGTAGCTAAACCAGTTTTCTGATTACCGATATACTCTTTAGATATAACTAATTTAACTAAATCCTTTAGGCAATATATACCTTTTGCAAAACAAGAAATTCTTGAGTATACAATATTTCTTTTAGTTTCTGTAATATCTTCAAGTGGATTTATGTTTAAAGATAAATGTAGTTTATTTATATCTTTGTATCTTCTTTCTGTATCCTCAATTATTAAATCAAATATAGAGTTCTTTAATTTTTCAAAATCAATCTTTTCCTCATTTAACATATCTAGTATTTCATTCATCTTTTCTTTATTCATTATAATTCCTCCTACTAAAATATATTAAAAATGTGGTAAAATAAAATTAGATGAGAGTAGAGGTTAGTCTACTCTCATATGTTTTTAGAATGGAAAGTCTGTGTAATCTACTTTAGGTTTAACTATTTTTCTTTTTACTTCATCAAAAGAAGCTTTCTTTAGAATATCAAATACCTTTTCTTCATAGTTTAAATTTCCAAAGTTAGTTCCAAAAGGTACAAACATATCTTTCTTTTCACCTAAATCATATTTACATGTACATTCAACTATTTCAGAATAAGTATTTCTATGATAGTAATATACCATAGCTACTGCATCTTGAAGTAGTTCATCTTTTTCATTACTGTCTTTTTCTCTTTCGGATGCTCTTGCATCTTGAGTAAATTTATGAGCTTCTCTGCTTCTTGTATCAGAAAAGTCTTCATTTACTTGAATTAGAAAATCTGGTACAGGTGTTCCATTTTTAAAATCTA
>ERZ772766.729-NODE-729-length-18717-cov-4.436823_pt1 | contig 18717 bp, 13 predicted proteins | sample MGYA00511379_ERZ772766 | MGnify/ENA primary metagenome ERZ772766 (study PRJEB29015, sample SAMEA2737895) | human oral metagenome | biome: human oral; feature: human-associated habitat; material: dental | place: China | collected 2116 ...
GTATTCCTCCCCATAGAATTCGTGTGGGAAACTTCATATCTTTTTGTCTTTTTCTTGTCCTGTTAAGTGCAAAACACACTATGCAATCTGCAAAGTTAGGTGTTTATAACGAGCTGAGCAATACCTATATGTAGGTATTTGTGAGCCTCACCCCCAGCCCCTCTCCAAGGGGAGAGGGGAGTGATATGCCTTGTTTGTTATCCTCTTGTTGATGAGTTAACAAGTCAACTTATTATCTCTTGGCCTCACCCCCAGTCCCTCTCCAAGGAGAGAGGGGAGTGATATGCCTTGTGTGTTATTCGTTTGTTTGCTTGTTAACTCGGCAACTTTTATCATAAACATCAGTACAAAGCATCTTGTACTGGTGCTACAAGCACCTTGTACAGCCACTACAAGCACCTTGTACTGATGCTACAAAGTATCTTGTACTGACGTTATAAGCATCTTGTGGTGTCTTTACAAAACGCTTTTCGCAGCAGCGCAAATGCTGTTGTGTTGGCACATTGATACGTTGTTGGCAAAGCGGGCAATGCGAACAACTTTCTAAATCAATTCCTTCTAACAATAAACACAAAAACAGGTAGGGAAGGTCTTGTTGTCAGACACGTCCCTACCTGTTGTTTGTTAGGATGGATGGTGGCGTTTTGTGGCTATGTTACGGCCTTTCCACCATACGCGTTATGGATTTATTTCTTTTCTTCTGCTGGCATCATCGTAACCTGGATGCGGTTGCCGGCTTTCAGAATTTCTTTAACGAAGTTGCTAATGCTCTCGGGCGTTTGCTTAGCCACAAGTGCTTTGTAATCGGTATGCAAGTCGATGCCGTAGCGATACCACGTGCTGATAACGCCAGCCCAATAGCCATTAGTCTTCGCCTCGTTGTCGGCTTCCTTCACCATGTACTCTTTCACTTTGGCCAGCATCGAGGGGTCGCACTGCTTAGAAAGGTTGGTAACCTCGTCGCGCATGATTTGCAGAGCCAGGTCGGCCTTCTCTGGTTTCATGGGACAGTAAGCAAAGAGGGTTACATTGTGATCCTTGTCGTCGATACTTGCCGAGCCTGCGGCACCGCAAGTGTAGGCTGCACTGGCATCCTCGCGTATCTTTTTGAGGTAAACCATGCTGAGGATTTGACCGGCAATGCTGGCTTTGATGGCATTCTCTGTGGTGTAGGGGATGTCTTCGCTAAACCAAACCATGTTGGCATCGGCCTTCGGTGTTTCCATCTTGCGCGTAAAATCGTTGTTGGTTACGCCCTTTTTGAAGAAGGTTACCTTCTTACTGTTGGGGTTGGCGCCCTTAGAAGGCAGCGAACCTAGATAGCGTTCGATGAGCGGACGAATGGTTGCCTCGTCGTAATTACCTATGATGATGAAACGCCAACCGTTGGCGTTGGCCGTGCGTTCGGCTGCCATGTGCAGTATTCGGTCGTAGTTAACCTTGGGAAGGTCGGCCAATTCGAGGGGTTTCACACGTGGATTGTGTCCGTAGATGGTTGCGCTGAGCGAGTCGCTGAAAGCTTGGTCGGGCGATATGGCACGGTTTTGCAGGCTCACTTTCAAGCTTTCCATCAGGTTGTTGAATGCCTCTTGGTCTTTATTAATCTTGGTGAAGTGCAGGTAAACCAGCTGGAACATCGTTTCAATGTCCTTAGGCGTGGCGTTTGCACCAACACGCATGCGCTTTTCGCTCATCGAAAGACTTGCCGATGCGTTCTTTCCGGCGAGGGCTTTGCTCAGCTCGGTGTTCGAGAAGTTGGCCAATCCGCTTACTTCGAGGGCACTGTTGAAGACGTTGAGGTTAGCAAAGTCGGCCGCGCCATAGCTCGAACTGCCCGCTCCGCCGCTACCAGAAAGGCGCACTTCGTCTTTCTTATAGTCGGTTTTCTTTAACAATACGGTTACGCCGTTAGAGAGTTTCATCTCGGTGTAGCCGAACTTGGGACTGCGTTTTTGGCTGACAACCTTGCCGGGTTTGGGCAATTTGGTGATGAGCGGCTCGTTCTTCACGTTGTCTACATAGGGCGTTAGTTTGGCGGTGCGTGCTTGGTCAACGGCGGCGATGAGGCCCGATTCGGTGGGATAGGTCAGTCCTTCCTTCTCTGGGTTGAAGCTAACAATGACCAAGTTGGTGTCGGTCTTCGACACAAGGTCGGCAAACACTTGGTTAACAAACTCCAATGGGATGTTGGGCACCACCTGTTTCATCGTTTCGTAGTAGTATTCGATGGGCGGAATGGGCTCGTTGTCCAGGAAGTTTTCTTTGTAGCTGTTGGCGAATTGCGAGGTAAAACGCTTGTCGCGGTTGCTGTACATGCGGTCGAGCGAACTGAGTGTAGACGATTTTGAGCGGTCGTACTCGGTTTTTGTAAACCCAAACTGTGCTGCTCGCAATGCCTCGGTGTAGGCTGCGCGCAGTGCATCGGCCGTTAACTCGGTGGTTTTGGGCGACACGGAGATAGAGAACGCCTCCTTGGTTTTTGCAAAGATGTAGTTACTTACGCTGGCACTGGCGCCAACGAAGGGGCAATCGGGTTTGAGGGCGGCCTCTGCCAAGCGGTCGTTAAGCAGACCGATGCCCACGCCTTTTACGTATTCGTACACCATATAGTCTACTTCACCCTTCACCGAGTCGGGAGTAGCCTCGCGTTTCATCATCATTTCCACAACAGAGCTGGTTTGCTCCTTGTCTTTGTCGATGATAACGATGGGCGTATTGTTGTCGGGAACATTCTCGGTTACTACGGGCGAGGCGTTTGCGGGGTTCTTCATGGGGCCGAAAAGCTTTTTAATCTCGGCCTCAACGTGGTCTACGTCCACGTCGCCCACAACGATGATGCCTTGGTTTGAGGGGTGATACCACTTTTCGTAGTAGTCGCGCAGTTCCTTATACTTAAAGTTGTCTACCACACTCATCAGTCCGATGGGGTAGCGCAAGCCATATTTCGAGCCTGGATAGAGCTTAGGCAGGTTGCGTTCGAACATTCGGCTGCTGGCGCTAGTGCGCAAACGCCACTCTTCATGTATCACTCCGCGCTCTTGGTCAATCTCTTTGGGGTCGAGTGCAAGGCTACCAGCCCAGTCGCGGAGGATAAGTAGGCACGAGTCTAGCGCGCTTTGGCGCGTGGTAGGCACGTTGTCGATGTTGTAAACGGTTTCGTCGATGGCCGTGTAGGCATTGAGGTCGGCTCCGAATTTCACGCCCAAGCTTTCGCAATAACGTAGCAAGGCATCGCCGGGGAAGTGCTCTGTGCCGTTGAAACACATGTGTTCGAGAAAGTGAGCAAGGCCGCGTTGGCTTTCTTCTTCTTGCAGCGAACCCACCTTTTGGGCGATGTAGAAGTTGGCTCTCTTTTCTGGCCAGTTGTTGTAACGAATGTAATAGGTAAGCCCATTGTCGAGTTTGCCGATGCGAACAGCAGGGTCGCGCGGAATCGGGGGCATCTGCGATTGCGCCTGAATGGTGCCACCAAGGGCTAGAAGAGCAAGCGCGAGCAAATTTCTAAAACGCATAGGATAGTTTATTTGTTTTTGTTAATGGTAAGACCTCGAAAGAGGTGGTGTTTATTTGGCAGCAAAGATAAGCTATTTTTACCAACTTCCGCATATTTTTCGTATTTAATTAGCAAAATTTTATCGCTTGAAGGGCGGGCGTGCATTGTTGTTTCGCAATATTGGTTGTTGGTGGGGGATGTGTGTTTGTACGTTTGTAGCCATTTGCGTAGATTTTAGTTGTTTAGCGTTTTAACGCATATTATATAACGTGTGGTTTGAGGTGAGCTGCGGTTGGGTGCGAAGTGGAGGTTGGCCTGTGTGGATGATTAGGCGATGTTTTTGGCTTGGCAAGGGCGCGTTTTAGGCGTTTGCAGGTGCTTTGTGGCTGGGGCGAGCGGCTGTTTTTTAGCTGGTGGATGTCGGTTAAACTCTTCGTTTCGTAACGTATCAAACCAACCAGCGCGCTTACTTTTTTCATCAAACGTCAAAAAAAATATCAAAATCTCTTTGCTTAAAGTAAAATAAAGCGTAACTTTGCAACATCGGAATAAGATAATAGTTAGATACCATAGATAATACAAAAGCCTACGCCGCCCCCGATTAAACTCCGCGAAGGTATGGGCTTACTGAAACGGAACGGGGGCGGGCTGTCAATTAAGGGCAACGAACGACGAAACACATGATGCAAGGCCGCCTTGCGAAGGGTAGAAGTCGTTAAAGGGTTGCTTTCCACTATATAATATGAGGGTGTGCCAAGCTTGGCACACCCTCGTCTTTTGTTAGGGGGATGGGGGCTAGGCATCCTTGTTATCTTCGTTTGCCTAGCTGTTCTAGGCATCCTAGGTGTCCTAGTTATTCTAGTTATCCTAGTTATCTTTTTTCCTAGGTATCTTAGTTATTCTAGTTATCCTAGGCATCCTAGGTGTTCTAGGATGATTAGGATAACTAGGAATAATGGCTTTTGGGCAATCTCTTTACTTTTCTAGGCATCCTAGATGGGCCATAACCATCAGCCCAAGCCCACCTTTCAGCCCCCTTTGCTGTGCGGTTACTTCTGCGGAACAAGCGTAAACGTAAATGTATATTGCTTGTAAGGCAAGCGATAAGGCGGCAGGGCGATGGCCTCTTTGCTCCAACTGTTGACGCCACCAACGCCCGTTTGACCCAAATCTATGCAAAGTTCGGTGTATTTAGACTTTGGAACTTGTGGCGAATGGCGTTGCGCCTTCTCCAATCCTTCGTCTAAATCGGCGATGGAATAGTGCAAAGCACTGGCCGAGAACAGCTCTGGCGACACGATACGGAAACCAAAACCCTTGTCGTTGGTTTGTTTCCACCAGCGTATGTCGCTCTTCGTGCCCGTTTCTTGCGGACGGATATAGGGATAAAATTGCTCGTCGGCCGTTTGTTTGTAAATGCCAACGTTTTGCGAGAGCTTGCGGTCGGCGTAGTTCTCGATAGGGCCGCGGCCGTAAAACTCGCTCACCTGCATGTCGTAAGGTAACTGCATCACCATGCCATAACGAAGAAGGAATGGCCGTTCGTCGGCTGTTTTGGGCATCATCTGCTGGGTAACGTGCATTGAGCCGTCGGCCATAACGCTGTAAGTAAGCGTAAGTTGCGCGCCCACTTCGGGCATATCATACTCTACATGCACATCCGCCTTGTTGTTTTTCTTATCCAGTGCGGCATTGAAAGCCACCAGTTGCAGCTTGGGTTCGCGCCAAATGCGATTGTGCTTTTGCACACCTGCACCCATATCGTTATCGGTAACGGCGCGCCAGAAGTTGGGTTTGAGCGTTCCGCCTTGGCCTAGAATTGGTTTCCCATCCACATTGTAGGTGGCAAGAAGACCCGAAACGCGGTTGAATGCCACGGTGAAATGATTGTTAGATACCACCACTTGGCTCTCGCCCGACTTATTGCGGAGGCTTAGGCGCGTGTCTTTGTCAACCGCGGGTGCATTTGGCACCTTACGGAAACAAGAGCCTTGTTGCATTTCAAATTGGTTGTAGGCCACGCGTGTGCCAGCATCGAGCAGCGGTTCGGCCGTTTTCAGCACGAAGTCTACGTTCAGCATCAGTTCTGCATGGGGACAAAGGCTATCCGTTTTGATGGGCAGGGCAATCTCGCAACGCTGTTGCGGTTGCACATTTAGCTGCTCCACCTCGCCCGTTTGCACGGCCTTACCATTTTTAAGCACCGTCCAAACCAGCTTGTAGTTATCCAAGTTGCGGAAGAAATTTTCGTTATACACGCTTATCTTTCCTGCTTTCAGGTCAACGGGTTCGGCCCAAATGTTCTGGTGCCAGTAAGCAATTTCGTAGGCATGGGGGTTAGGCACGCGGTCGGGACTGATAATTCCATTGCAGTTAAAGTTGTTGTCGGATGGGTCGTAGTCGTTATAGTCGCCACCATATTTATATATCTCCACGCCGTTTTTATCCTTTGCGCGAAGGCCTTGGTCGACAAAGTCCCAGATAAAGCCGCCTTGGAACTTGGGATATTTGCGCACCAAGTCCCAGTATTCCTTAAATCCGCCAGAGCTGTTACCCATCGTGTGGTTATACTCGCATTGTATCAGCGGCCGCGGATTGCTGTTGTTGCGAGCGTAATCTTCACACCATTGGTGTGTGCGATACATGGGACAGGCGATGTCGGTGCTGGGATTGTCTACGCCACCGCGTTCCCATTGCACGGGTCTGCTTGGGTCGTAGCCCTTAATCCACTTGTATGCGGCGGCGAAGTTTGGCCCATCGGCCGTTTCGTTGCCCAGGCTCCACGTGATGATGGATGGGTGGTTGAAGTAGGTTTGCACGTTGTTTTGGTTGCGTTGCAATATCTGCAAGGCAAACATGGGCTTTTTAGAGGGGGCATCGTCGCCATATTGAAAGCCGTGCGACTCTTGGTTTGCCTCGGCCACAACGTAAATGCCGTACTCGTCGCACAAGTCGTACCACATGGGGTCGTTGGGATAATGGCTCGTGCGCACGGCATTGATGTTGAGTTGTTTCATGATGCGGATATCCTGAATCATGCGTTCGCGGCTCACCACGTAGCCGCCATCGGGGTCTATCTCGTGGCGGTCGGCTCCCTTGATAAGCACGGGCTGACCGTTAACCAACAGCTGCGCGTTACGTATCTCAACCTTTCTGAAACCCACCTTTTGGTTGGTTACGGCCACGTATGCGTTCTCGTCTGCCTTCTTAGGTTGTTGTCCTTTCTTTACGCGTGGGTCTACAACGATTGTTCTCAGCGTATATAGATAAGGTGTTTCGGCAGTCCACTTGTGCACATTGGGCACTTTCAGTTGCGTTTTACCGCCCGTTGCGTGGGTGCTGGTTACGAGATTGCCCTCGGCATCCAGCAATTGATGAATTAACGCCGTGCCATTTTGCGTCTTCGCGTTGATGGTTAGTGTGCCATTGGTGTAATTGTCGGTTAAGTCGGGCGTAAGGCGTAGGTCTTCCAGGTATGTTTTCTTATCGTGCGCATAGAGATATGTATCTCGTGCCAAGCCCGAAAGTCGCCAGAAGTCTTGGTCTTCGCAGTACGAGCCGTCGCACCAACGGAAACATTGGAAGGCGATGAGGTTATCTCCTTCCTTTAAATATGGAGTAAGGTCGAACTCTGGTGCAACCTTGCTGTCTTCTGAATAACCTACGAAACGGCCATTAACCCAGAGGTAGATGTTAGACGTTACCGAGCCGAAATGCGCGATAACTTGTTTGCCTTTCCATGCGGCGGGCAGCGTGATAGTTCGGCGATAGCTGCCCACGTGGTTGTCTTTTACGGGCACTTGTGGCGGGGTGTCCTTGAAATGTTCGCGCCATGCAAAACCCACGTTCAGGTAAACGGGGTCGCCATAGCCGTGCAATTCCCAGATGCCGGGTACGGGCATGTTGCCCCAAGCCGTGTCGTTAAAGTCGGTTTCGTAAAAGCGTGTGGGGCGTTGGTCGGCATTTTCCACCCAATTAAATTTCCAATCGCCATGCAACGACAGGTAGTTTTCCGAGCGTTTTGGGTCGCCCATCTTCGCCTCCTCATAGTTTTTGAAGGGGAAGAAGTTGGTGTGCATGGGCATGCGGTTAAGGGTGTTCACCTGCAAGTCGTGCCATTCGGTGAACGTAGGCTGGACCGCGATGCGGCTAGCGGGCACTGCTTGTTTGGCTATGCCTTTTACATTGCCCCTTGTTGCAGAACGTTTCGGCTTGCTTTGCGTTGCTGTTTGGGCTTGTGCCTGCAAGCTGAGGGCAGCCAGTGCCGCCCAAAAGAATATTTTCTTCATGTTGTGAAGGATTGTTGTTAGGTTGTTTTGTTTTGCAAAGATACGATTTTTAGTTGAGTTTGGAGGTGGTGAATGTATAAGTTGGTGTGTTTGTGTGTTGATGAGTTTTTGAGTTGGTGAGTTATTGAGTTGATGAGTTTTTTGGTTGATGATTATTTGAGTTGGCAAGTTGACGAGTGCCCAAGTTCGTCAGTTGATGGGCTCACAAGTTAACAAGCTGAGCGATCGGTCGCCAGCGAGCGTTAAATTCGCAAGGCATATCACTCCCCTCTCCCCTTGGAGAGGGGTTGGGGGTGAGGCCGGTATAGGTTGGGGTGAGCCTGGTTGTTTTGCGGCAATGGGTGCTTAGAAGACAAAACAAACCGCCGCACAACGTCCAGATGTGGGTACGTAGTGCGGCGGCTGTATGTTGTGCAAGAGTGGTGTTAGCGTTTAACGCGCTTAACGCTCTTGGTGGCGGTGTAGCGTATGAACTGCAATTCGCCTCCTTCGCCAGAAGCGAGGGTAAGGAAAAGGCGATCTCCCTTAAATGTGCAATTGTACGTCCTCGGTGCTTTACCCTTTGGGTTAAGTGTCAGTGTATTGTTGGAGAAGGTGTAACCTCCCTCCTCAGTGGTGCTGCCTTTGTTGATGTCGTTGGTAAAGAAGTATTGCTTATACTCGGTAAACTGCATGTAGTAGGTGCCTGTGCTGCTGGCTTGTGCCATCCATGTACCTATGATAGGACTTGCTTCTTTGTCTTCACCGTCGTCGCTAGCGCAAGATGCAAACGACAAACCTGCAATCAATACCACAAGCATAGCGGCAAGTTGCCAGGCGCGATTTTTTAAACCAGTACTTTTCATGAACTTATTTCCTTTCTTTATAAGATGAATTAATTTGTCGCAAAGTTACAACAATTGACCTTAACGCGAAAAGCAAAAAAGCTTTTTTTTGTTTTTTTAGGCAGATTGTAGAACTTGCGTTTAGTGTAAACGCCCTTATCCTCAACTCCTTTCCTAGGGTAAGGAGCTGTGGTGTGCTGTGTTGTTAAGGCATGTTCTAGAAATTCTCCGCAAAGGTAATTTCTAAAAGCCTGCCTTAATCTGTTTGGATGGTGCCTTATATTTTCGCAATCAGCTCTTCCATACCTTGCGATGCGCCCATGCGAAGTTGCTTAACCTGCGGGTTATAGGTGGTTTCTACGGGTTCGGGGTCGATAAGATAAATAGGTGTTGTAGAGGGGGCGTAAGCCAGTAGGCCGGCTGCGGGGTAGACATTGAGCGATGTGCCGATGACAATCAGCACGTCGGCTTGCCTTACGGTGCGTGCAGCCAAGTCGATAAGCGGCACCGGCTCGCCAAAGAACACGATGAAAGGACGGAGCCGAGAACCATCGGCCGCCTTTTCGTCGGGCCTGACAATGGCGTTGTCGGGCGTTAGCGTGCGGATGTAATGCGGATTGTTTGGGTCGGCCGAGGAACAGACTTTGAGCAGTTCGCCATGCAAGTGGATAACGTGCGACGAGCCTGCGCGTTCGTGCAAGTCGTCTACGTTTTGCGTGATAACGGTTACCTGGCATCGTTTTTCTAGTTCGGCAATTAGCTGATGTCCCTTGTTGGGTTGCGCGGCGAACAGCTGTTGTCGCCTTTCGTTGTAGAATTGGTTCACCAAGTTGGGGTCGGCGAGCCATCCTTCGTGCGATGCCACCTGCATAACGGGATAGTTCTCCCACAGTCCGTCGTTGCCTCTGAACGTCTTTATGCCGCTTTCGGCAGACATGCCTGCGCCTGTAAGGAATACTACGTGTTTGTTTTTTGTGTTCATGACGTTTCGTTTTAAATTGTTAAACATCCCTGTACTTTGCATCGGGGCGATGGTTTGCTGCTGGCGCGGTGCGGCTTTGCGCGCGGTTAAGCCATCGGCTTGTTGGCGATGTTCTTTCAGGCAAAAGCTGAAAACAAGCAGGCAGGTGGGCTTGTCAACTCCAAATTTAGTGTTTTTTTTGCAAATATGCGTATCGAATAGGATAAATAATTGTAACTTTGTGCCATTGTACTAAAAATAAAGAGATAAAAGACAATATTTTATGGATAAACTTAGTTATGCTTTGGGCCTAGGTATTGGCCGCCAATTGTCGCAAATGGGTGCGGACGACTTGAACGTTGCCGACTTTGCACAAGCTGTAAAGGACATGATTGACGGCAAGGAACCCCAAGTTCCTACGGCAGAAGCACAGCAAATTGTGGAAGATTTCTTCCGCAGACAAGAAGAAAAACAACGCGCCGAGGCCGCCGAGAAGTACAAAGGAGCCAAGAGCGAGGGCGAAAAATACCTCAGCGAGAACGCTAAAAAGGAAGGCGTTACCACGTTGCCCAGCGGCTTGCAATACAAGGTGCTTAAAGAGGGAAACGGTAAAAGCCCCAAGGCTACCGACAAGGTGGTGTGCCATTACGAGGGTATGCTGGTTGATGGAACGATGTTCGACAGCTCTATTCAGCGCGGCGAGCCTGCCACTTTCCCCCTAAATGGTGTTATTGCTGGTTGGACCGAGGGGTTGCAGCTGATGAAAGAGGGTGCCAAGTATCGTTTCTTTATCCCTTATCAATTGGGTTACGGCGAACGTGGTGCCGGCGCATCCATCCCTCCTTTCGCCACGCTGGTGTTTGATGTGGAACTGATTGAGGTGAAGTAAAAAAGCCTCACCCCCAACCCCTCTCCAAGGGGAGAGGGGAGTGGTATGCTTGGTTGGGGTAAAAGCTAAGGTTAAGCGGGCATTAACCCACCCCCCCCCTCATAAACTTATAAACTCAAAACAACTTATATATCAATGAAGAAATTAACAATCTTAGCAGCAACGGCCATTGCAGCCGTTACATTCTCGGCTTGCGGCAACTCAACGCCTAAGGCCGACTTAAAGAACGACATCGACACCCTAAGCTATGCTTTGGGTTATAGCCAAACGCAAGGCCTGCGCGACTATCTTAGCAAAGGCTTGAATGTAGACACAGCCTACATCGACGAATTTGTTAAGGGCTTGAACGATGGTGCCAATGCTGGCGACGACAAGAAGAAAGCCGCCTACTATGCAGGTGTGCAGATTGGCCAACAAATCTCTAACCAAATGGTTAAGGGCATCAACCACGAACTGTTTGGTGAGGATTCTACCAAGACCATTTCGATGAAGAATTTCCTCGCAGGCTTCATCACTGGTGCAAAGAACAAGAAGGGCATCATGACCCAAGAGGAGGCTATGAAGTATGTGCAGACACAAGCCGAGAAAATTAAAGAGAAATCGGCCGAAAGCACTTATGGCGCAAACAAAGAGGCTGGTAAGAAATTCTTGGCCGAAAACGCTAAGAAACCTGGCGTAAAGACACTGCCCAATGGCGTGCAATATCGCGTTATTAAAGAAGGAAACGGCCCAATACCAAAGGATACTTCGGCCGTTAAGGTGCACTACGAGGGTAAAACCATCGACGGTAAGGTGTTTGACAGCAGCTATCAACGCGGCGAACCCGTTACGATGCGTGCCAACCAAGTGATTAAGGGCTGGACAGAGGTGCTTACACGCATGCCTGCCGGTAGCGTTTGGGAAGTGTATATCCCCGAAGACCAAGCTTATGGCTCGCGCGAACAACCAAACATTAAGCCTTACTCGGCTCTTATCTTCAAGATTGAACTGATTTCGGTAGGAGAAAAATAATGAAGAAATTAACCTTTATGGCACTCGCTCTCTTGGCGAGTGCCGCTTTTAATACCGCCTTCGCAGGCAAAAAGAAAGACGTAGTGCAGGTGGCCACCGCTGCCCCCGTAGTGTTAAACACATCGTCAGACTCGGTTAGCTATGCCGCTGGTATGGCTGCCACGAAGGGACTGACAGCTTTCATCCAGCAACAATATAAGGTGGACACCACTTATATGGCCGACTTTGTGCGTGGTTTCCGTAAGGCTTTGGAAAGCAATGGCGACGGCGCTTTCACGGCTTATGCTGCCGGTATGCAGATTGCACAGATGGCTCAACAGCGCATCTTGCCCTCGGTGCAGCAGGAGTTAATCGGAACGAAAGACTCTGTTGCCGCTAAAAACTTCTACAACGGATTTATTGCTGCCTTGGAAAAAGACTTCACCAAATATACTGAGGAAGAGGCGCAACAACTCTTTGAAAAACGTGTTGAGGCCGCCAAGAAGGCCAAAGTAGAGGCTGCTATCAGCGTGGGTAAGCAATGGTTGGCCGACAATGCCAAGAAACCAGGCGTTGTTACGCTGCCTAGCGGACTGCAATATAAGGTGATTGCCAACGGTACGGGCGATAAACCCGCTGCTACCGACGAGGTGGTTGTGAAGTACGAAGGCAAACTTATCGACGGAACGGTGTTCGACAGCAGCTACAAACGCACGCCCGACACATCGTCTTTCCGTGCCGACCAAGTGATTGCTGGTTGGACAGAGGCCCTTCAACTGATGGCTCCTGGCAGCAAATGGGAACTGTATATCCCTCAAAACTTGGCTTATGGAGCACAAGAAATGGGCTCTATCCCTGCTTATTCTACGCTGATTTTCACCGTAGAACTGCTGAAAGTGAACAAACCTAAGCCCGAAGTGAGCAATGCTAAGGCCGAAACGCCTGCCGCAAAGCCCGCAAAGAAGGCCGGAAAACCTGCCGCAAAGAAGAGAAAATAAACACAAATGAAGGCGTGGAAACCAGGTTAAAGAATATCTTTGACCTGGTTTCTAACTTCTTAATTTATCTTTAAAGGCGTTAACCAATTGCCAAAATACGCAATATGCGCCTTTTTATCTAACTTTTTGTTGCTTATTTCATTTAATTTGTTTACATTTGCTCGTGCTTTATAGGCACATTAAAACAACTTAAATACATAAAACACGTTAGCAACACATGGAGAAAATAGACAGCCTAGACAAGAAAATCCTAAACATCTTGTCGCAAAATGCACGTATTCCATTTAAGGACGTGGCAGCAGAGTGCGGCGTATCGCGTGCAGCCATACACCAACGCGTACAGCATCTGATAGAAAACGGTGTGATTACTGGCAGCGGATTCGACGTCAACCCCAAGAGTTTGGGCTACTCTACATGCACCTACATCGGGCTTAACCTCGAACGCGGAAGTATGTATAAGAACGTTGTGGCTCGCCTTAACAGCATAAACGAAATCGTTGAGTGCCACTTTACAACGGGTTCGTACACCATGCTCATCAAGCTTTACGCCAAAGACAACGAACAGCTGATGGACTTGCTTAACAATAAACTGCAAACTATACCTGGGGTGGTTTCTACCGAGACGCTCATCTCGCTTGAACAAAGCATCAAGCGCGAGATATTGGTAGACCCCGACGAGAAATAAAATGGTTGAAGGGAGGAAGAGAACGGCCGAGATGTTAAGGGTAGGACCTACCAGCCTGCCCTATCCGACTTGTCCGACTTGTCCGACAAGTCCGACCTGTCTGATCCGTCCGACCCCCGTCCGACCAGTCTGACCAGTCTGACAATTCTTACCAGCCCCTCACCAATCTAACCCAAAAGCTATGCAAAACTTCGACTTGCAAGCCCACTTGCAAAACATATACGCCTCGTTTCCGCAGGCCAAACGCCAGCCCGTCATCGGGTTGACTGCCAACTTTCGCGACGGTAGTGTCATGCTGATGGACCGTTATTATCGCCAGGTGGTTGATGCGGGGGGTACGCCTGTGCTCATTCCGCCCGTGGATAGCGTAGACGTTATCGTCAATACGCTCGACAATATAGACGGGTTGATACTCACGGGTGGTGCCGATCTCAATGCGCTTTGGGCGGGCGAAGAGCCTTCGCCGCGCCTACATTCGGTGAATGCCGAACGCGATTTGCCCGAACTTCTCATCACCCGATTGGCCTACAACCGCCAAATACCCATCCTAGGCATTTGTCGCGGCATGCAAACTATGGCTATGGCGCTAGGCGGAAAGGTGGCGCAAGACATCGAAGAACATTTTACCCACGATGTTCGCCGCGGCTTGGCTGAGGGTGAGTTCAAGCATTTCTTACCGCGATTTTCTGAAAAGCTGATACAGCACTCGCAAGACGCGCAACGCAATTTGGCCACACAAACGGTGTATTTCGAACCCCATTCGTTGCCTGCGCAAATCTTCGGTGCCACCAGTTTGCACGTCAACTCTTTCCATCATCAGGCAGTTTGCCATGCAGGTAGCAAGTTTCGTTTCGTTGCAGCCACGGCCGACGGCATACCAGAGGCAATGGAAAGCACCGAACACAAGCCTTTGCTTGGCGTGCAATGGCATCCCGAATGGATGGAAGAGCAGGGTTTGCCGCTCTTTCAGTGGCTCGTTAGTCAGGCCCAAACCTTTGCCGATGCCAAGCGTTTGCATGCCAAGGTACTTACGCTCGACACGCATTGCGACACGCCAATGTTCTTTCCGCTTAACGTTCGGTTCGACCAACGCGACCCACGCATACTCGTAGACTTGCATAAGATGAACGAAGGACGGCAGGATGCTACCACGATGGTTGCCTATTTGCCGCAGCCTAAGTCTGGCGAAACGTTCCGCGAGAAGGTGGCTTTCGACGTGACAGGGCCGAGAAATTACGCCGATCTCATCTTCGATAAGATTGAAAGCATCGTTGCCGAGAACAGTCAATACGTGGCTTTGGCTCGAAATCCACAGCAACTTTACGCCAACAAGGCAGCTGGAAAGAAGAGTATTGTGTTGGGAATAGAGAACGGGTTGGCCATTGAGAACGACCTAGCAAACGTTTCGCACTTTGCCCAACGGGGCGTAACGTACATTACGCTTTGTCATAACGGCGACAACGACATCTGCGACAGCGCACGCGGAACGGCTACTCATGGCGGCGTTAGCGACTTTGGCCGACGTGTTATCGAAGAAATGAACCGCACGGGCATCATGGTTGACCTCAGTCACGGTGCCGAATCGAGCTTTTACGATGCCTTAGAGATTAGCAGGACACCCATTGTTTGCAGTCATAGCAACTGCAAAGCACTCTGCGATGTGCCGCGAAACCTAACCGATAACCAAATGCGCGCGCTCGCCCAGAAGGGTGGAGTGGCGCATGTAACGCTCTATCACGGATTTCTTCGCACCCAAGGCGAGGCCAGTATCCTCGATGCGATGGCGCATTTGGAGCATGCCATCAAGGTGATGGGTATAGACCACGTGGGACTTGGAACTGATTTCGACGGCGATGGCGGCGTGTGTGGCATCGCCAACTCGTCTGAAATAATCAATTTCACCATTCAACTGTTGCGCCGCCGTTTCTCCGAACAAGATATTGAGAAGATATGGGGCGGCAATTGGTTGAGGGTGATGAAGGAAGTACAATTGAAAAGGTGAAAAGGTGAAAAAGTGAAAGAATGGCTGCGCCCCTTTTAAAGGTGAAAGGGTGAAAAAGTGAAAAGGTGAAAGAATGGCTAACGCCCCTTTTAAAGGTGAAAAAGTGAAAAGGTGAAAGGGTGAAAAGATGGCTAACGCCACCTATACGTTTGGCTTAACTCCTAAATGTGGAAGGGTGAAAAGATGGCTAACGCCACCTAAACATTTGGCTTAACTCCTTAACTCCTTAACTCCATAACTCCATAACTCCTTGACTCCATAACTCCCCAACTCATAACTCCCCAACTCATAACTCCCATTTACAAGATTTACCATCCAATGAAGAAAATCATCATAGCAGTTATCATGATTGCCGTTATAGCCATCATTGCCTATTCTATGGGCTTGTTCTCTACCTCGCATAGTGCGGCAGAAGAGGCGGAAGAGGCCGAGATGGCCGCCGCAGAAAAGCTTAATCCGGTGGGCCCGGCCTTTAATGCCGACTCTGCTTATGCCTTTGTTGCCGCTCAATGCGCCTTCGGACCGCGTGCCATGAACACCAAAAGCCACGACGATTGCGGCGAATGGATTGCCAAGAAGTTTGAAAGCTTTGGTTGTAAGGTGAAAAATCAGCGCACCGAACTGCGCGGATACGACGGAGCAATGTTGCGTTGTCGGAACATTATGGCCAGTTATAACCCCGAATCTACTACGCGTATCTTGCTCTGCGCCCATTGGGACACGCGGCCTTGGGCCGATAACGACCCCGATAGTGCCAATTGGCGTAAGCCCATTGATGGTGCGAACGATGGTGCGAGTGGCGTGGCGGTGATGTTAGAGATTGCCCGACTGCTGAATCAAAACAAGAATTTAAACATTGGTGTAGACTTTGTGTGCTTTGATGCCGAAGATTGGGGCACGCCAAAGTGGAGCGGACAAGAAGATAGCGAGGATACTTGGGCACTTGGCGCGCAACATTTCGCCACAAACTTGCCTGCTGGTTACGAAGCGCGTTACGGAATACTGCTTGATTTGGTGGGTGGCATTGGGGCTAAGTTCTATCGCGAAGGCATGTCGAAGTCCTTTGCTCCCGACATTGTTAAGAAGGTATGGCGCGCTGCACGCGCTGCTGGCTACGGTAGTTTCTTTCCTAAAAGCGACGGCGGAATGATTACCGACGACCATGTGCCGCTTAACGAGAAAGCCAAGATCCCTACAATAGACATTATCGCTTTTTATCCCGACTGCGTTCAAAGCTCGTTTGGCCCTACATGGCACACCTTAAACGATAACTTGCAAAACATCGACCGCAATACGCTGAAAGCCGTGGGACAAACGGTTATACAAACGCTGTATAGCGAGAAGTAGTGGATGAGGGTTAGGTTGTTCTAGGTTTTCTGGGTTGTTCTAGGCTCGCTAGGTTTACTAGGCGGGCTGTTAAAAGGGCGCAGCCATCTTTTCACCCTTTCACCTTTTCACCCTTTCACCTTTAAAGGGCGTCAGCCATTCTTTCACCTTTTCACTTTTTCACCCTTTCACCTTTAAATGCCTTTTCACCCTTTAACTTCTTCTCCCAACAACCGAAGAAGTTCTTGGGTGCGCTTTTCGAAATCGGGGGTGGCGGTAAGCGTGAGATGGGGCGGAGCGGGAGTGCCGGGTGAGGGCTGGAACATAAGCTGGTGGCCTTGTTCGGTAGTGTGGATGTGCTTTTCTAGAACGTAAAGCCGGGGGAGATGAGGGCATTGGGCAGAAGCGTTAGGCTTGTCAAAGCTGTCTGACCGATCGGACTTGTCGGACTTGTCAGACCGGTCAGAGCTGTCCGACTGATCGCTCAGCAGCGCGCTGTCGCCTAATTGTTGCTTAGCCACCACCCAAAGCGCATCGGCGGCATGCACAGCTTGTTCTAAGTCGTGGGTGGAAAGCAACACCATCTTATTGGTTTCGTGGGCAAGGCGGGCCAATAGGCCAAGCACATCAACCTTACTTTTGTAGTCGAGAAATGCCGTAGGCTCGTCGAGTAATATCACGGGAGTGTCTTGCGCCAAGGCTTTGGCAATCATCATCTTCTGTCGTTCGCCGTCACTAAGTGTCTGCACTAGGCGGTGGCGCAGGCCAGTTATGCCAACAACATCCATCGCCCACTCCACCATGCGATGGTCTTCGGCACGAAGTGTGCCCCATATATTGGTGTAGGGCGAACGACCAAGGGCTACAACCTGTTCGACAGAGAGGTTCTCAACGCTGGGCTTAGCCGTTAATACCACGCTTACTAGGCGTGCCAAGCGTGCTTGTGAGAGCGTGGCGAGGTTGATGGGCGCGGCTTGTTCGCCCGAATAATAGTGCATTTGCCCAGCAATGGGCGGTTGGAAAGCGGCCAAAGTGCGCAATAGCGTGCTCTTGCCAATGCCGTTGGCACCCACAAGACAGGTTAACCGCCCCGAACAAAGGGTGGCGTTAAGACCGACGAGCACTGCTGTTGGTGTGCGGCGGGCTTGTTGGTAGCCTACGGATAGGTTGCTAAGGGTTATAGAAGACATATTTTTCTAAGGGAGGTTGGGGTGCTAGGGGACTAGGATTCTTAGGAGTTCAAGGTGATTTGGGCTTTCTAGGTTTTCGAGGTTTGCTAGGCTTTCTAGGTGTTCTAGGCTTTCTAGGTTTTCTAGGTTTTCTAGGTTTTCTAGGTTTTCTAGTTGTTCTAGGTTTACTAGGCAGGCAGTTAAAAGGGCGCAGCCATCTTTTCACCTTTTTACCTTTTCACCCTTTCACCTTTAAAGGGTGCCAGCCATCTTTTCACCTTTTCACCCTTTCACCTTTTCACCTTTCCACCTTTTCACCTTTAAGGGCGCAGCCCATCTTTTCACCCTTTCACCTTTTCACCCTTTCACCTTTAAATGCCCTTTCACCTTTCTTATCAGCGTTAGCCCATCGCGCAGGGGAAGAATTACTTTCTCTACGCGTGTATCGGCCGCCACAAGGTCGTTAAAGCGGCGTATGCCAAGGGTTTGTTGGTCTTTATCGTAGGCAGAATCGCACACATGGCCATCCCATAGCGTGTTGTCGGCCACGATAAAACCGCCCTGCCTAAGCACCGAGAGCGCCATTTCGTAGGTTTCCACATACGTACGCTTGTCGCCATCAATGAAAACGAGGTCGAAGGTGATGCCCAAACGTGGGGCCTCGGTGATGGCATCGCCGATGATAAAGCGTATTTTGTTGGCCACCGCGCTGCCTTCTATCCACGGACGGGTGAAGTCTTCCATCTCATCGTTTATCTCAAACGTATAGAGTTTGCCGTCATCGGGTAGTCCTTCGGCAATGCAAATGGCAGAATAACCACTGAAAGTGCCCACTTCCAGCACGTTTCGGGGCTGTACCATCTGCACCAACATCTTCAACAAGCGACCTTGCAGATGCCCGCTTGCCATTCGTCCGTGAACGGTGTGTATGTTCGTTGCTCTGTAAAGTCGGTACAAATAGTCGCCTTCCGGGGCAATATGGTCGAGAATGTACTTATCTATCTGTTCGGTTTCCGTCATTTGTTTGCCTTTTTGCTTTTAAGAATTGGCTTTTATAGTTTTCAACGCTTCCACTGCAAGCCTATAACTGT
>ERZ772766.742-NODE-742-length-18640-cov-9.450309_pt1 | contig 18640 bp, 15 predicted proteins | sample MGYA00511379_ERZ772766 | MGnify/ENA primary metagenome ERZ772766 (study PRJEB29015, sample SAMEA2737895) | human oral metagenome | biome: human oral; feature: human-associated habitat; material: dental | place: China | collected 2116 ...
TTAGAGCCACGTACGTAGTCCAAACTTATCTGCTACTCGTCCGCAACTTTTATCCCGACGCAAAGCAACAACCTAATATTGGTCATCACACGCAGCTATACGGTTTCGCCCGCTGACCAATATAGGTTCACATCACTCCCCCACTCCATATACGGCACATCCCCCACGGAGTAGCTCCGTGGGGGATGGGTCATTAGCCCGCCAGATACGGGCGGGAGATGAAGCGATGGGCAGCGACTACTGCGTGACCTTGCGATCGGTGAAGAGATAGAGGCGGTCGCCTGGGCGCACCTTCTCAGGCACAGCGATCGAGCAGAGCTGACCCTTGACGGCCTTCTCTACAGGCTCCATGTCCACGCGGATCTCTTCGACGACAAAGCGCACAAGCCCCGTCGTCGGCCCCGTGATGATGATCTCATCACCGACCTTCAGCTCGCCACTCTCGACGGCGAACTCCCCGACACCGACCTTCCCGAAGTACTTGGTCGTCTTAGCGACGTAGACCTTCTGCTTCGTAGCCGAAGAGCCGTAGCTCGACGTCCATTCGCCGAGGCGCTGACCGAGATAATAGCCGTCCCAAAAGCCGCGGTTGAAGACCTGCCCGAGGTGGTTGTCCCACTTCTCGACGTTGTCCGTGGTGAAGTTCCCCGCGCAATAGGTATCGACGGCCTCGCGGTAAGCACGCACGACGGTATCGACATACTCGGGACCACGCGCACGGCCCTCGATCTTGAGGACGCGCACACCAGCATCAAGCATCTTATTGAGGAAGTGGATCGTCTTCAGATCCTTGGGCGACATGATGTACTGGTTGTCGATCTCAAGCTCGATGCCCGTCTCCTTATCCTTCACCTCGTAGGAGCGGCGGCAGATCTGCGAGCAGGAGCCACGGTTAGCGCTCTTACCCTGCTCGTGCAGGCTGAGGTAGCACTTACCCGAGACGGCCATACAGAGGGCGCCGTGGGCGAACATCTCGATACGGATGGGCTCACCAGCAGGACCGACGATGGGCTCTTCGATGATCGCCTTATGGATGGCAGCGACCTGATCCATATTCAGCTCACGCGCCAAGACCACAACGTCAGCGAACTGCGCATAGAAGCGTAGCGCCTCGACGTTGGTGATATTAAGCTGGGTGGAGAGGTGGACTTCGACACCAATACTACGCGCGTAGAGCATGGGGGCGACGTCGGCAGCGATGATAGCCGACACGTCAGCATCCTTCGCCGAGTCGACGATCTTGCGCATGAGCTCAAGGTCTTCGTCGTAGATGATGGTATTGACGGTGAGATAGCTCTTGACATCATGCTCACGGCAGATCGCCGCGATCTTATAGAGGTCTTCGGTGGTGAAGTTATTCGCACTCTTCGAGCGCATGTTGAGGCCTTCGATACCGAAGTATATGGAGTCAGCACCCGCGTTGATAGCCGCCATGAGCGACTCATAGGAGCCCACGGGGGCCATAATTTCGTAATCTTTCCTGTTCATTTGTGATAAATAGAGATATGGAGTGCAAAGATAGCTCAATATAGCTCCACGGACTTTCCACCTCCATAGAGAAAGTCTATCAGCACCCCTATACAAAGCATCCGCGCCCAATACCAGCTGGGGTATCGGGCGCGGATGTAAGGTGGTTATTCCGGAGGAAAGAGGCTATCTGCGGCGCGTCGTGGTGGCAGCGGGAGCAGCCGAAGTCGCGGCGGGCGCGAAGGCTTCGGTGATAGGATGCCCGATGCAACCCGAGGGATACTGCGTCTTCAGGAGAGCTGCCAGCGTAGCGGCGATATCCGTGATATACGTCTCACGATAGAGATGGCCTGCACGGACGCCATGCCCCATAAAGATGAGGGGGATGTGCGTGTCGTAGGGAGACCATACGCCGTGCGTCGTACCCTGCGGCAGCGAAGTACCTGACTTCGAGTACCACCCTGGATCGGGCACGATGAAGATATCACCACTGCGACCCTTGCGGTAGCCGTTGATAATACGCGTCTTGATCGCATCGGGGATCGCAGCCATAGCGACTTCTTCGGCAGGTACAGCATAGGCTACACCAGGGAGCTTGTCCTTGAGCGCCTTGCAGATCGCCTGATAGAGGCCGTGGCGGTTGACGCCAAGCGAGTCGATGAGGTCCTGACGGAAGAAGACCTGATAGTTCATATACCCACGGACGATCTGAGCATCACGCCCGATATAAGCACAGGCTGCGGAGTCGGCGATACGGCGAGCCAGATCACTGCGGAAGGCCTGCCCAGGGATCTTGTGGTCGCGGTCGAAGGTGAGGTTGTGCGCAGCAGCGTGGTCGGCAGTGAGGATGAAGAGGTAGCCGTCACGACCGAAGCGCCCATCGAGGTAGCCGAAGAAGTCGGCGAGGTCCTTATCCAGACGGAGGTAGGTATCCTCGGTCTCGACAGCGAAGGTACCGTAGCGGTGACCCACATAGTCGGTAGCCGAATGGCTCATAGCGAGGAAGTCCGTCTCGTCGGCACGCGAGCCGAGGCTCTCCCCTTCGATAGCAGCCTTAGCCATCTCGAAGGTCAGTGTATTCCCCATAGGCGTAGTGCGGATGACACCAGGGCCCTTGACCTTCGCCAGCTCGGCGGTATTGAGAGGAAGCGTAGCGGGGAACTTGCCGTCCTTATCCCAGGGCTGTTCGTAAGGCACAGCGTCGGCCGTGCTCTCACGATAGGTGTCGATAGGATAGAGCGTGTTCCAGCCGTCCTTGAGGAGCTCAGCGACACGGCCACGAGCGTTGAACTTCTTCACCCACTCAGGTAGGTCCTGCATGTAGTAGGTGCTGGTGATGAAGTTGCCCGTCTTGTCGTCCAGCCAGTAAGCACCGTTAGCCGTGTGGCCTGCGGGGAGGATGGAGGCGCGGTCCTTGATAGCTACACCGATGGTCTTCGAGCGGAAGTTCGTAGCGATACGCAGCTCATCGGAGATGGTCGTCGTGAGGAGGTTGCGGGGAGACATCTGCCCGCTGACACCGTTAGGTACACCTACCGAGCTTACCGTCGTGTCTTGCGTGCAGTAGATAGGGTTGCCATCCTTGAAGAAGTCATTCCCTGCGATACCGTGGATCGAGGGGACACTACCGGTGTGGACGGAGCTGTGCCCGATAGCGGTATAGGCAGGGAGGTAGTTGATGCGGGTATTCTCGCAGTTGAAGCCCTGCGTGAGGAGACGCTTGAAGCCACCCTCGACGAAGCGAGCCTGATAGCGGTAGAGGTAGTCCCACGTCATCTGGTCGACCATCATCGTGACGACGATGCGGGGGCGGTTGTGCTGTGGAGCGGCCTTCGCTGCCACGGGTGCGGTGAGCGTGAGCGCAGTCAAGGCGAGGGCGCCAAAGAGGTTCTTATGTATCATAATGTAGGGTGTGAATGTTCGTCTTTCGTGGGCTAAGCAGGGAGGAGTAGCTCGACACGGCTCCAGCGCTGGCGCACTTCGCTACTGACGAAGGTGAGGCCAAGCTCTTCGCCTCGAGCACGCAGGAGCGGTATATCCTCCTCGTAGAAGCCGCTGAGGATGAGACGTGCGCCAGGGAGCATCACCTCGCGGTAGCGGGGCATATCCTCGAGCAGGATATTGCGCGTGATGTTCGCCAAGATGAGGTCGTAGCCTTCGCGCCCCTCGAGGAGGGCTGCATCTCCGCAGAGCATCTCGTCAATGGTGACACCTGAGAGTGCGGCATTCTCCTGCACATTGGCATAAGCCCAAGGGTCGATATCGATCGCCGTAAGGTGACGCGCGCCACGCTTGAGAGCGATGAGACCGAGGATACCCGTACCGCAGCCCATATCGAGGACACGCTGTCCCGAGACGTCGTGCGAGAGGATCCATTCCCCGACGAGGGAGGTCGTCTCGTGATTGCCCGTACCGAAGGCCATCTTGGGATTGATGATGATCTCCAGAGGCACCTCGGGACGTGGATCATGGAAGGGCGCACGGATTAGGCACGCGCCATCGCCGAGGAGGATGGGCTGGAAGTAATTCTTCTCCCACTCCTCATTCCAGTTGATGTCGGGCAGCTCCTCCGCTGTAAGCGTATAGGAGAAGCCTGCGACGGGAAAGCCATCGAGGAGCTCGCGGGTCGCATCGGCATCGTACTGCTCCGTAGGGATGAAGGCCTTCAGCTCGTAGGCATCTTGCTCGAAGCTATCGAAGCCCAAGGGCCCCAGCTCGGCGATGAGCCAGTCGCTAAGATCCTCATCACGGAGAGACGTGGCGGCGCTATCGTAGTGGTAGCTGATAGTCAGCTGTAGGTATTGCATAGGGATAGATAGGGATGAATAAGCGGGAGAGCCGTTAGCCTAAGACCTCACGGAGCACCTCATCCATAGCGGTAGCGGTGCGGTCGAAGTCCTCACGGCTGTGGGCCATCGAGAGGAAGATACACTCAAACTGTGAGGGGGGCAGGTAGATCCCACGCTCGATCATGCCACGGAAGTAGCGGGCATAAGCCTCCGTGTCGGAGCGCTTAGCATCGGCATTCGAGTGCACGCCGCCGGGGGTGAAGAAGATAGTGGAGAGGGAGCCAACACGATTGTATGAGAGGCGGTCGGTGTAGCGGTCGAGGATAGGACGGATCGTTGCTTCGAAGGCCTGTCCCTTCTCCTCAAGACGGGTATAGAAGTCAGGCTCGGCGAGCGTCTGGAGCATCGTGATACCTGCTGCCAGAGCGAGCGGATTGCCCGAGAGCGTCCCTGCCTGATAGACATCGCCGAGCGGAGCCAAGCGGTCCATGATGTCGGCACGACCACCGAAGGCCCCGACGGGGAGGCCCCCACCGATGATCTTCCCGAGGCAGGTGAGGTCAGGACGAATACCATAGAGCTCCTGCGCACCACCACGGGCAGCACGGAAGCCGCTGATGACTTCGTCGAAGATGAGCAGCACGCCCTCTTCCTCCGTCACACGGCGCAGCTCCTCGAGGAAGCCTGGTGCGGGAGGGATGAGCCCCATATTGCCCATGATCGGCTCGAGGATGATAGCAGCGACCTTCCCACGATGCGCCTCGAGGGTGCGGCGCACGCTCTCGATATCATTGTAGGTAGCTACCAGCGTGTCCTCGATGATGTGCTTCGTCACACCAGCGCTCGATGTCTGACCAAAGGTAGCCAGCCCCGAGCCTGCCGAGATGAGGAAGGTATCGGCATGGCCGTGGTAGCAGCCCTCGAACTTGATGATCTTGTCGCGACCCGTGAAGCCACGTGCCAGACGGACGGCACTCATCGTCGCCTCCGTCCCCGAGTTCACCATGCGCACACGCTCTACCGAGGGGAAGAACTTCGTACAAATAAGCTCAGCCATCTCGACCTCACGGGCATTACAAGCCCCGTAGCTTGTTCCCTTCTCCAGCTCACGGCGGATAGCCTCCTGGATGGGAGGGTAAGCGTGCCCGAGGAGTAGGGGTCCCCAGGAGCTGATGTAGTCGATGTATTCATTGCCATCGACGTCAAAGACGTGGGCGCCCTTGCCGTGATCGATATAGAGGGGGATGAGGCCTACCGAGCGGAAGGCACGCACGGGGCTATTGACCCCGCCAGGGATATACTGCGAGGCGCGCTCGAAGAGCGCAGCAGATGTATCGGTTCGTCTCATACACATATATATTATAGGTGTCGGTGTCATCGGGATGCGACAGCATCCACGTGGAGGACCAGCACTACAAAATTAGGGCAAAAAGCCGAAGGCAGGACGACGACGAAGCTCTAAGCCGAAGCTCCAAGGGGTAAGGGCTAAGAGAAGAACTTGCTAACTTTGCACGGAGCGGCATACGAATAAACCTCTGTCATTGAATGCATCTACCTCGGAGAACCTCCCTGCCAAGGGGGCTGAGGCTACGCCTGAAGTATCACCAACACTTCACACAAATCACGCAAGGCTACAGCTATGTTAGGATCAATTGTTGGAGACATCGTAGGAAGCATCTACGAGTTTGCTAACATCAAGACGAAGGACTTTGAGTTCATTCAGCCTGAGATGGAGCGTACAGACGACTCCATCCTGTGTATCGCGACTGCTGATTGGCTCTTGCACGGAGGGGATGTGAGCCATTATTATAGTCGCTATGCCCTGGAGTACCCCTATCCGATGGGAGGCTACGGTGGTATGTTTAAGGCATGGAGCAGCAAGGTTGCACGCCAAGGCATCCATGAGCCGTATAATAGCTGTGGCAATGGTAGTGCGATGCGCATTGCTCCCGTGGGCTGGGCTTTTGAGACCGAGCGTGAGGTCTTAGAGGCGGCCAAAGTCTCGGCGAGCTGTACGCATAATCATCCAGAGGGCATCAAGGGGGCGCAGGCGACTGCTCTTTGTATCTTTTTGGCGCGACAGGGGCATACAGCTTCGGACATTCGAGCACGGATAGAGCGAGATTTCGGCTACGACCTCTCGATGTCGGTCAAGGAACTGCAGCGACGCTATTCGTGGCAGGGCATCGATGGTAAGGGTGATGGCGGTATTTGCCAAGATAGTGTACCGCAGGCCATCATTTGCGCCCTCTAGGCTAAGGACTTTGAGGATGCCATTCGCAATGCCATCAGCATCGGTGGAGATAGTGACACCATCGGCTGCATCGCCGGAGGTATTGCCGAAGCTCTCTACGGCATCCCTGAGTCGATTAAAGAACGAGCATGGAAGTATTTGGACGAGACCGAAGGCCGCACCGTCAGGAGCTTTATCCAGAAATACAGCATCTAAGCAAGGAGCACTCACCTGATTAAATAGCAATTGGGGGATAGAACCAAGCGTTCTATCCCCCAATTGCCGTTTATGTGAGGCTACTTCGTAGTCCCTTCCTTCCCAAGCGTGGGCGGTGTCGTTGGGTGGGTTAGCGGCCCGAGAGGACGAGCAGGACGCTCACATCGTGGGGCGAGATACCTGGGATACGCGAGGCCTGACCGATGGTGCGCGGACGGATGCGGTCGAGCTTCTGCCGTGCCTCCGTACTCAGCGCTTGTATCTCGGCGTAGTCAAGCCCCTCGGGGATGAAGACGTACTCCAGACGCTCGAGCTTCTCGGCCTGCTCACGCTCACGCTGGATATAGCCGCTGTACTTGATGAGGATCTCGGCACACTCGGCGATCTCCTCCCGACGCGAAGGGATGGCCTCGAGGGCACGTCGGAGGGCGGGGACCATCTCGCTGAGGTCGGAGAGCGTCAGCTGGGGGCGCAGGACGAGATCAATGAGCTTACAGCCCTGACGAAGCGGAGCGAGCCCACGTGCCTCGAGCTGAGGATTGATCTTGTCGGGACGGATGGAATAGCCCGAGATGAAGGCGATGAGTTCGTCGCGCAGACGGATCTTCTCCTCGAGAAGGCGCACACGCTCCTCCGCAGCTAAGCCGATCTCGGCAGCACGGGGCGTGAGACGCACGTCTGCATCATCCTGTCGCAGGAGGATGCGGTACTCGGCGCGCGAGGTGAACATACGGTAGGGCTCGTCCACGCCCTTCGTGACGAGGTCATCGATAAGCACCCCGATATACGCCTCGGAGCGGCTGAGCGTGAAGGGAGGGAGGTCGTGCACCTGCTGATGGGCATTGATACCCGCGATGAGCCCTTGGCCTGCTGCTTCTTCGTAGCCGGTGGTTCCGTTGACCTGACCAGCGAGGAAGAGGCCTGCGATGACCTTGCTCTCGAGCGTATGGTGCAGCTGTGTGGGGTCGAAGAAGTCGTACTCGATGGCGTAGCCTGGGCGATAGAGGCGCACATCACGCAGTGCGGGGATCTGGCGCAGGGCCTCGAGCTGCACCTCTAAGGGCAGTGAGGAGGAGAAGCCATTGAGGTAGTACTCATTCGTGCGCTCGCCCTCGGGCTCGAGGAAGAGCTGATGACGGTCCTTGTCGGCGAAGGTAACGATCTTCGTCTCGATGCTCGGGCAGTAGCGGGGGCCGATACTCTGGATCTGGCCGTTGTACAGCGGAGAGCGATCGAGGGCTTCACGCAGGACGGCGTGGCAGGCCTCATTGGTATAGAGCGTATAGCAGGGGAGCTGACGCAGCGTCGAGCGGGTAGGCGTATCGAGGTAGGAGAACTTATGATGATCGTCCTCGCCCTCCTGCACGCCCATCTCATCGAGGTGCAGGCTACGGGCATCGATACGTGGGGGCGTACCCGTCTTCATGCGGTCGGTGCGGATACCCGCCTCCTGCAGCTGCTCGGAGATACCGTAGGTAGCTGGCTCGGAGATACGGCCACCCGTGATCTGTAGCTCACCGAAGTGCATCAGCCCCGAGAGGAAGGTCCCCGCGGTCAAGATGACGGCATCGGCAGAGAAGTGCACGCCCAGCTGGGTCTCTACGCCACGCACACGCCCCTCCTCGAGAGTGAGGCGAGTCACGGTGTCCTGCCACAAATCAAGTAGCGGCTCGCTATCCAGCTCCTCACGCCAAGCCTCCATGAAGCGCATGCGGTCACTCTGCGCGCGAGGGCTCCACATAGCAGGGCCCTTGCTGCGATTGAGCATGCGGAACTGGATGGAGGTGCGGTCGGTGATAAGCCCCATGCGCCCCCCGAGGGCATCGATCTCGCGGACGATCTGTCCCTTGGCGATACCGCCCACAGCAGGGTTGCAGCTCATCTGCCCGATCTTATTCATGTCGGGCGTGATGAGGAGCGTATGAGAGCCGAGGCGTGCCGCAGCAGCGGCAGCCTCACAGCCGGCGTGGCCAGCCCCGATGACGATGATGTCGTAGTGGGGCATCAGACGTTGAAGCGGAAGTGCATGATGTCCCCATCCTGCACGACGTAGTCCTTGCCTTCGACAGCCATCTTACCGGCCTCCTTGACAGCCGCCTCGCTGCCGTAGTGGAGGAAGTCCTCGTACTTGATGACCTCGGCACGTATGAAGCCCTTCTCGAAGTCGGTGTGGATAGCAGCAGCGGCACGGGGTGCCTTGCTGCCCTTGGTGTAGGTCCAGGCACGTACCTCCTGCACCCCAGCGGTGAAGTAAGTCTCCAGATCGAGGAGCTTGTAAGCGGCCTTGATCAGACGAGCCACGCCCGACTCCTCGAGACCGATCTCAGCGAGGAACATCTGACGCTCCTCGTAGGTCTCCAGCTCGGCGATCTCACTCTCGATCTTCGCTGCGACGACGAGGAGTTCGGCTCCTTCGCTGGCGACAGCCTCGCGGACACGCTCTACATACTCGTTGCCCGAGACAGCGGAGGCCTCGTCGACATTGCAGACGTAGAGTACGGGCTTGCTGGTCAGCAGGTAGAGCTCACGAGCGACCTTCTGCTCATCCTTCGTCTCGAAGGTGACGGTGCGGGCGTTGAGACCCTGCTCCAGAGCTTCCTTGTAGCGCATCAGGACGTCGCAGGCGAGCTTGGCCTGCTTGTCACCGCCCGTCTGTGCCTGCTTGTAGACCTTCTGCAGGCGAGCTTCGACGGTCTCGAGGTCCTTGAGCTGCAGCTCGGTGTCGATGATGGACTTGTCGCGCAGGGGGTCGACACTGCCGTCGACGTGCGTGATGTTGTCGTCATCGAAGCAGCGCAGCACGTGCAGGATAGCATCCGTCTCACGGATGTTGGCCAGGAACTTATTCCCCAGCCCTTCGCCCTTGCTCGCACCCTTCACCAGACCAGCGATGTCGACGATCTCGACGGTCGTGGGGACGATGCGCTGGGGCTGGACGATCTCGGCCAGCTTCGTCAGGCGCTCATCGGGGACGGTGATGACCCCGACGTTGGGCTCGATGGTGCAGAAAGGGAAGTTAGCGGACTGCGCCTTCGCGTTGGAGAGGCAGTTGAAGAGGGTGGACTTACCGACGTTGGGCAAGCCTACGATACCACATTGTAGGGCCATTATGCGTATTGATTATATACCTTATTATAAGATGCAAAGATAGCGAAATGCGAGGAGGTACCCGAGAGAAGCCCCTTGCGATGGGTCAATGAGGGCATATCGCCACCTCCAGCAGCGGGTATCCGATCTCCAGAGAAGAGTAGTTCGTGGATACGACTTCTCGAGGAGGGGGGGCAAAGTAACCTATATTGGTCGGCGGGCCGACCTATACTGGTCCGACGACGAAGCTATATAGGTCGCGATGATGACCTATATAGGATGACGAAGGAAGCTATATAGCTTTGTGAAGTGACCTATATGAGGTTGTTGCTCTGCGTAGGGATAAAAGTTGTGGACGAGTGGCAGATAAGTGTGGTCTACGTACGTGGCTCTAATATCTACGTACGTGGATATTTGGATTTACGTACCTGATCATTAAGACTACGTACGTAGATAGAGAAAAACCTCTACTGGTCAGCGCGCGAAGCAGTAGTGGTCACTACTACGAACCAATAGTGGTTCGCTCGTCGACCAGTAGTGGTTCATACCACCCTCTTCCCGATGGATGCGCAACGACCTACTTCACAGACTGATAGCCATAGGGCAATCAGGTGCTCCCCATCCCACCCTCACAAGGAGTCAAGTGCCAAGAAATAAGCACACTAAGATGAATAGTGTGCATTTGCCGTTTTCTTTCTTTATTCCGCGGTAAAAAGCGTAACTTTGGTACGAGGAAATCAATGAACACAAAGATGAAAGACCTACCGCTCTTCTATGCCCCAGCCCTACGCGAGGAGCTCCAGCTCCCCGAGGGAGAAGCCCAGCATGCCATACGTGTGCTGCGCGCGAAGGTAGGCGATGAGTTCCTCGTCACCGATGGCTGTGGCACCCTCTTCGAGACCCGCGTCTCAGGCGTAGACCGCCGTCACTGCCTCCTCTCGATAGAGCGCGAAGAGCCCTGGCAGAAGTACTGGAGAGGCCACTGGGCCGTAGCCGTCGCTCCCACGAAGAACATCGACCGCCTCGAGTGGACGCTCGAGAAGATGGTCGAGGTAGGTCTGGATGAAGTCTACCTCATCCGCACCCAGCACTCCGAGCGCAAGCATACCAGCGCCGAGCGTCTGGAGCGCATCATCCAGAGCGCGATGAAGCAGTCCCACAAGGCCCTCCTTCCTCGCCTCATCCCCGACGTGCCCTTTGCCCAGCTCCTCGAGATGACAGCGGACTATGACCTGCGGCTCATGGCCCACTGTCGTAGCACCGTCGGCCCCGAGCGCCACACCATCGATCACTTCTTCCGCCCCGAGGCGAAGACGCTCCTGATGGTCGGGCCCGAAGGAGACTTCTCCGTCGAGGAGATCGAGGAGGCTACCCGTCGCGGGTACCAGCCCATCACCCTCGGAGCGAGCCGCCTGCGCACCGAGACCGCCAGCCTCATCGCCCTACAATGGCTACACACACTCGATATGACCAGCCAGCGTAGGCCCACGACACACGAGAAATAATACACGAAATAATCCCTTATCACTAACTCACCCTTATGGCACAGAGAGAAATCAAACTTAGCCTTGTCTACCGTGACATGTGGCAGTCCTCAGGGAAGTACCAGCCCCGCAAGGACCAGCTCGAGCGTATCGCCCCCGTCTTAGTCGAGATGGGCTGCTTCGCACGCGTCGAAACCAACGGGGGGGCCTTCGAACAGGTCAACCTCCTCTACGGGGAGAACCCCAACAAGGCCGTCCGCGCCTTCACTAAGCCCCTCAACGATGCTGGCATCCAGACGCACATGCTGGACCGTGGTCTCAACGGTCTGCGCATGTTCCCCGTCCCTGCTGACGTACGTCGCCTGATGTACAAGGTCAAGAAGGCCCAGGGTGTCGATATCACCCGTATCTTCGACGGGCTCAACGACCCCCGCAACGTCATCCCCTCCATCCACTATGCGAAGGAAGCTGGGATGATCCCACAGGCTACGCTCTGTATCACCCACTCCCCCGTCCACACCGTCGAGTACTACGCTGACCTGGCTGACCAGTTCATCGCAGCTGGTGCCCCCGAGATCTGCCTCAAGGACATGGCTGGTATCGGCCGTCCTCGCTTCCTCGGCCGTCTGGTGAAGGCTATCAAGACCAAGCACCCTGAGGTCATCATCGAGTACCATGGTCACTCAGGCCCTGGCTTCTCCGTAGCCTCCATGCTCGAGGTCTGTGACAACGGCGCTGACGTCATCGACGTAGCTATGGAGCCCCTCTCTTGGGGTAAGATCCACCCAGACGTCATCACCATCCGCGAGATGCTCATCGACGCTGGCTACAAGGTCGCTGACATCAACATGGACGCCTACATGAAGGCTCGCGCCCTCACGCAGGAGTTCATCGATGACTTCCTCGGCTACTTCATCAACCCCTCCAACATGCTGACCTCTTCCCTCCTCGTAGGCTGCGGTCTGCCTGGTGGTATGATGGGCTCGATGATGGCTGACCTCAAGGGCGTACACGCTGGTATCAACATGCACCTGCGTAAGAAGGGCGAACCCGAGCTGAGCGTCGACGACCTGCTCGTCCGCCTCTTCGACGAAGTCGCCTACGTATGGCCTCGCCTCGGATATCCCCCACTCGTCACGCCATTCAGCCAGTACGTCAAGAACGTCGCTCTGATGAACGTCTACAACCTCACCATCGGCAAGGGCCGCTGGGAGGCTATCGACAACAACACGTGGGGTATGATCCTCGGGAAGTCTGGCCGTCTGCCAGGCAAGCTCGATCAGGAGATCATCGACCTGGCGAAGGAAAAGGGCTTCGAGTTCACCACCGAAGATCCTCAGCTCAACTACCCCGATGCGCTGGATAAGTTCCGTGCAGAGATGAAGGAGAACGGTTGGGAGCTCGGCGAAGACGACGAAGAACTCTTCGAATTCGCTATGCACGAAGCTCAGTACCGCGACTACAAGAGCGGTGCAGCTAAGGAGCGCTTCCAGGCTGAGCTCGACAAGGCTAAGACCGACGCCCTCGTCAAGAAGGGCTACAGCGCCGAAGATGCAGTGAAGATCAAGCGCCAGGGCACCGAGCCTATCGAAGCTCCTGCCTCCGGTCAGATCATCTGGGAGGTAGACCCCGAAGACTACTCTACGGCTCCTGCCCTCGGTACCTTCATCAAGACGGGTGAGCCTCTCTGCTACATCCAGACGACTGCAGGCTACTTCGAGCCCGTCATCTCGAACTTCACCGGCCGCCTCGCTGAGGTAGCTGCTCAGGGTGCTAACATCCGCAAGGGTGAAGCCCTCGCTTACGTCCGCCCCGCTGAGAAGGAAGAGCTCTTCGTAGAGAGCGAACCTGAGCGTCTGCGTCGCGTAGAGCAGCTCGAGGAAGTTCGCCACGTCATCCGTGCTCGCCGCGCTAAGAAGTAAGCGACACCGCCCATAGGGCAACCACTCCTCTCGGGGGCTACACCCAGCACTTAGCTGATGGTGTAGCCCCCGAGTCTTATATCTCCCTACCATAAAGCCACGCCCTTTCACGCGCGCGTAACCTTATATATAGTACACCTCCCGCACACCCCTTCACGGCTCCCTCCGCTACCTTCCCTGCACGACCGAGCGCCTTCATAGGGACTACACACCACTCACAGCCCTACCAGAGTCAGGCGACACACCACCTCTCTCGCCCTCCTCCGCCACACACACCACCGAGGGAGAACGCAGGTACGAGCCATCACCGACGAAGACGACCAATAAAGACCGCTGCCCCCACCCCGCCCTACTACCTTTGTATCGCTCCCCCAAGGTAGGCGGAGCGCCCCCTGAGAGGGGCTGTATTCCTCTTTATTGATTGACTTATGTACACCACCATTCCGCAGCCGAGACTCCTCACCTTAGCCCTCCTCATCGGGCTCTATGGCTGTGCCTCACACCACCGCACGACACACGAGAGCACGACCGAGAGCTACACCACGAGTGACCTACAGCGCACCCTACACACCACCCAGCAGAAGCACGCCCTCGATACCCTCACACTGGACCTCACCGAGGTCGTGCAGCTCCTCCCTCCGCACGCTGATACTACCGCCTCCTCCAAGGCGAAGAGCGCAGGCTGGGTAGCGCACTACCACCTCCGACAGATCGGGCGTCATCAGGCGACCACCACGGGCGCTTTACGGGAGGTAGATAGCCTTCGCTCCACGACCCTCACCACGGATAAGGGCATCACGACGCATAAGGTGCCAGCGAGCCCCTTGCACCCCTTCGCCCTCGGCGTCACCCTCCCTCTCCTTCTCGGAGTCGTCTACCTTACTTATAGGAGGATCAAGCGATGAGACCCACCGACATCCGCTACATCGTCGTGCACTGCAGTGCCACGCGTGCCAGCCAGCCCTATTCACCCGAAGCCCTGGAGCGCGACCATCGTGCCCGTGGCTTCCGCTCGGCAGGCTACCATTTCTACATCCGTCGCTCGGGTGCTATCATCCCTCTGCGCCCGCTTGAGCAGATAGGTGCCCACGCACGAGGCTACAACCGCTCGAGCTACGGCGTCTGCTACGAAGGTGGCTTAGATGACATGGGCCATCCAGCAGATACCCGCACCGCCGAGCAGCGTACGGCCCTCCTTCAGCTCCTTGAGCACCTCCACACACTCGCCCCACAAGCTACCATCCTCGGCCACCGTGACCTCAGCCCCGACCGCAACGGCGACGGCCGTATCACCCCGACGAATGGATCAAGCTATGCCCCTGCTTCGATGCCCATCGCGAATACCACGACATCTCCATCAGCCCCGTAAGCCATGCAACCAAATAAATCCAAGGCGACACTTCAGCTCGTCATCGCCACCCTACTCAGCCTCTTCGGCATGCTCCTCCTCGGCGCAGCCTTCGTCACCGCCCCACCTGGGGAGATTCACTCCAGCGTCCTCATTGCCTATGGCGAAGTGATGACCTTCGCCGGCGCCCTCTTCGGCATCGACTACCACTACCGGCGGTAGTCGATGCCCACGCCTCAGCACCTGCGTCACCCTGCACCGCACCTCCCCATCGCCATGCCGACCGCGGCCCCTCCCCTCTTCCGCACGCACTCACCCCATCCTCAGCACCTCACAGCCATCCTTCTACACTCCTCCCCACCCCTCTTCCGCGGAAAAGTTTGCACTCCCCCGCCTAAAGCAAGCAGTAACCCACCTGTGGAAATCTTTTGTTCCAAAAGAAGAAGAAGACTTATCCTCAACATCTTACCCCGACGACATCGTGTGGATAACTCTGTGAGTAGCTCTGTGCATAGCGAAGAGAAGGCTTGATTTATAAGCGCTTAGGAGGACATCGCAGAAGCTCCTTCTGCGGGAAGGTGGTAATCGCTTGAGAACAAAACCCATAGAATTAGTATGAGAAAAGCAAGACTCAAGGCCGTTTTTTTTTCTCCGCACTTTTGCCAAACTTTGCACCAGATAAGAGGTCACACAAGACACCCCTATACCGCACTATACGACTAATGTATAGCATATTAAGGGCAAAACCACCTTGTGGATAACCTCCTCACCCCATAGCAACTGAGGCCCAGCAGCACGAGCGCCTATCACCGCGCCCGACGCCCTCGCTTGGCTCCTAAATATAGTAATGCCCTTGGTCCACGACTACGTAAGGCAACCCCTCATGCAAACGACAACTCCTCCTTCTTCAGGGGAGCAGCTCTGGAAGCAATGCCTCCAGATCATAGCCGGCTCCTGTGACCCCCAGACGCTCCAGCGCTGGTTCGCTCCCATCCGCCCGCTCGGCATCGAGACGCGCGAGGATGAGCAGGGGCGTTTCGAAGCGCTCGTGCTCGAGGTCCCTTCGAAGGCTTTCTACGAGGAACTCGTACGCACCTATGAGACCCTACTCGTACGAGCTCAGAGCGAGATCCTCTCTCCTCAGGGCCTCGAGATCTACCTCACCCCCGCTCAGACGGCTCAGCCTGCACCTCAGCCTAAGCTGGCGCGTACGCAAGACTATACGTCGCACCTCAGTGCTGACCTCCGCTTCGAGACTTTCTACGAGAGTGCTTGTAACCGCGAGGCCCTGCGCATCGCCGAAGCTACGGCCGCACGCCCTGGGCAGGCTCCGCTGAACTTCATCTTCATCTATGGCCCCAGTGGCGTAGGGAAGACCCACCTCTCGCAGGCTATTGGACAGCGCGCCATGGAGCTCCATCCCACGATGCGCGTCTGCTACGTGTCGAGCTCGAAGTTCGAAGCACAATTCGTCCGTGACAGCCTGATGCGCGGTCCCGAGCGTGGTATGTTCGTAGACTTCTACCAGCAGATGGATATGCTCATCATCGACGATATCCAGGGGCTCATCGGTAAGACGAAGACGCAGCAGGCGTTCTTCGATATCTTCAATCACCTCTACCTCCTCGGCAAGCAGATCATCGTCACCTGCGACGTCCCCCCCGTGGACCTCAAGGGTATGGAGACCCGTATCATGACGCGTATCCAGAGCGCGATGATGCTACGCATTGACCGCCCCGACCTGGAGCTTCGCCGCAAGATCCTCCAGCGCCGTGTCGCCGACAGCGGTGTCGAGCTCGGAGAAGAGTGCGTGGAGTTCATCGCCGAGAGCATGCAGGACAACGTCCGTCAGCTCGAGGGGGCTATCCGTACGATCATCACGCACTCGCAGTTCTCCGATCATGGTGCAGTAGACCTCGAGGCCACGCGCCGTATCGTCGGGGGTACCGTCTCCATCGAGCGCCGTGAGGTGACACCCGAGTCCATCCTCGATACCGTCTGCTCCGTCTTCGGCGTCGAGAAGGCACAGCTCCGCACACCCTCACGTAAGGCCGTCCTTGCCCTGCCCCGCCAGGTCACGATGTACCTCGTGAAGAAGCACACCAGCGCGTCCTACAATACGATCGCCCAGCTACTGAACCGCAACGACCACACGACGATCATGCACGGCTGCAAGGCTATCGAAGGCCGCCTCTCCCTCGAGCCCGCTCTCAAGGAGCGCATCGAGCAGGTCGAAGCTACCCTCTTCGCTTAAAGCACACACCTATTATAAAAGCAGCGGCCCCCACCTCAATCGTGAGGTGGGGGCCGCTGCTTTTTTGCCTTCAACGACAGGCGTCCGGCTTACTTCAGCACGTGGTAGCCGATGAGATCCTGTAGCTTGACGACAAGCCAAGCGATCCCAAGGCTAATGAAGGCGGAAGGTTTAGCGCCGGGAGGGGGTGCAGACACCACAGCGACCGCCGCCCTTGGCACAATGCTGGCAGTAACGGCAATTCTTACAAGCGGTACAGTACTTCTTACCCGTGCAGCGACCGCCTTCGGTAGCATGCGAAGAGGTGCAGGAGAGAGACGAAGCTGCAAGGAGAGAGAAGGTGAATAGAGAGAGGAGTAATCGACGCTTCATAAAGTGGAATAGGGCTAAGCAATATAGCCCCAAGAGGCGGAGCTATAGTAAGAGGGAGAAGCAAGCTATACTGGTCGCTGAGCATTCCTATATAGGAACGAGCGCGAACCAATACTGCTCCAATGACGAACCAGTATTGGTCCGACGACGAAGCTATATAGCTTCATACCGCTATGCAGTAGTGCTTCTGAGCACGACACGCGTGGTGATGCCACAGAGATGCAGAATGAGCACTGGAGAAAAAAGAGAAGAAGGAGACTGTACCACGATATAGTGGTACAGTCTCCTTCCTTAGGGTTGGATAGCTAAGTGCTTACCAGCTGGCCTTCTTCACCCCAGGGATGAGACCGGCAGAAGCCATCTCACGGAACTGGATACGAGAGATGCCGAACTGGCGCATATAGCCCTTGGGACGACCCGTCATGCTGCAGCGGTTGTGCAGACGTACGGGAGAAGCATTCTTAGGCAGAGCCTGAAGTGCTTCGTAGTTCCCTTCGGCCTTGAGCTGAGCACGCTTGGCAGCATACTTAGCGACGAGCTTTGCACGCTTTACTTCGCGTGCCTTCATTGATTCCTTTGCCATAGTATTTAGTTGCCTTTCTTAGCGTTCTTGAATGGGAGGCCGAACTCCTTGAGGAGTGCGTAACCTTCTTCGTCAGTCTGAGCCGAGGTAACGAACGTGATGTTCATACCGAGGATCTTGGTGATGCCGTCGAGGTTGATCTCAGGGAAGATGATCTGCTCGCTGATACCGAGGGTATAGTTACCACGGCCATCGAACTTGCTTTCGATCCCCTTGAAGTCACGGATACGGGGCAACGCGATACGGATCAGACGCTCGAGGAACTCGTACATCTGCTCGCGGCGCAGGGTAACCATAACACCGATAGGCATCTTCTTACGAAGCTTGAAGTTAGAGATGTCCTTCTTCGAGAGCGTAGCGACAGCCTTCTGACCCGTGATGGCAGAGAGCTCTGCGATAGCTACGTCGATGATCTTCTTATCAGCCGTAGCCATACCGAGGCCCTGGTTGATGACGATCTTCTTCAGGACGGGCACCTGCATGCGAGACTGATAACCGAACTGCTCGATGAGGGCGGGAACGATGCGTTCCTTATATTCGTTCTTAAGACTTGCAGTATTGCTCATTACTTAATCTCCTCTCCTGACTTTTTGGAATAACGTACGAGCTTCCCTTCGTCGTTGAGACGACGACCGATACGCGTAGCCTTACCCGTCTTAGGATCGACGAGGTTGAGCTTAGCGATATGGATAGGAGCTTCCTTCTTCTCGATCCCTCCCTGAGGGTTCTTTGCGCTGGGCTTAGCGTGCTTAGCGACGATGGCTACGCCTTCGACGATAGCGCGCTGCTTGTCTACGAGGACTTCAAGCACACGGCCCGTCTTCCCCTTATCTACACCGCTGAGGACGACGACCTGGTCGCCCTTCTTGATATGTAACTTACTCA
>ERZ772766.746-NODE-746-length-18610-cov-3.303746_pt1 | contig 18610 bp, 16 predicted proteins | sample MGYA00511379_ERZ772766 | MGnify/ENA primary metagenome ERZ772766 (study PRJEB29015, sample SAMEA2737895) | human oral metagenome | biome: human oral; feature: human-associated habitat; material: dental | place: China | collected 2116 ...
CCGTTATATCCTCTTTTTCCGGATTTGAATATCCCGTTTCTATATTTTCTTCTTTTGGTTTTAGCTGTTTTTGTACATCGGACACAACATCCTTATTTTCATATCGATCATTCTTTATTAAGTCTTTAATCCTTACTGCCACTTGACTCCAGCTAAGCATAACTTCCGGAGAGTTCCCCTTTTTAAGACCTATTCCCTTGGCATCATGCCATTCACTGCTTTCCATATTTCCTGATAAAGCATGAGTTCTTCCACCTGTGCCGTACTCATTTTTTAAAAACTCCGCCTGTTCTGAAAGTGTATGATTTTCTCTAAAAAAGTCGGCAATCCGCTTTTTACCTCCTGAAATACCGCTTCCCCGTCTTAAATTTTCATCTATCTCATCTTCTGTGATAAATTCTTTTATCTTCGGTAGTTCAATAAGACCGGAACTAAATTCCTTCCTTGGTATCTCCAAATCATTTAACCTTTGTAAAATCTCTTCCACCTTATGAAAATGAAATCTTAATATCCCCTTATTTTCCATATAGTCCTGTAAAAATATGCTATATTCTTCTCTAAGCCTATTTCTAAATTCAGGACTTCTAAGCTTTTCTGAAAGTTCTTCGGTTTCGTCAGGAAATCCTTGTTTTTCTGTTCGATCAAGAACCTGTAGGTATTCTTCTTTTAAATCATCTGAAAAATCTCTTTTTAAGTACCACAGCTTTTCTACAAGTTCTTTTCTTTCATAGGAAAAGGCTTCCGCCACCTCTACATTGGTTGCATATTCACCGCTTTCAATAAGTTCACCTATACGCTTTGACGCATCAGACCATGATAAAATCTGCATAGGATTTGTTTTTGATGAAATGTCATTGGATAAGTAAACTCCTTCTTTATCATACCATGCACAAACCTTATTTCCGGATACCTCATAACCGTTTCCACCTCTAAAGCTGCTTTGAAGGAAATCAGCTAATTCTTCTATACTTTTTCCTTTAGAATACTCAGCCAAAATCTTTAATCTTAGGTCTTCTTCATTTCCCCCATAAATTAAAACTGTATCTATTTCTTTTTGCTGTAGTGGCAAGTTAAATCTTACCTGACCGCTTTCATTCTGGGCAAAAGAAAAAGAAGTCTTATCGACTTCCCTTTCACTATCTCTGCTGTTTGATTGTATTTTTCTATCTATGCCCAGACTATCTGTTCCAATACCATCCTTGTCAGTGTCATGTCAAGATTTTTCTTCAGTCCCGTATATTTCAGAAAATCTTCCGACTTCAGTTCGTTTGTGAGCCCCCAAGCCTCCATCATTTTCGGCTCCTCCTTCTCCAAAAATTCCTGTGCCTGTTCCTCTATATTTAGAAGATGCTCCATCAATATCCCCCTGTAATACATGCTCTGATACTGATTCTCCCTGTTTTCTTTCAGGAATTTTAGTCTCTCCCTGCCAAATCTGTTCAGCCTGCTTTGATCTATTATCTTTGGCATCTTGATATTCGGTATCAGAACTTCCTCTCCGTCTTCCATCTTCTCCAAACTGTAGGTTCCCCCCTGTTTCTCGAACAGATTCTCTTTGATTACTGGAATGTAGGTTTCTTCCTTCAAAAGATATTCCCTGTCCGCCAGTATTACTGTTTCTCTCATCAGTCAAGCCTCCTTTATTTTCTTCATTATTTATTGTTCCGGTATTTTCACTGCTTTCATTTACATTATAACGCTCCTTATCGGTCTTTGTCCGCTCTTTTATCTCTACTTCTTTAAGTTTTTCTCTCTCACCTATTCTCTGTATTTCTCTTCCGATAGCTATAAGCATTTCTTTAGAAATTAAAGATATTTCTCCAAGGATGCTGTCAATATCCTGTCCATGCTTAATACCTGATACTGTTTTCAGTTTGCTCTCGTCAATAGGAATACCTATATCCATTCTTTGTACAAGTGAAACCTTTATGGATTCTGTGATGAATTGCATCAGTTCTACTTTGGTATAACTCTTAAGCGTATCATCCGTCAGCATATCAAAGATGGTATATATCCTTTTCCTAACATATAAATCTATAAGAGCGTTTATCTTTTCTTCCTGTGAAAAAAGCAGCCTGCTGTTTCTTTCTTTAAAGTTGTCAATAAGTAAATCTACAGCCAAAGTATGCTTCTCAGGTTCATATTTCCACAGTTTTACTTCATTGATCTTATTTCCTATACTGACCGTCTGACTAACATCAAATACATACTTTACCTTTGGTAGTCTCATGCTTAAATCAAGAATCGGTATTCCCTTTTCTCCTCTTTTTACACTTCTTCCAAGCTTTTTCCAAAAATCATACTCCGCACAGGCAGTTGCTCTCTTGTAGGTACTGTAAATACTTAACTGGTGCATATATGAGTATTTATAGTTGTTTCCCATCGTCTTTAAAAAATCCTTATAGGCATCTACATCCCTCCTGATTTCCTCTAACGAATGAGATAAAATATCACTGATTTTTTCAGTTGAATATCTTGGCATCTTTCCCTCCTTCTTCTTATTTTCAGTCTCTTCTTGCTTTATATCTTTTGCAATATCAGCCTTTTCTTTATTCCAGTCATAAAACTTATTTATGCCGTTCATTGCCCTATCTGCAATATAGTGTATATAGTCCGTACTTCCTCGCCTTTTATACCACTTGTTTCTTTTAAGTCCGCCTCTTTCCATAAGACTGATTGACGCTTCCACATCTGCAGTATAGTAAAGCAGCCTCCCCAGCATAAAAAAATCAGCCTCAGACTGACTGTTAAAATAGTTTTGATAATTCCCGTTATATATTTGTCTTAGATCTTCTCCGCTATAGTTAAAGTATCCCCTATTAAACAGTATGTTAAGAATATCATTTTGCGAGAACCTGTTTTTATAAGCCAAACTACTTGGATTTAGATTAATCCTACCCGCTTTGCCTTCTACGGAGTCTATACTTGGCATATATTTTTGATAAAGCGACAACAGCTCCTGATTGATATTTACTATTTTACTTCTATCTTTATCCTTTAATATATTCCCGGTTATTGTAAAAAATCTGTCCCTGTCATAAATTTCAAGGTTTTTATATCTTTTTCTTTCTCCCGGTACCTTACCCTTTCCTATAAAATGCAGTCCAGTTTTTGACGGAGAGATTTCCGCATAGGTGGAAATCCCTCTTAAAAAGTTAGCTGTCATAGAAGCAGCATTAAAGTCCATACTGTATTCCATTATCTCATCACTTACCTTATCTATATCAATTCCGATATACCCGTCCCCTAAGAAAAATCCCAAGCCGGTTCCTTGATTTTTACATAAAGCATCCATGCAATCCTTGTAACTATTCCAAGTTTTTCTATCATTTGACTTGGCAGGTTTTCCGTTTGGCATAATAGGCGTTTTTGTGTTTTTTCCATCTCTTACAATGATTTTATAAAGACACCATCTTTTCTCTCGCTTTAATTCATCCGGAATATTTTTATATTTGATAAGGTCGGCTTCTTTCATTATATTTCCATTCCCTTATCCTTTTTTACTGTTTTTTCTCCTTTCCCATTTTCTTCAAGTCTAATCTTTTGCTGATTTTCTTTAAGTGTTTTTAATACTGAAGGTTTTCTTTCCATACTTTTGGGCTTTTTCTCATTGCTTTTTTGAATATTTGTACCTTGCCTTTCAACTCCATTTCTCACAACTGTTTTTTCACTTGACTTAATGTCTTTATTTTCATTATCCGGCTGCTTAACCTCCTCTTTAGTTCCCTTATTTAATTTTTCCTCATCCTTTTTAATCTCATTAGCTAAGGTATCCAGTTTTTCAAGGCAGTTATTAAGCTTCTTTTGCTGCTCTTTTATGAAACTTTGCATTGAGTTTACAAGTCCCTTTACAATTCCTATTTTCATCTCAACAAACTTTTCCTGTGCCTTTGTAAGGTTATAGGTAAGCTGATGTTTCATGCTGTCATAAAGATGTTTAATACTTCCTACCGCCTTTTCCTGAAGATTAATAAGAGATTTTCCTACTGCCCTAATATCCTTAGCAATAAGGGAGCCAAGGCTTATATTATCCATTTCATTAAGTCTTTTGATTTCCGCCTTAAGACCTGTTATTTCATCTTTAAGTGAATTTAACTCTTCAATATTTACATCAAAGTCATTGTTTTTTAGCTCTTCTTTAAGCTCCCCGGCAATTTTAAGTTGTGTATCCGTATTATCTTCTAAAAAGTCAGCTGTTTTTGTATATTCTTTTTTGATCTCATTTATAACTTCCTTGGTCTGTTCTTCCTGTCTTTGAATGTTTTTATTATCGTTCATTTCGTCCTCCTTAAATTCTGTTCTTTATTATTTTTATACTATTTTTTATAAGATCCATTTTAGTTGCGTAATTCCTGTATAACCTACTTCCCATATAAACCATGCAAATGCAATAGCATTACTTTTATACTTTTCAAACTCGGCATTTTTAGCACAGTTAAGTCTTTTGGAAAATACATATACTTTTTTTATAGGATATTTTTTAAATAACTCATATCTTTTTTGTCCCTCCAAAAATGCTAAGCGAAAAAGCATTGCTATTTTTACTTTCGGGACAGATATTTCAAGGGCATGTTTTAGAAATTTATCCGCACAAAAATAAGGCGGATTAGTTACAATGTCTAAGGTATTTTCCTTAACCGTAAAAAAATCCACCTCTCTTTTGCTTCCATATCCTCTGTAACAAATATCCTCCGCTTTTACCCTGTATCCATGCTCTTCCAGCACTTTTCCGATATGTCCCTGACCACAGGCAGGCTCATATATTGTTTCTCTGAAATTTTCTCTTATTAAAAGCTCCTTTGTTGCTCTTTTATCTGTGGCATAAAAATCCAATACCTCTCTGTCTTTATCAAGTTTCATCAATGTATCAAACATAGATTATCTTCCCTGATACTTGGCAACGGTTTCTTTTATCTCGGTTTCAATACCCGATAAAAACGCTTCATTTGATGCTTTACCCAGTGCTATATCAGAAAGTTTAATTTCCCACTTTGCTGTTGTTTTAGCCGACTTAAAGTTATCCTCCACTATCTCTATAAGAGCTTTTCCTTTTTTCGTTGCAATAAGATTTTTCTTATCTCTTTCTATAAAATCCTTGGAAATCAAATTTTCTATAATGCCTGCTCTTGTTGCCGGTGTTCCAAGTCCCCTTCGCTCAACCTCAGCCCCTTTTTCCAGGGCATCATTACCTGCCGTTTCCATGGTTTTAAGTAAAGTATCCTCTGTAAAATGCTTTGGTGGTGTCGTATATTTTTCTTTTATTTCTTTATCCTTAATTTCAAGTACATCTCCTACATTTATATCAGGTAATACAAGATCTTCATTTTTCTTTGAACCGTACTGTTTAAGATATTTTGTAAAGCCTTCATCTATAATGACCTTACCGCTTGCCTTAAATTCAAATACATCACCCTGACTTTCATATACAGCAACAATCTTTGTTATATTTTCAATTAAGGGATAGCCTGCACTTGCATGGAGTTTATTTAAGATAAGATTATATATTTTTCTTTCGCTTTCAGGAACTGTGGACATATCTTCTTCTAAAGAACTTACTGTAGGTATGATTGCATGGTGATCCGTTACCTTAGCTGAGTTAAAAATAACTTTAATTCTCTCAGTATCAAAGTCATTTTTACCAAGTATGTTGTTTACCGTATTTATAATCATATCTTTCGAAAGATATCGGCTGTCCGTCCTGGGATATGTAATTATTTTCTTTTCATAAAGGCTTTGTGCATAGTCAAGTGTCTGTTTTGCACTGTATCCGAAGTACTTGTTACATTCTCTTTGAAGTGTTGTTAGATCAAACGGCAAGTCAGGCTTTGTTATCTTCTCCTTTTTCTCCACATTTTTTACTATGATTTTATTTCCTACCGCATTTACTAAATCTTCTACGATTTCAAGACTGTCTATTCTGTCTGTTGAAAGAGTAAAACCGGTAAAATAAAGCTCGCCTATATAATATTTTTCTTTCTTAAAAGCCGTTATTTCATCATCTCTTTTTACAATCATAAAAAGTGTCGGTGTTTGTACTCTTCCAACAGAATAATTTTGATTATAAATAAGTGAATACAACCTGCTCATGTTCATACCGACAAGCCAATCCGCCTTACTTCTTACAAGAGCTGATCGGTATAGAGCTTCATACTCTCTTCCCTCTTTTAGCTGCCTAAAGCCTTCTTTAATTGCCACATCTTCCATTGATGAGATCCAAAGTCTTTTGATATTCTTTTTACAACTTGCCTGCTCATACACAAGCCTAAAGATTAACTCTCCTTCACGTCCCGCATCACAGGCATTAATAACCGTTTCAATATCTTTAGAGTTCATCAGCTTTTTAAGAGTATTAAATTGCCCCCTAGTTGCCTTTACAACCTCATACTTATACTTGCCAGGAATAATCGGTAAATCCTCCAATCTCCACTTACCGTACTTTTCATCATAAGCTGAAGGACTTGCCATCTGTATCAAATGTCCCACACACCAACTTACAATATATCCACCTCCTTCATAGTATCCGTTCTGTCTACCGGTTGCACCGATAACCTTGGCAATATTAATTGCAACACTTGGCTTTTCACATATAACTAAATTCATTTATAAATCCTCCTTTTTTTACATGAAAAAAGGCAACCGGAAGTTATCTGGTTGCCTTTTGATTTTTAGTATTTAATTTTTATTTTTTATCCTAAAACTTTAATGCAATATTCTTAGTTAAAGCCTACAAAATGATTAGAATTAGTCAAATTTTCAATTCCTTTCCACTCATGGTTTTTATCTATTGAATTTTTATTTTTATAATTCCTCTATGCTTATTATACTTTATAGTTATCTTTAAGATACATGGAGAATTTTCTCTCTTTCAATCTTTTTGTATAGTATTTCTTTTAATTATCATTGGTCTATATAATACTTATCTTTAATATATACACTTGTTCCTCTTTCTTTCCAAATAAATTCTGTAGACATATTCACCATCATCTTTATCGTACCACTCCCATTCCTTTACACCTACTGCATGAATGATTTGAAATCCCATCCTATTATCCCTTACCATAGATAAATAATTCTTAATAACAAAATCCATCTGCGCAACTATTTGATTCTCTGCCACCTCATCTTTGCATTGTATAGCATTTTCAATTTCCTCACAATATTTGTGAACCGTACCCATATAATTATTATAAAAATTTATATCATAGTAATCATTATGCATATTATTCTGTGAACAATCACATACTTCAACAATATCAACTTTTGTATGATAGTCTCCATCTGGCTCAAAAAACATCACATTGAAAATAGAACCCCTACATTTAGGACACATTTTAGGTCTTCTTATTACAGATATATCTTCCCCACTAAGTTTCCATAGTGCTTTAAATTCTAATGAATAATTAAAAATAATATTGTACTCATCACAAATATTTAAATCTTCAATATTAACTGTGGTTGCATTTTTCGTCCAATTAAACGATCCAAATAAACATAATTTTCTATCTATTAAACAGAATTTATGATGCATTATTCCACCAATTTTTTTGAATTTAATCTTTGCTCCCTCATTAATTAATTGCTGTATAATACTATCATATTTATGATTAATACAATCATCATTCAATAAGATTTTTATTTTTACTTCTCTTCTTAACAATTCAATCAAAGTTGGAGCATATATATCAAAATTAATCCATGCAACAGCAATACATACTTTTTTATATGCATTGTTCAGTTGTGCCAAAACTATTTTCTCAAGATTTTCAAAATAACACATTATCATGTGAACAATCCTACCTTAATAATTTTATATTTTTACCTATTTACAGGCTTTTTCTCTTAATAGTCTTCCTTGATATGACTTGGCTTACAGGTTTGATTAATGGATATAGCATGAAAATAATATAGAAGCCACCTACAACTTTTTTAGAAATATATCCAAACATTCCTCCAAATTCTTCATTAAAGTAATAAATAAATGCACAACATAGAACAACAGTTGCTATAATATAGCTTATTACATATTTGGGAGTTAGTTTTAGCATAGCCTCTTTTATGGTTATCCTATCACTTGAATACTCATATAAAAATTCTATAAAAATCTGCAAAATTATATTAAAGAAAGCTACAATGTAAGTGTCTGCAAAAATACCTATAAAAATTTTCATATAAACTTCTTTGTATATATCAAAATTTTTAAATTGTAAGTATAAAGATACCGGTGCAGCTATAAAATAAACTATAATGGCTGCTATAAACTGCATTCCTATAAAATTCCATCCACCAATTTCTGAGAAAAAGTTATGTCCTACTTCTACATCTGAATTCTTATGCTTTTTAGAATATTTCTCTGCTTTTTTCTTGCTCTTCATATAGTCTTTTTGATTTACATAAGCATATACAGCTAGTAAAATAGATAAAGTGAACCAAATCAACACAAAAATGGCACCATTCTTGCTTGAAAAAAATGGTTTCGATGACGACAAAACAATGAATAAATAAGAAAGTAAGAGATTTTTTCCCTCACTTTTAATGTATTCATTTTTTAACTCTTTTTTTTGTTCTTTACTAAGTCCCTTAAATTGATATATCCTTCTCATATTTATTCCTCTAAATTTGACTGATTATTTCAGCTATTGAAAACGAGCTATAATCTTTTTACAAATAGCACTACTGGTAGCTACTCCGCTTAATCTACTCACCTATTTTTGTTCATAAATATCATACCATATTAAGCAAAAAAGAACACCATATTATTTATACTTTTCTACTCATCATCTTCCTCATAAGCATCTATTGCCATATCATCAACTTCTTCCTTCTCCTCTTCCTCCGTTGTTTCTTCCGATTCTTCTATATTATCCCCGCTCTCATAATCATCCTCAAGCTCATTATAGTCTTCATCATCCTCACTTTCTTCCTGATTTTTCTTGTAAATCTTAAAATAATATCCTGCTCCGACAACTGCCATGACAAGCAATCCTAAAAATATATAAAGCCCTGCTCCTTTACTTTCTTCTTTCTTTTTAGGCTCTTCCTTTACCTGTTCTTCTTTTGTTGCTTCTGTTGGTGGCGGTACCTCTTCTATCTTTTTTACTTCCTCTTTAGGTTTTTCTTTTGCTTCAACCATATTTAGTAAATCATCTTCACTTACCTCTGTAAGCAGCATGACATTTTGCCCTTCTTCATCATAATTAATAATTAGATGAAAGGTCTTTCCGGACTTTGTTTTAAAGGTAATGAACTGTCTGGCATCAGCAAAATATTTGCCACTTTCATCCCCCGTACTTTCTCCATGATGAATAGGATAGTCCTGATTGGCATTATTTACATTTTCTATAAGTTCCGCCTTTGCACTGCCTTCTGCTGTAGGAATACCTTTATTTATACTATCACTTTGGCTGCCTACCTGATTATCACTTGGAGGCTCTTTTGCCTCCAGTTTATTCGGAAAGCGTACTTCTCTTTCCACATTATCTTTTTCTAAGGCTGTTTCCTTAATTGCCTCAGTTTCTATTTCACTTTCATTAACCTGTGCAAAAACATATGTAGGGTAAACATTCCCTATAATAAACATCACAAGTAAGCAAATAACTCCTACCAGTCTTTTCACCTTGTTCTTTTTAGATTTCATTTCCTTCATTTGTATCCTCCATGATTTTTTCTCTGTTTTCCTCTACTTCTTTAGAATTTTCCGGCTCTTTCATTTTCTTTTCACTTTGTCTTTCCTTTTTGTAATTTCTCATCATTTCTAAAAACTCATCAAGTGAAATATCAATGCTTCTATATTCTTTTAGAACCTCAACCTGCTCCATTTCCTCCTGCTCTTCTTTAAGTATTTCCTGCCTCAGCCTAAGTTCTTCTATTTTTTCTTCTATCGCTTTTTGATTTTCGATATTCTTTTGATACTTTTTATTCAACTTCTTCCTCCTGTCATTTAACTCTACCGAAACCATAGAAATGTTCTATCCAGTAAGGTGTATTGATACTTACAAAGCGAATAGGATTGCCTGCATGTATCATCATTCCGTCTCCTGCATAGATACCTACATGGGATATCGGACTCTTGCTGTTATAAGTGTTTTTAAAGAAGATAATATCTCCCGCCTTTGCTTCACTTGGAGATATAGGATTACAATAAGTTTTATAAATTCCCCAAGCAGTGGTTCTTGGCATATTTTTAACTCCTGAATGTGTGAAGCTCCAGCATACAAATGACGAACAATCAAAGTTATTCGGTCCGTTTGCTCCAAATGCATATTTTTTACCTATATGTTTCTCCGCTTCGTTAAACAATGCCTTAACCGTTACATCATCAAAGGCGATTCCCGGATTTGAAAAGTCGGGATTGTTTATAATCTCCGATAGATCCCCGTTATCGCTTCCAAAAACAAGCTCCATATTACCTTTACTTGAAAGCAGTGCTTCATAGTGGGCTAAATTGTTGGGATAAGAATTAAATACTTCTCTTATGATATCGTCCATCTCTCTTTTTTCTAAGTTTACAATAAGTTTTTTATATTCATAAGCTTCTTCATGGCTTTCTGTCTGCTCATTCCCCGCTTCATCAATATAGCTTGATGTAACGGTTTTATATCTGATTTCAATTTCTTCATCATAGGTCAATGTATACATTTGATTAAACAGCTGTTGTATTTCCCCGGATATTTCAGATACTTCTTTTACCACACCATATCGAGATGTAATATATGATAGCAACTCATGGACATTATGACCGATTTTTTCTTTTCCGTTTATTATATATTCATCATATCCCGGATTGGTTTCTTCTACGCTTTCCATTTCCTCTTGCAGTCCCTGTTCTAAAGAAGAAAATTCCTGATTGATATTCCTTAAGGTATCTTCTGAGGAAAGATAGGTTGTAGAAACGGTATCACTGATTGTTCCTGTTCCTATATTCATCACCATGCTTCCTGCCTGAAAGAGCATAAAAAATGTTCCTACCACCAAAAGTATTAGGAACATTATCTTTTTACCTCTTTCTTTTATAAATTCTGCAAACTTTTTGCTTCCCTTTGCTAAGGATTTTTTAAGCCCATTCTTTATCCTTTCTTTGTATTTCTTTTGAAGTTGCTTTTTATACTGCCTCCTTTTAAAAAACTGTCTTAACCTTGAAGTATTTTGATAATCACTACTTTTCTTAAATTCTTCCATGTTTTTCTTAAAAAACAGCTTTTTTTCCTGTTTTTCAATATCTTTTTCAAGCCTTACTACCCTTTTTTGTCTTTTTAATGCCCTACCTTTTCCATGATTGTGGGCTTTTCTTGCAAGACTTTCTATGCCGTCTGTTGTCTTATGAGCGGCACTGACACCGGCATTATCCTCTTGTCCACTTTCAAGATACTTGTTTACCGCTCCTACCGCAACTATTGCACTCTTAGAAGATATGCTGTCCTTACATTTATTTTTAAGTTTCTTTTCAAAACTTTGCTTTTTATGCTGAAGCTTTAAAATCTTCTTTTCCTGTTTTCTAAATTTATCATTGGCTTTTTTTGAATATTCTTTAGGCTTAGGCTTTGAATTATCCGCTATTTCTCCTTTATTATCTTTTTTTTCTTTTACTCCATCCTTTGTTTTTAGAGAATTTTTCTTATTTTTAGTCCTTGTAAATTCTTCATCTTCAAAGTTACTTTTAAAATACTTCTTTGAACGTTTCTTTAAGCTTAAATCTTCTTTAGAGTGTTTTTCTTGCAAAATTTTCTTATATCGTTTCCTATTTGCTCTTACCTTATTTTTAGACTTATCAGAATATGCGTTTACAGTTTTTTCTTTGTATCTTTGTTCCTTGGCTGATACCTTTTGTAAAGCTTTATCATCCCTAAAGTCCGTATCACACTGATTAGAAGCTATATCTTTATCTGTATCTTTAGATAAACCTTCATAGGTTCCTTTTTCTTTGTTATGAAATCTACCTATCTGCTTTTGCCTGACCTTTTTATCCTTTTTATCCTTTTTTGACTCAAGAAAAGATTTGTCATAATTTATATTTTCCTTACCGGGTATCTCATAAGAATCACTGCTTTTATTTAAGTCCTTATATTTATTCTCCCTATCCGTATGATTTATAAATGTTTTCTTAGATGAAGATGTCTTTACTTCAGCCGGCATATTATATTTAATAAGAAAATCCTGATTTTTAACATCTTCTCTTTTATAACCTGTTTGATTTTCAGATGGAAAAGGCTGTATCTCTTGATTTAACGGCTTTTCTCTACTGTTTTTATACCTTATATTCTTTTTCTTTCTCAAGTTTTTTACCTCACTTTCTGTCTTTCTTCCAAACCCTATATATTCTGTATTTATCTTGGATTCTGCATACTTCTTCTCACTTTTTATCTTTTCCCGTTTCACTTAATTTTGTAGTAATCAATGAATACAGTTTTGTATTTTTAGGAAACTGATCTATAAATGGGACAATGGTATTTCCATAGAAGATTAAACCTTCTCCCTCATTACTGTTTGTTACATAGGAAAGCTGGTGCTTTGAAATATTAAGCTTCTTAGCCAATGTATCTCTATCCGTTCCCGCCTGATTAAGCATCAGAATAAAGTCGGTATTATCAAAGATATTTTCAATCTCCGGACTTGCCAAGAGATCCTTTATATTCTGCGTTAAGCCTGTCGGCATACCTCCCCATTTTCTGAATCTTTTCCAAATCTCTATAGAATAGTTGGCTGTTTGCGGTTCTTTTAAAAGAAGGTGAAATTCATCAACGAAATATCTTGTTGCTTTTTTACTTGCCCTATTTATCGTTACTCTGTTCCAAACCTGATCTTGAATTATTAACATCCCTATTTTTTTAAGCTGTTTTCCAAGTTCTTTAATGTCATAGCAAACCACCCTGTTGTTTGTATCTACATTCGTTCTGTGATTAAATACATTAAGGCTTCCCTTTACATAGATCTCCATCTCTACCGCAAGTTTCTTTCCTATTTTCTCCTCCTGTTTTCTAAGAAGATTATATAAATCTTCCAGTATAGGCATATTTTCAGGTATAGGGTTTTCAAAATAGGCTTTATAAAGAATTGGCAAGCACCTGTCAATAACTGAGATTTCTTCAGCACTAAGTTTTTTCTCTCCAACTACAAGCTCAAAAAGGGACAGTATAAAATCAGATTTTAATGACAACGGATTATCTTCATCCGCATAGTCGGTGTTGATATCAAGGGGATTTATATAGTCTTTTGAAATCGGTGATATTTTAATAACCTGACCTTTTAAGGCATTAACAAGCGGAGAATATTCAGCCTCAGGATCTGCAATAATGATATCATCATCCGTAATTAGGAAAGCATTGGTAATCTCTCTCTTTGCCGCAAAAGATTTTCCGCTACCCGGTGTTCCAAGTATCAGCCCGTTCGGATTTTTAAGTTTCTTTCTGTCAGCCATGATAATATTTCTACTTAAAGCATTTAAGCCGTAATACAGACTTTCGCCCTTAATAAAGAGTTCCTCCGTTGTAAACGGAATAAAGATAGCCACCGAACTTGTGGTAAGTCCTCTTTCTATTTCCACCTCATTTATTCCAAGCGGAAGGCTTGCAACAAGCCCCTGTTCCTGCCTGTAGTTTAAGTTTTTAATGTTACAGTTGTGCCTGTTTGCAATAGATTTTAATGTAAACACGGTATTCTCAAGCTTAGTCCTACTTTTACCTGTACTCATAATAAGGATCGTTACTAAAAACATCTTTTCATCATGATTTTGAAGTTCAGAAAGTAAGTTCTTTGCCTCCGCACCATAGGTTACAAGATCACTTGGCAGTATGTCTATATCATATCCTGCTCTGATTGCTTTTTTATTTTCCTCAAGTTTCATCTTATCAAGATCTGTTATTTTTCTTTTTATATTTTTAATCGCTTCCATCCTGTCAACAGCTTTGATATGAAAGGTAACGATCATATTTTCTTCCACCTCTAAAAATTCTGAAAGCATTTCATCCTTTATATCCGATGCTAAAATCTGTAGAAAGTTTACCTCTGCAAATACTTCTTCCATCTTAAAATATGTAGGCTTTGAAAAATTAAAGGAAGTCGGTACAATATATTCCTTTGTTGTAAGCCCGCTGTATTTTAAATCTTCAAAGTTAAAAATAAACCTCTCATCAGGATTTAATATATCATGAATAACTTTTAAGCGTTCTTCTCCGTCTAAAACATAGCCCTTTACACCCATCTGCCTAAAGTTATTTAATATATCCGACTCTATTCTCTCTAACCTGCTTTTTGCCTGTTTTAAATCTTCGGCTTTTATGGTAAAGGTTAAATACATATTTTTTGACAGTCCGTTATTTCCCTTGCTACTTTGATTTAGGAGCATTTGCCTGTACTCATTTCTTATCTCATTAAAATCATCCTCGGTTTCTTTGATATTAATTAGCTCTTTCCTTTCTTCATTCTCACCTATACTGTTAATATAGTTAAACTCCACTTCCACACTTGAATCAAAGAAATTAAGAAAAGAAGAAAAGTCGGCAAATATCCCCTCCTGATCCTCTTCTTCCATAAGCCTATAATTAATATCAAAAAAGCGAATGGTTTTATTGTATTTATCCTTTTCAACCTGACAGATTCCGTCCTTTAACATTCTTTTATAGGGAATTGTATCCTGTACCGTTTCCTTTTTCTTAGACTTTATCAGAAAGGGAAACCATCCCTTTTTTATGAATGATTCCCCGTCTTTTTTATTGCCTGTATTCTTCCTGCTTAACTTTTTTAACTCGGATAATTCCTTACTGTTTTTCCTAAGCTCCATTTCATCCCTTTGTATTCTTTGCTCCTGCTTTTTCTTCTTCTCCTTATTCAATTCTTCTCCTCCTATTACTCTTTAAGCCGGACTTATTTATAGTTATTTTCTCTTTTATTTTGTCTTTCTTATCAGTGTTATAAATGCTTTTTATCTTATATACCCTTATCTTTTCAGCCTTATGAAACCTTACTATATATGCCAAATGCTTTTCAAATGGCAGATTATCTTTTTCATAAAGCGTTGCAAATAAAATCGGTAATACGACTATGCTCATCAGTATCATTGAAACATCCGTACTTAAAAAGTTTTTACATAACAGATAAACAGGAAAACCTAATAGTCCTGCTATACTAAAGCCAATCAACTGTCTTTTAGTAAGGTTAAGGGCTACCTTTGTTTTTACTTTGCTAAGATCCTTCGGTACTTTTACATATGCCATAAACTTTTCTCCTTTGGTTCTTCACTATTTGAAAGTGCTTCTATATGTTCCCAAAGTGATATGATTTCCTCTTTTACCTTCTGCAATTCTTCTGCAAGTTCAAAATCAGCTTTATATAAGATGTTTTTATCATCCTTTATTTTTACAAAATCAAAATCTTTATCTAAAGGTACTGATGTATCCTGCTTTTTTCTGCTTATGATCTTACCAAGTAAAACCCCTATAAAAAGCATTACTCCTGCTCCTGATATTATTCTCATTTTTTTATTTAATATTTTCATTGCTACCTCCCAGTACTTATATTTTTACTTAAACCTACTGTTTTAATTTCATCATTTCAATCTTTTACTTTTGCTCATTTTGAACAAAAGTCATCTAATGACTGTTAAGAATAGCCTTTGCGATACTTCCCGACTTCATCATCATTACCCCAAGTATCAGTCCGTATGCCAGCACCTTTAAAATACTTACATGAATATCCGTAAAGTTTACGGTTTTTACAAGTACCGCATAGATCCCGAAAAAGATTAAAATAAACAGACCTTGAAGTCCAAGTGCAAACAAACTTTTTATATAATTTGTTCCTATACTGCTCCATTCCTTATTTCCCATTGTGGCAAAAGGAATAGCGGCTACTGAACAGTAAATATAAATTTCAATCATTCTTCCGTATAAGATTACTGTAATTAAAACAGAAAGTATTGTTAAAGAGAGTTTAACAAGTCCTGTCTCAAGTGAAATTCCGATGAGTGTTCCAACACTTTTCTCTTTTAGGGCATCAACCATAGCATCAAAATCTCCCGGTGTAATATTCGCACTGCTTCCCACAACCCCCGCTGCCTTTCCTACCATTTCCTGTGCAACATCAAAGACCGCCATGGAAAACTCAAAAGCATGGGATACAAGCCATACAGCTATCCACATCTTTATGATGTATTTGAAAAACTCAAAGGTATCCGTATCATGCATGGAGTTTTTTTGCATTACCACTTGAATTAATTCAATACAACAGATTGCTGTAAGGATTATTACTGCTACGGGTAAAACAACATTCTCATTGATCGATTTTATGAAGGCAAATACCTCCGAGTTCCATGAACTCGGAGTTTTGCCAACCTCTCCGGCAACTGTTCCCACTTTCTCATTAATATCTAAAAGCATTGCAGAGAGATTATCCTTAATTACATCAATCATGATATTCTTGAAAAACTCATCTATTTTTCCAAATAAATCCAACATATTAATTAAGTACAGTAGCAAGTAGCGGAATCAGTTTTAGCCCTATTAAAACTATTCCTCCCCCTGCCATAAGCTGCTTTATTCCCTGTGATTTCGCTCCGGGGTTGTCATTTCCATAACCTTCAAGCAGGTTTATGACTCCCCATGCTCCAAGTCCTGCCCCTATTGCTGTTACCAAAATCTTCAATACATCTACCGCCTGTGTAAAAAATGCCATTATTCTTCCTCCTTATTTACTGTGTTTACTGTCTTATCTGCCTTGTTAAGATGTTTTACAATAAAGTTTCTATAACTTTTATCTTCCTTTTTAACCTCTTTAAAATAGCCGAAAACATGAATAAAATCCCCTTTTTCAAAGTCCTTCGTAAGTTCGACTTTTTCTCCATAAACATTACAATTTATGTATTCCTTCTTTTTTTCTCCTACCTTTCCCATCTTTCTAAAGAGGGTAAAATTAGCAGCTTTAACTTCGCCGTCCTTACCCTTAATAACTTTTATCTCTACTTCATTAATCAGATTTCCATTGATGTTAAGCATTTGTTTTTGCATATAATTTCTCCGTTTCCTATTTGATTTAATCAAAAAAAGACCACAACTTCTTTTTAATTTATCATAGCCTTGTCTATATTTTTTATATTTAATTTTATCGCTTTAATTCCGACTTCTGCTCATTTTGAACTGAAGTCGGAGGGCTTCTTACCTTTGCTTTCACTTAACCATTTCTCCTTTTCTTTAACAAAAAAAGACTTAGATTTGATTTATCTTAATCCTTTACTTTGGCTGCTATATGCTTTATGAAATTCATTCTTCGTTTTTATATATTTAAGCTTTTGATTTAATATGTTTATTCTGTATTTTATCTGCCCCAACCTCTTCCCTGCTTTTTTAATTCTCATTTCTATCTTTTCCCATTCATCCATTTACTAATCCTTTCAAAAATTCGGTTTGATATTAACTTCTGCTCATTTTGAACTAAAGTTATTCTTAATCTTACCTATCAACCTCCACCACTTTTACCCTCATTTCTTCTTTTAAGTTGACCTTATCTCTTCTTCTTAAATATTTTTCTATATCAAAGGCATTTTTCTTGTTGTAGTCTGAAAGCAGCTTATAATTTTTATGCTTTGTAATATCGAACTTATCTGAATAAAAAGGTCTTGCTCCCCTTATCTCCAGTATGCACTTCCCACCATCCATCACTTTAAGTTCATCCCTGCTCATCAGTTCCTTTCCAAGCTTTTGATAGTTCAGTCCGAAAGATTTTTGATTTGACCTTGTTTCCGATGTGTTATACAGGTCTATGGTTTCTTTTCCTAAGTTCTCTGACAACTCCTTTATGGTTGTTCCTTCCTTTCCACCCAAAAATAATTCACTATCACAATTGCCTGAAATCGTATCGGCATTATCTTTATATATAGCTTTAAGTTGTGATTTTGCTTGAAGGATTATACTTGCAGATATTTCTCTTGAACGAATGGTTGCAATTAACTTTTCAAACTTTGGAATCTGACCGATGTTACTGAACTCATCCAATAAACACCTTACATGAACGGGAAGTCTGCCGCCATAGACATCATCCGCCTTATCACAAAGTAGATTAAATAGCTGAGTATACATCATTGCCACCACAAAGTTAAATGTGTCATCTGTATCTGAAATAATAATAAATAGAGCTGTTTTCTTATCCCCTATGGTATCAAGCCCCATTTCATCATACTCCATGAGGTTTTTAAGTTCTTCAATATCAAATTGAGCAAGCCTTGCACCACAGCTTATAAGAATCGATTTGGCAGTTTTTCCCGCAGCAAGCTTGTATTTACGGTATTGCTTTACCGCAAAGTGGTTCGGCTTTTCTTTTTCCAGTGCATCAAAGATATAGTCAACGGCATTTTTAAAGTTTTCATCTTCTTCTCTTACCTCACTGGCATCAATAAAGGCAAGCAGTGTTTCAAAGTTTTGCTCTTCCTCCGGTGCTTCATAGTAAAGGTATCCAATCAGTGCGGTGTAATAAAGGCGTTCTGCTTTACACCAAAAATCTTCAGTAGATTTTTCTCCTTCTCCCTTTGTGTTTGCCATAATCGTCTGTACAAGTTTTAGAATATCTTTTTCACTTCTCAGATAGGCAAATGGATTGTAGTGCATGGATTTTTTGAAATTTATGGTAT
>ERZ772766.747-NODE-747-length-18606-cov-7.095520_pt1 | contig 18606 bp, 10 predicted proteins | sample MGYA00511379_ERZ772766 | MGnify/ENA primary metagenome ERZ772766 (study PRJEB29015, sample SAMEA2737895) | human oral metagenome | biome: human oral; feature: human-associated habitat; material: dental | place: China | collected 2116 ...
GGCGGCCCGTTTTAGACCCCAACACCCCGTAGCCATGCAAAAGGCGGCCCGTTTTAGACCCCGACACCCCGTAGCCATGCTTTGAGAGCACTGACAAGCGGGCTACCCGAATGATCCGACGCTAAACACTGCTCCGACGGGTCTGTTCCGCCAAGCCTCCACCCATTACGGAAATATTTCCCTAAACAGTTGTGAATGCCCGGCCTTATCGTACTTTTGCACCACAAAGAATGAACAGAGAAAACTATTAAATTATTTACTTATGTGGTTAGTCAAATCTTCCGTCGGGAAAAAGTTGGTGATGAGTATCTCCGGGCTTTTCTTGATCTTCTTTCTGTTGTTCCACTTATCGATGAACGTGGCGGCCGTCTTCTCAACGGACGCCTATAACATGATCTGTGGACTGTTGGGCGCGAATTGGTACGCTGTGGCCGCAACCGTTGTATTGGGCGGCTTCGTGGTGCTCCATTTCGTTTATGCAACGATGCTGACGCTGCAAAATCGCAAGGCTCGCGGCAACGATCGCTATGCGGTCAACACCCGTCCGGCGGGCGTAAGCTGGGCATCGCAAAACATGTTTGCCATCGGCGTGGTTGTGATCGGCTTCATGTGCCTTCACCTCTGTCAGTTCTGGCACAAGATGATGTTCGCCGAACTCGCCGGACACCATGAAGTGGCGTTGGGCGGCCAGATGGTCTCTCCGCAAGACGGAGCCGCCTTCATCCGCTACTACTTCAGCCAGCCCCTCGTGGTTCTGGGCTATCTGATCTGGTACGTAGCCCTGTGGTTCCACCTCACGCACGGCTTCTGGAGCGCCATCCACACCATCGGCTGGAACAACCTACAATGGTTCAACCGCTGGAAATGTATCTCCACCATCGTGGCTACGCTCATCTGCACGGGCTTCGCCTTCGTAACCCTTTTCTTCTACGCGCAAAGCCTCAGCAACTAACACGAGAGAGAGAGAAAGACAAGCATTACTCATGTGTAGGTGTGACGCATAGAAACACCTCATTTATTATTCGGAAATCATCATGGCAGAAATCAATTCCAAAATACCGGAAGGCCCATTAGCCGACAAATGGACCAATTATAAAGACCATCAGAAGTTAGTCAACCCCGCCAACAAGCGCCGCCTCGACGTCATCATCGTCGGCACCGGACTGGCTGGCGCATCAGCCGCAGCTTCGCTCGCCGAGATGGGCTTCAACGTACTCAACTTCTGTATTCAGGACTCCCCGCGCCGCGCACACTCCATCGCTGCACAGGGTGGTATCAACGCAGCCAAGAACTATCAGAACGACGGCGACTCCGTCTATCGCCTCTTCTACGACACCATCAAGGGTGGTGACTATCGTGCTCGCGAAGCCAACGTCTATCGTCTGGCTGAAGTCTCGAACGCCATCATCGACCAATGCGTAGCGCAAGGCGTACCCTTCGCCCGCGAATACGGCGGCTTGCTCGACAACCGCTCCTTCGGTGGTGCGCAGGTATCGCGAACCTTCTACGCCCGCGGCCAAACGGGTCAGCAGCTCCTGCTGGGCGCCTATTCGGCCCTCAGCCGTCAGGTGGGCAAAGGCAAAGTGAAGATGTTTACGCGCCACGAAATGCTCGACCTCGTTATCGTTGACGGCCGTGCACGCGGCATCATCGTCCGCAACCTCGTCACCGGCGCCATCGAACGTTACGCTGCCCACGCCGTAGTGATCGCCACGGGCGGTTACGCCAACGTCTTCTTCCTTTCTACGAACGCCATGGCCTCGAACGGTTCGGCCGCATGGCAGTGCTACAAGAAGGGCGCCTACTTCGCCAATCCCTGTATGGCGCAGATCCACCCGACCTGTATCCCCGTTCACGGCGAGTTCCAGTCGAAACTGACGCTGATGTCCGAGTCGCTCCGTAACGATGGCCGTATCTGGGTGCCTAAAAAGCTCGAGGATGCACAAGCCATCCGCGCAGGCAAGCTGAAACCGACGCAGATCAAAGAGGAAGACCGCGACTACTACCTCGAGCGTCGCTATCCGGCCTTCGGTAACCTCGTACCACGTGACGTAGCCTCACGTGCCGCCAAGGAACGTTGCGATGCAGGCTTCGGCGTGAACAATACGGGTCTGGCCGTCTACCTCGACTTCGCTGACGCCATCAAGCGCCTCGGCCGTGACGTAGTAGAGCAGAAATACGGCAACCTCTTCCAGATGTATGAGAAGATCGTCGACGAGAATCCCTACGAGACCCCGATGATGATCTTCCCCGCGCTCCATTACACCATGGGCGGCATTTGGGTAGACTACGAACTGATGACCAGCATACCCGGCCTCTTCGCCATCGGCGAGGCAAACTTCTCCGACCACGGTGCCAATCGTCTCGGTGCCTCTGCACTGATGCAAGGCTTGGCCGACGGATATTTCGTGCTCCCCTACACGATCCAGAACTATCTGGCTGACCAAATCCAGGTGCCTCACTTCCACACCGATCTGCCCGAGTTTGAAGAAGCAGAGAAACAGGTGCGCCACCGCATCGAGACACTGATGAACATCAAGGGCAAGCGCTCCGTAGACAGCATCCACAAGGAACTGGGCCACATCATGTGGGAACATGTCGGTATGGCGCGCGATGCTGCCGGCTTGAAGGAAGCTATCGAGATGCTGAAAGAGCTGAAGAAGGAATTTTGGTCGAACGTCCGTATCCCGGGTAAGCCTTACGACCTGAACGTAGAGCTCGAGAAAGCTCTCCGTCTGGCCGACTTCATCGAGACGGGTGCCCTTATGGCACACGATGCGCTCGACCGCGAGGAGTCTTGCGGCGGACACTTCCGCAGCGAACACCAGACAGAGGAAGGTGAGGCTCTGCGTCACGACGACAAATTCATGTACGTCTCCTGCTGGGAATACCGTGGCGAGGACAAGGATCCCGTCATGCAGAAAGAGATGCTGAACTATCAGTTTGTGGTACCGCAGACACGTAACTACAAGAAGTAATCCCCCCTACTCAAATACGACCGAATCATGGATAAGAATATCAATATAACATTGAAAGTCTGGCGCCAGAAAGGACCGAAAGAGAAGGGCGCCTTTGAAACCTACCAACTGAAGGACATCTCGCAGGGCAGCTCGTTCCTCGAGATGCTCGACGTACTTAACGAGCAACTTGTCAACGAAGGCCGCGAGCCTGTCTTCTTCGATCACGATTGCCGTGAGGGTATCTGCGGCATGTGCTCGCTCTACATCAATGGCCACCCGCACGGCCCCGACAGCGCCATCACCACCTGCCAGCTCCACATGCGCAAATTCCACGACGGCGAAACGATCACCATCGAGCCGTGGCGCTCGGCCGGCTTCCCCATCATTCGCGACCTCACGGTGGATCGTCAAGCGTACGACAAGATCATACAGGCCGGCGGTTTCGTATCGGTCAACACTGGCGGCGTCCCTGACGCCAACGCCATACCGATCCCGAAGAAGGATGCCGACCTCGCAATGGATGCCGCCGCTTGTATCGGTTGTGGCGCCTGCGCCGCCGCTTGTAAGAACGGCTCGGCCATGCTCTTCGTATCGGCCAAAGTCAGTCAATTGGCACTCCTCCCACAGGGAAGAGTTGAGGCTACACGCCGCGCTAAGGCAATGGTGGCCAAGATGGATGAGCTCGGCTTCGGCAACTGTACGAATACGCGTGCCTGTGAGGCCGAATGTCCGAAGAGTATCTCTGTCCTGAACATCGCACGCCTCAACCGCGAGTTTATCTCAGCAAAGCTCAAAGACTGATCTCTACGCTGCACTCGGATTCCGAGTCGTACGACAATACGCACTGAGGGCGTCGGAACTTGTTTTCGGCGCCCTCTTCTCATATCCATCTGGGATCAGACGTAATCTTTACCTTTGTCCACATCACACAAAAACCAAAAGACATGATTGACAATGAACGAATCTGCATGATGGCTCTGGCGATGACAGAAGGCATCAACAACGCCAAGGCGCACATACTATTAGATCATTTTGGAACGGCAACTGAAGTCTTTGCGGCCCGCAGTCATCCGTGGGAGATTGCGCGTGGATTGGGCAGCGGATATCCTGCATCGCGGATTGTTAGTCGGATGGAGGAAGGGCTGAGGCGTGCTGAGCAAGAAGCGCGGTTTATCGAGCAGCATCGCATACGCCTCTACACCATCACGGATCCGGACTATCCGCGCCGTTTAGCTGAATATGACAATCCGCCCATCGTATGTTACTACCGAGGGAGTGCCGATCTTAATGCGCCGAAGGTGATCGGCGTGGTGGGGACTCGGCGTGCCACCTCTTACGGACTACGGCTTGCAGAGAAATTACTTCGAGATGTGGCTAAAGTTTTTCCAGAGATGCTTGTGATCAGTGGGTTAGCGTATGGTATCGACGTATGTGCTCACCGCACAGCATTGCAGCTTGGGCTTCCGACGGTCGGGGTATTTGCTCACGGACTCGACAATTGCTATCCGAAGAGCCACTGCGAGATTGCGCGGAGGATGGTCGAGCGGGGCGGATTGTTTACCGATTACCCGTCCGAGACACCCATCGCAGGTGAGAACTTCTTAAAGCGCAACCGTTTGATTGCTGGTCTCTCCGATGCAATCGTTGTCGTCGAATCGTTTGAGCGGGGTGGGGCGCTCTCGACGGCCACCCACGCCTTCGCCAATAGCCGCGACGTCTTTGCCTTCCCGGGTAATGTGGGAGATGACCACTCTCTCGGATGCAATCAACTGATCCGGGACAATAAGGCGGGATTGATTTTGTCTGCGAACGACCTATTCCGCAGCATGCTCTGGGACGTCTGTACCGCTGAATCACACCCCCACATACAGATGAAGATCCCTTTCGAAGCGTGATCACTCATTCACCGCCATACGGACTGAGGGCGTCGGATACGTTTTCCGGCGCCCTCAGTCTGTTTATATGGATTGCGGAAATCGCAAGCGCAAGCCAGCGCTCGGGAGGGTACGTTTACCGTTTCACACGGTCGGAGTCTGCGCAAGGAATAACAGGTCGGACGACGCTGTCGGTAGAGGGCTGCGCGGTGCGGGATAGCTGCTACGCGGACGGTCGATGGACCGTTTGCAGCATCGAGGAACCTTGCGGATCTTTGGGGCATCAACCAACATAAATGATACGCCTTATGACACTTAGCTCAGACGACATTCGGCATCTGGCCGATAAGAAAATTACCGAAGCCCAACTGAATGAACAGCTGGCATGCTTCACGAACGGCTTTCCATTTCTCTCCCTCGTGGCCTCCGCAACTGCTGGAAACGGTATCCGCGTAGTGTCCGACGAAGAGCTTGCCCAGCACATTGAACGTTGGAACACTTATCTGACGCGCGATGCCCACATTCTCAAATTCGTTCCGGCCTCTGGTGCAGCCAGCCGGATGTTCAAGAACCTCTTCGCATTCCTGTCCTCCCCGTCGGATAGTCCGTCGACGGACTTCGAACGCACCTTCTTCGACCAGATTGACTCGTTCGCCTTCTTCGGTACGCTCGACTCTGCATGCCGCACCAATGAGGGAATGGGCGTGCATGAGCTGATCGCCGCGGGGCGGTATAAGGCTGTCGTCGCTAACTTGCTCGAGGCGCGCGGGATGGACTATGGCGAACTGCCGAAGGGACTGCTCCTTTTCCACGGATCGGCTGACGGTCCGCGGACGGCACTCGAGGAACATCTCGTGGAGGGTGCACTCTACGCACGTAATCAAGCGGGGCGTGTGAACATCCACCTGACCGTTTCGCCTGAGCATCAGGCACTCTTCGAGCAGCTGGTGCGGCGTGTCGTACCTGCATACGAGAGTCGTTACGGTGTACGGTACGACATCTCGTTCAGTACGCAGCAGCCTTCTACCGACACGGTTGCCGTGGATTTGCAGAATCAGCCCTTCCGCGAAGCGGACGGTACGATCCTTTTCCGCCCCGGTGGACACGGCGCGCTGATTGGTAACCTCGACGCGATGGACGCGGATGTTGTTTTCATTAAGAATATCGACAACGTAGTCCCCGACCGTATGAAACCCGTGACCGTAACCTACAAACAACTTCTGGCGGGTATACTGGTCGACCTGCACGATCGCATTTCTAACTATGTACGACTGATCGACAGCGGTGCATGCTCGCCCGAACAGGTGGACGAGATCGACCGTTTCGTCCGCGAAACGCTCTGCGTGCGTAATCCGTCTATGCCCACCGAGCTGAAGGATCGCATTGCCTATTTGCGACGCAAGCTCATGCGGCCGCTCCGGGTGTGCGGCATGGTGAAGAATACGGGTGAACCGGGCGGCGGACCCTTCTTTGCGGTCGATCCGGATGGCACCATCTCACTGCAGATCCTTGAAAGTTCGCAGATCGATATGAGCGACCCCCATGCGCGCCACCTATTCGAGCAAGGTACGCACTTCAATCCCTGCGACATAGTCTGTGCGCTGCGCGATCCGTACGGTCATAAGTACCACTTGCCTGACTTTGTTGATCGTAACACGGGATTCATCACGCAGAAGAGTAAGGATGGACGTGAGCTTAAGGCACTTGAGCTGCCCGGACTATGGAACGGCGCGATGAGCGACTGGAATACGGTCTTCGTAGAGGTGCCGATCGAAACTTTCAACCCCGTCAAGACGGTCAACGACCTGCTTCGACCGGAACATAGGAACTAATCGACCGTTTTGGGAGTTTTCTCCCTTGTCATACATTGTGTCTTCCCGCCGACGCAGAGATGCATCGGCGGGATTTTTTTGTCACCTATTCCGCCGCCGGACTATCCTTTCTCGATCCTCTTTGCCTATCCCGAAGCAGGATGGGGTGGAAAGATGAATGCCACAGCCCTACCCAGCGATGAGATAGATCGCCCCTTGGGGGGACGTTTGAGGGGCGTATGCGATACGCGCCTACCCTACCGAGTAGGAAAAACAGGGCCGTTCAGTGGCATGACAACCCTAACTGAATAAAAATGAAGCCCTTCCAAGGGAACGATTAGATACAAAAACGGGCACCCTAACTTTGCAGGATGCCCGATTGCCATGCGGCAAGCGCATGGCCTATGCTGCGGTCGGAGGGAGCCTATACGCTGAATATGCGATTAGATTCCCCGATCGGAAGGATAGCATACAAAAATGAGCACCCTAACTTTGCAGGGTGCCCGATTACCATGCGACAAGCGCATGGCCTATGCTGCGGTCAGAGAGGGTCTGGACGCTGAATATGCGATTAGACTCTCCGATCGGAAGGATAGCATACAAAAACGAGCACCCTGACTTTGCAGGATGCCCGATTACCATACGGCAAGCGCATGGCCTATGCTGCGGACGGAGGGGGTCTATACGCTGAACCTGCGATTAGATTCCCCGATCGGAAGGATAGCATACAAAAACGGGCACCCTGACTTTGCAGGATGCCCGATTGCCATGCGGCAAGCGCATGGCCTATGCTGCGGTCGGAGGGAGCCTATACGCTGAACATGCGATTAGATTCCCCGATCGGAAGGGTCTGGATGCTGAACATGCGATTAGATTCCCCGATCGGAAGGATAGCATACAAAATCAGGCACCCTGACTTTGCAGGATGCCCGTTTGCCATGCGACAAGCGGATGGCCTATGCTGTAGTTGGAGGGGTCTGGACGCTGAACCTGCGATTAGACTCTCCGATCGGAAGGGTCAGAAAGGTCGGGCCCGTAGAGGGACTCTGCCGGGCGAACGGTTCAGAGATGCAGTGCGCGGTTACTCCTCCGGGAGATGAATCTCAGGGCCGCCGCCACTCTCAGGCTTCTTCGGTGGCTCGGGAGTCTCACCGCCGCCTTCGGGTTTCTTGGGCGTGTCGCCTCCGGGGGTGTCGGGCGTCTTCGGTTTCTCATCCTCCGGGAGGCGAATATCTGGCTCATCTTTCCTTTTCTTAGGGTTCTTCGGCGGCTTGGGTTGCTTCGGCTCCTTATCCTTACCACCCTTTTTCTTCTTCGAGGAAGCTTTCTTCTGTGCGATTCGCTGGCGATACGTCGTCTTGATCATGCCGAGCACGGCGTTGATACGGTCTATCAGCTCGCCAATAGCTTTGCGGTCGTCGTCGGTGGTGGTGGACAAATAGGCGGCTTCGATATGGCGAAAGATTTTGTCAGCCGTCGCATCGTTCTTCATGCGCAACGATGCGCCAGAGGGTAGGGTGTCAGATGCGAGGTCCTTCACGCGCGATCCTCGGAGCGTAAGATATTCGTTATGGACCGTGTGGAGCATTTGAACGACCTCAGTCAGCCCAAGGGTGGCTAGGTCTGCAGTGGCCGTAGGCTTATCCAGATCGTTGAGTAGTCCGGAAACATGACCCGTTTCCTCAATCAAGTTCTCACGCTGAAGACCTTTATAGGAATCGATGACGAGACGGAGGCGGTGGGCAGCTTTCGCGCGGGTTTCGACGGGTGAAGTCGACGCGGCGCGGATCTCTAAAAAGAGGGATGAAACGATCTCCCGCCGCTTTTTCCCTTTGGCGGTTAAGAATGGAATAGACTCCGACGGCGGCGTATCTCGCACCGCATCTTTCTCCTGATCGATGTCCTTCTTCCAGGAAGGGATATCTGTTGTACCCAGCAGAATCTTTTCTGGTGCGAAGGGCTGAATCAATCCATAGATTTGCTCCTGCATATCGATATGCATAGCCATCGGATAACGCGTTGTATCATTCGCGATCTTTTTTATCTCTCTCATCGTATTATGTTTTTGATGTGTGAATGAATCATGATGATTATGGCCGCAAATGTAAGTCACTTATTCGTATCCATTGCAAAACCATCTGTATTATTTTTTTCAACCCCTTTCGTTGCGGGATTAGTCTGCGTCAAGCGGCGACATAATCATGCGAATTATCCCATCGATATGCGGTATAAAGATTACCTATTGTGCCGATCATTAAATGCCTAAGCTATCCACGTATTGACTCCTATTCTATATATTTACATACTATTCACGGAAAATACAGTCGACAGCTTTCATTATTTGACAGCTTTTCAAGCGTCGTTTTTTGCATTCCGCACGCTGCAGAGTGCAAAATCAAGACTTGTTTTCTGGATTCCGCAGCGTGCAGACCTCAAAAACAAAACTTGTTTTCTGGACTTCGCAGTGTGCAGAGTCTAAAATCGGAGTTTGTTTTCGGATTCTGCACGCTGCGGAATGCAAAAACAGAACTTGTTTTCTGACTCTGCACACTGCAGAAGGCAAAAACAAAGTCTGTTTTTAGACTCTGCACGCTGCGGAGTGTTCATTCAAAACTTGTTTTCTATACTCTGCACACTGCGGAATGTAAAATCAGCATTTGTTTTTGCATCCTTCAGCGCAATGAATAATAGCTACTTAGGCGATTTCACCATCCTACTTAGCGTCAGATAGGCTATACATTGGCTGTTTACTAACCCCTCTCTATATAGGAAGCCATATACAGATCCTTTTTGCAAGTCATTGGATGCGCTGAGCAGATCTCACTGCATCGGATTGACCATTCTACGATCCGCGAAATAAGCAAAAATTACTCAACGCATAAATCACGCACAGTGCGTAATAGACTCTACCTTATCCTATGATCCATCATGCTAAGAAAAGACCTCGCAAAACAATGCCCTATACATGATCCAGCGCACGAAATGGGTAAGAAACTTTGCTCGCACTTGGTCATTGTCGAATGAATAAGTACCTTTGTTTTACATTTTAAGATGAACAAAAGCATACACCACATGAATAATCACACGATCCACTGTCTCGTGCGCTATGCAGGACAGTATCTGCTGGGCTTGTTTATGCTCAGCGGCCTATCGACCGCCAACAGTGCGGCGCAAACACTCCCTAAGGATCTCTCGCAGAAGGCAGCAACGTATCTCTCTACATGGGCCAAACGACGCGCACATGTGGGCAACGTCAGCGTGGACTCTATCCGGACGAGCGGACGAAAGGTCGTCTTTTATGCGGACGTTACCCTCTCTTATATCCCGATGCGTGAGCCGGATGTAAAAGACGCTCTCCTCAACCTGAGCGCCATGCTCCCGAAATCTTATCGAGACTACAGCGTAGAGATTAGGACAGACGGGCAATCCATTAGCGACCTTGTGCCGGCGGCATACCGCACCGAAGAAAGTAAAAAGATCGACCCTCCGCGGTCGGGATCTGATCATCCGCTCATCACTCGGCTATCCTCCCCTGCGACGGCTAAGCATGGGCTGAACGGCCGACATATCGCCCTTTGGCAGAGTCATGGACTCTATTACGAACGCAAACTTGGGCGCTGGGAATGGCAGCGCGCACGGACATTTGGCACCGTAGAAGATCTCTACACGCAGAGCTATGTGTTGCCCTATCTTGTACCCATGCTTGAGCGGGCCGGTGCCAACGTGCTCCTACCGCGTGAGCGTGACACACAAGGGGTGGAAATCATTATCGATAATGACGGGTGTCGCAATCGATCGACATATACGGAAAAAAACGCGAAGATGGCCTGGCGCGCGGGAGAGGGTAAAGGCTTTGCCCACCTCAGAGATCGTTATACAGGACAGGAGAATCCATTTCGCGAGGGCACCTATCGCGCAGTGGAAAGCATTGCCAAGGGGAAAGAGAGCATAGCGGAGTGGACGCCGGACATCCCACGCGCGGGACGCTATGCGATATACGTTTCTTATAAGACCCTACCGAATAGCACCGAAGAGGCCCTCTACACAGTGTACCATAAAGGCGGCAGCACACGGTTTGCTGTCAATCAGCGCATGGGGGGTGGCACATGGATCTATTTGGGCCACTTCGATTTCGACCGGGGTCATAATCCTTCGGGGTGTGTAGTACTCAGCAACCTGACGGGTCGCAGCGGCGAGATCGTTACGGCAGATGGCGTGAAAATTGGTGGGGGAAAAGGAAACATTGCGCGTGGAGTAACGCTCGACAAGCGAGCCACGACGAATGTGCATAGTGCCTCGTCCACTGAGGAGGATGAGGCGCCGACGACACCCTACCCCAGCGAGACAAGCGGATACCCCCGATTCACCGAAGCGGCGCGCTACTGGATGCAGTGGGCGGGTGTACCGGATTCGATCTATTCGCCATCGGGCGGAAAGAATGACTATACGGATGATTATCGCGGGCGAGGCAAATGGGTAAATTACTTAGCCGGTGGCACCTCGGCGAACCCCCAAGAGCCGGGATTGGGTATCCCGATCGATCTCTCTTTTGCCTTTCACTCCGATGCGGGTACGACAACGAACGACTCGACCATGGTCGGCACCTTGGGCATCTTCTGTACGGATGTCTACGATGGAGTCTTTGCAGACGGCAGTACACGTTACGCCTCGCGAGACCTTACCGATATGGTACAAAGCTCCATCGTACATGATGTGCGTGCCCTCTATGAACCGCGCTGGAGGCGTCGGGCGATGTGGAATAGGCCTTATTCTGAGGCGCGGACACCCCGCGTGCCGGCCATGTTACTGGAGCTCCTTTCGCACCAGAACTTTGCCGATATGCGATTGGGACTTGATCCACGTTTCCGATTTACCGTCAGCCGAGCGATTTATAAGGGTATGCTGCGCTTCTTAGCCAATCGTTACGGGCAGAAGTATGCGGTGCAGCCATTGCCTGTCGATCATATGCAGTTGCGCTTCGTCCGCGAAGGGGAGGCCGAGCTTTCGTGGCGCGCTGTGCAAGACCCCTTGGAGCCGACTGCAGAAGCCAAACAATATATTGTATACATCCGCGAGGGGGATGGTGCATTCGATAATGGCACCTTAGTCAGCAAGCCGACCTTCCGCCATGCGCAACGACCAGGCGTGGTCTATAGCTATCAGGTGACCGCGGTGAACGACGGCGGCGAGAGCTTCCCGTCGGAGACCCTCTCCGCAGGACGCGCTAAGCAGGAGCGCGGCGTGATCATGGTGATCAACGGTTTCGACAGGGTTAGCGCGCCGGATGATTTCTCCACAGACAGTTTAGCCGGGTTCACCGATTGGACAGATCATGGCGTGCCCTACATTAATGATATCAGTTATATCGGCAGCATGAAGGAATTTCGGCGTTCGGTACAGTGGACGGACGACGACGCGGCTGGGTTCGGCGACAGTCGTTCGAACTATGATACCGTCGTCATAGCTGGTAATACGTTCGACTATCCTGCCCTGCACGGCCAGTCCATCTTGCGTGCGGGTTATTCTTTCGTATCATGCAGCAATGAGGCTGTGGAAGATCAAATGGTAGACCTCAAGAATTACCGGATCATTGATCTGATCTTAGGCAAACAGCGACGCACGAAGATGGGACGGGGGGGCGTCACGCCTTTGCAATTCGAGGCATTCAGCCGCGGAATGCAGCGCGCGCTGGCGGATCACTGCAAGCGCGGCGGGCGCATCTTCGTTTCTGGCGCCTACGTGGGATCGGACCTCTTCAACAGTCCTCAATCGACGCCCGCAGACCAATTCTTCGCCACAAACACCCTACATTTCAAATGGCGCGTCGGGCAGGCGTCATCCACGGGCCAGGTGCGCGGCATCGTATCGCCCTACCCCGCTTTCGACGGGACCTTCGAATATTATGCGGAACCTAACCCTGACAGCTACGTGGTTGAGTCGCCCGATGGCATCGAACCAGCCGATGAGTCGGGACATACGGTCATGCGTTATGCGGAGACACGGATCAGCGCCGGCGTAGTCTATGCGGGGAAATATCGCACCTGCATCTTCGGCTTTCCTTTCGAATCGATCAAGAAAGCGTCAGATCGCGATCGCATCATGCAGTCCGTGCTCGGCTTCTTGGACGAGAACTGATCGCACTGCGGAATAGGCCTGACGAGGAATGATTATTAACCATGCTTCATAACCAACAGGCAAACAGCTACGTTTGCCCCATCATTCAAACCGCTTAACTGGTGTGCCTGAGGGCGCACCCCAACCATTTACATCAAATGAAAGATCAGATTACCTGTTTTGTCCCCTTAGCCGACAAAGAGCAAGTAGCCCCCATTATTGAAGAACTATCCGCCAGCCCGATGGTCAGTCGCATCGTTATGCTCACTACAGACGAGCAGCTGGCACGAAGCACTGGCCGAGAAGATATCCTTTATGTGCCGTCGCTCCAAAGTACCGAAGCTATTTTTACAATGGCCCGAATGAGCCGCGGGACACCCTATCTTATTTATTATACGAAGTACACACCCCTCAGGCTAGGCTATCTGGCTTTGGAACGCATGGTCCAAGTGATGGAGAATACGCATGCGAGCATGGTTTATGCAGACCGCTATCAGCAGGATGGCGATGAGCAACGCCCGGCACCAGTCATCGACTATCAGAGGGGCAGTTTGCGCGACGATTTCGAGTTCGGCTCCGTGATGATGTTCCGTGCAAATGTCTTTCGTGCCACGGCCGTGACAATGAGTAGTTCGTACCATTTCGCCGGGCTCTATGATCTGCGCCTCCGACTGTCCGAACGGGCTCCGATTGTGCATATCGACGAGTATTTATATACCGAGGTGCTCAGCGATCGGCGGAAGAGCGGGGAGAAGATCTTCGATTACGTAGATCCCCGCAATAGGGAGTCGCAAATCGAGATGGAACGCGCATGCACGGATTACCTCCGTTCCGTCGGCGCATATATCTCGCCGGATGAGATTAAACCCCTCGCACTCGACGCCACAGGGTTTACACGCGAGGCTTCGGTCATCATCCCCGTGCGCAATAGGGTGCGGACGATCGAAGATGCAGTCCGCTCTGTGCTGAGTCAGCAAGCGTCGTTTGATTTCAATCTCATTGTCATCGATAACCACTCGACGGACGGCACGACCGACATCCTCCGCCGCTACGCAACGGAGGATCCGCGCGTGATTCACCTCATCCCCGAGCGGAACGACCTCGGGATCGGCGGCTGTTGGAACCTCGGCGTGCAGCATGACGCCTGCGGGCGTTTCGCTGTACAATTAGACAGTGACGACATCTATAAAGACGAACACACCTTACGAATCGTTGTCGAAACATTCCACAGAGAACAGTGCGCGATGGTCATAGGATCTTACCAAATGACTGACTTTCACCTACAGCCCATCCCACCCGGTCTGATTGATCATAAGGAGTGGACGCCCGAGAATGGCCATAATAACGCCCTCCGGGTGAATGGTCTGGGGGCGCCGAGGGCCTTCTACACACCACTGCTCCGTGCGTTACCTTTACCCAACACAAGCTACGGCGAGGATTATGCCATCGGACTGACCGTGTCGCGGAACTATCGCATCGGCAGGATCTATGATCCGATTTATATCTGCCGTCGGTGGGAGGACAACTCAGACGCTGCGCTCGACGTTACCCGATCGAACCGCAATAACTTCTACAAAGACAAAATCCGCACCTGGGAGCTCCAAGCGCGGATCCGCATGCACGAAGAAATATCATGACCCCTTCACCGAAACGATCTGCCTGGCGGTGGATTCCTAGCCTCTATTTTGCCGAAGGACTGCCCTATGTGGCCGTGATGACCATAGCGGTCATCATGTACAAGCGCCTCGGACTATCTAACACGGACATCGCGCTCTATACCAGCTGGCTCTACCTGCCTTGGGTGATCAAGCCTTTCTGGAGCCCATTTGTCGATCTGCTTAAGACGAAGCGTTGGTGGATCGTCACGATGCAGTTGCTGATCGGCGCAGGCTTCGCCGGCATAGCGTTCTCCATCCCAACGGCGTACTATTTGCAACTATCCTTAGCGTTCTTCTGGCTGTTGGCTTTCGCATCGGCAACCCACGACATCGCCGCCGATGGATATTATATGTTAGCCTTAGACAGCGGCGAGCAGTCCTTCTTTGTGGGGATACGCAATACGTTCTACCGCCTGGCCACCATCTTCGGCCAAGGCATTTTGGTCATGCTTGCGGGTGCGTTAGAGACCAGCACGTTGCTCCCTGATACCCCGCTTCGCATCCCGATGGCCTGGAGCTTGACGTTTTACCTACTGGCCGCACTGTTCATCGGCCTAACGCTTTACCATAAGATAGTCCTCCCGCGGCCCGCCAGTGATGCGCCGCGCACCGAGCTATCGGTCGGACAGCTGGCCAGCGATTTCTTCCACACCTTCGTTACCTTTTTCCAGAAGAAGCATCTCGGACTGATGTTTTTCTTCCTCCTCACGTACCGCTTGGGTGAGTCGCAGCTCGTGAAAATCGCATCGCCCTTTCTGCTGGACAAGCATGCGACGGGCGGTTTGGAACTATCCACTGCGACGGTGGGGATGATCTACGGCACCATAGGTGTTATTGCCCTGTTACTTGGGGGTGTACTGGGCGGGATTGTCGTCTCTCGCCACGGCTTCCGTCGCTGGATTCTTCCGATGGCCCTGGCCATCAACCTGCCCGACGCCCTCTACATCTATCTATCGGCAGTCCATCCGGACGCATGGCAGGTCATCGTGGCCGTGGCCATCGAGCAACTCGGCTACGGGTTTGGCTTTACGGCCTACATGCTCTACCTGATCTATATCGCCGAGGGTGAACATAAGACCGCACACTATGCCATCGGCACGGGATTTATGGCGCTCGGGATGATGCTTCCCGGGATGGCTGCCGGATGGATACAAGATACGATCGGCTACACGCCCTTCTTTATCTGGGTGTGTATCTGTACACTGCCCGGCATCCTGGCCTCCGTCTTAGTTAGGAACAAAATAGATCCCGCTTTCGGGAAGAAATCATGAAACGGTACCTGTTCCTTTCCTTGATTCTCTACTTCGCAGTCGGAACAGTTGCTTCGGCGCAGAAAGTACGCGTCAAGACCGGCATAGAGGTCTTGCAAGACGAACATTTTCGGCGACTCGAGGGCAAGCGCGTAGGGCTCATCACAAATCCCACGGGAGTTGATCACCGCCTACGGTCGACAATCGACATCCTGCACGAGGCCCCCAACGTCCGCTTGGTTGCCCTTTACGGTCCCGAGCATGGAGTCCGCGGCAATGTCCATGCAGGCGACACGGTCGGCGGAACTGTCGATCTGGCCACAGGGTTACCCATCCATTCGCTGTATGGCAATACCCACAAGCCAACGCCCGACATGCTGCGCGGGATTGACATCCTCGTTTACGACATACAAGATATTGGCTGCCGGTCGTTCACCTACATCAGCACGATGGGTCTAGCGATGGAGGCTGCCGCTGAAGCCGGCATAGAGTTCATGGTACTCGACCGTCCCAATCCGTTAGGTGGCGAACGCATAGAGGGCTGTGTCGTGGAAGACGGATACCAGTCTTTCGTCAGCCCATATCCCATTCCCTACGTCTACGGCCTCACCTGCGGCGAGTTGGCCCGGTTACTCAATGAGGAAAGGATGATCGGACAGCGTTGCCGACTACAAGTCGTGAAGATGAAAGGTTGGCGTCGTCGGATGTCCTATGCCGAGACAGGTCTGCCGTGGGTACTACCCTCACCGCACATCCCCCATCCCGAAACAGCACACTACTATCCCGCTACAGGTATACTCGGCGAACTCGGTACGATCTCCATTGGTGTAGGCTACACCCTCCCCTTCCAACTTTTTGCAGCCCCCTGGATCAACGGCCCACAACTCGCGCGGCGTATGAACACCCTCCGTGTGCCCGGCGTGATCTTCCGTCCGATTTACCTCAAGCCATTCTACGCATCATTCAAGGATGAATTCATCCAAGGTATTCAGGTGCATTTGATCGACACACGGCACGCGCCGCTCAGTGAATTGCAATTCCTCGTTATGCAGGAGGCCGCCGCACTCTACCCTAACCATAGTCCGCTTCAAGAAGCTGACTCATCCCGCCTCCGTATGTTCGATAAAGTATGCGGCAGCCCCGAGATTCGTCGCCGCTTTACCCAACGATTCCGTTGGAACGACGTGCGTGACTATTGGATGAAGGATGTTGCGGCCTTCCGACGCCTCTCTCGCAAATACTATCTCTACAAATAAGCCTACCGAACACTCATGTCTCATCAACCTACTCAACGACTGCTTGCGCTCGACATCTTGCGCGGCATCACCATCGCCGGAATGATCACCGTGAACAATCCCGGCTCTTGGTCGTACGTCTATGCTCCGCTCGGCCATGCTGAATGGAATGGTCTCACACCGACAGACCTCGTCTTCCCCTTCTTTATGTTCATCATGGGCATTTCGACCTACATCTCCCTGCGCAAGTACCAATTCACTTATAGTGCAAGTGCCGCGCGGAAGATCGTACGCCGTACCGCAGTCATTTTTGCTATCGGACTGGCCATCGCTTGGTTTGGACTTTCCTGCAGAACATGGCACGCCTTGGCCGAAAAGGCAGATCTGTCCTTTGCGAGCCGCCTCTGGCGCGCAGTGACGAATTTCGATCATCTACGTATCCTCGGCGTCATGCCGCGACTGGCACTTTGCTACGGCGCAACAGCCCTTATTGCCCTCACTGTCCCTCACCGACGCATACCTCTCCTTATCGGTGTCACCCTTGCGGGATACACCGTGCTACTCTTCCTCGGAAATGGTTTCGCGTACGATGAGACAAACGTTTTATCTGTCGTCGATCGCGCCGTACTCGGCCCCGACCACATGTATAAGGATAACGGTATCGAGCCGGAAGGACTCCTCAGCACATTACCCGCCATAGCGCACGTGCTTGTCGGATTCTGCTGCGGCGCATTGCTCATCGGTGTCACGGATGTGAGAGACAAGATGCTCCGACTCTTCCTCGTCGGTACGGCGATGGCTCTCGGTGGCTGGTTACTGAGTTATGGCTGCCCGATAAACAAGAAAATCTGGTCGCCAACGTTCGTACTCACCACGTGCGGCATGGCTGCCTCACTGTTAGCCCTGCTCGTTTGGATTATTGACGTACGCGGGCACCGCAGATGGTGCAGATTCTTCGAGTCATTCGGTGTCAACCCGCTATTTATGTACGTATTAGCTGCCGTTTTCGCTATTCTGCTGGGGAATATCCGAATTCCACACGGTGACGGTGAATCTGTCTCACTGGGAGGCTACATCTACGGCGATGTATTGCGTCCTCTGCTTGGTGAATACCCCGGATCGTTGGCCTACGCATTACTCCTTGTCTGTTCATGTTGGTGCATTGGCTACGTGCTCTATAAGCGGAATATTTACATCAAGATTTGACGATGGAATAGCAAGCCGCTACAAGCAAACTATTCACCCCCGGGCTGAAGGCAGCGCATGCCTTTTGCTCGGGGGCTTTTTTTGCGCTAAGAGCTACCCATCTCACGAAAAACGTTCCCCTCCAAAAATGCAAGACGAAAGATCCATCTCAAATATAAGCCGCCTGCGCGCTAAGAGCCACCCATCTTACAAAAAACGTTCCCCTCCAAAAATGCAAGGCAAAGGATCCGTCTCAATTACAAGCCACCTACACGCTAAGAGCCACCCATCTCACGAAAAACGTTCCCCTCCAAAAATGCAAGGCAAAGGATCCGTCTCAATTACAAGCCACCTACACGCTAAGAGCCACCCATCTCACGAAAAACGTTCCCCTCCAAAAATGCAAGGCAAAGGATCCGTCTCAATTACAAGCCACCTACACGCTAAGAGCCACCCATCTCACGAAAAACGTTCCCCTCCAAAAATGCAAGGCAAAGGATCCGTCTCAATTACAAGCCA
>ERZ772766.749-NODE-749-length-18576-cov-9.336213_pt1 | contig 18576 bp, 20 predicted proteins | sample MGYA00511379_ERZ772766 | MGnify/ENA primary metagenome ERZ772766 (study PRJEB29015, sample SAMEA2737895) | human oral metagenome | biome: human oral; feature: human-associated habitat; material: dental | place: China | collected 2116 ...
GCAGTCGACACCACACGCCGAGGAGGACTGACCGTCGTATGAACAAGGAACTCGCCGCATACATCACTCGCCTGTGCGAACTATCCGGACACACAACCCAGATCGACGATGATTTGATCCTGGTCGAACCGGGTGAAGATTTTATCTACGACGCATTCACCAGGCGGAAGGGGTACTACGCCTACGGCCACGTCGATAGATACTTATACGGCGGGCCACGCTTCGGCTCCGCTTCCTTCGAGATCTTCAAGAAGTTCGCCATCATGCATTTTGCCGCCGACATTCGTGCAGCACGCCAGCTCCCACCCCTCAACCTCCCACCAGTGACCGACGCTCACCCCGGTTTTTCCATCGAATTCCACGAACCCACCTCGTACCTGCTGACAAGCAAAGCCTCCCCCATTCCCACGACATACACAATCTTCTCGCCCGATGCCCTCGTGTCTCTGTCGTACCTGATGGGCACGTCAAGCGAGGACCTGCTCTCCCTCGTCCTCGAACCGTCCAGGGATGGATACGTTGCTCTCTTTCAGCGGTAACCCACATACTGTCTCACCGTTGCCAAACGTTTATGCCCGAAGAATGGATCTCCCAATGCTAGAATAGTTGCAATCCCTGACGCAGAGGATCTCGCACGCAGACTTGAGCGTACAAAACATCGGAAATTGTGATTACGTACTTGACGCGCCTTACGCGCGGTACTACCGCTTCCGATTCGCTGATGGATTCTACGAAGTAGGTTCATATGAGCGACACGCTCCCGATAGCTTCAGTTTTCAGACGCGCAATGAAACTATTGCCCTCTATCAATTCACACGAATCATTGGAGGATTGTACCGAAGCGCCCAGAGTGACAAACAACTGGCCACACCGTCCGGCTGGGCTGCCCTTCAGCTGGGGTGGGCTGTTGAGCGGCCAGACAAAGCATTTAGGTATTTCGACGTTACAGAAGATAATGATCCGTCAATGCACTTTTCTACCTCTGAACCAGAATCCCACATTATTTTGACGTATTTCATGTCTTTTCCTCTCGATCCAATGATCGATATTTTCCTCGATCCATCTGGCGGCGAGCTGGGCACCGATCATAGACATATCCACGCTCTCTCGTTCTAGTGGCCACCTATCACAGACGAGTATTAGCTCAACCATCAGGGAACCGACTCCAACGACCACACGACGAAAGAACAAAGCATGAACCCCGCGACGATCATTACAACACTAACGAATTCTGCAGCACTCCGTGCTGATATTACTTCAGACACCTACCACATCACCTGCGAGACCGACACAACTACGTCCATTCATATTGATCTGCACTCACAGAGCATCACGAGTACTTACGACGATAAACAAACCACCGTGAGCACACCAAATGTCACTGTCTTTTGTTTCGCTCTCGTCTTCCGCTTAGCACCCCTGTGGCGCCAGGCAGAAGGACTGAAGACAATCCGCGGAATGCACACCTTCAGCAATCTTGAAACTGAATGGACATTGCGCCGAGAAACACTGGAAGACCCCCGCTTCCTCTTCCGGAACGCCAACGATCCATCGCTCAGTTTTTCGACCACAAATCCAGATATGGACGCTGCCATTACTAAAGCGAGCTCACTAGATCTCAACGTCCTCCTCACCGCCTACACACAGCCCGAACCATCGCACGTCTACGCACTGATGTGAGGACACCGCCGAGCACATAGACTCACCGACAAAGTACCTCACAACGACCAGGAAGGACCACCACCATGCTGGAACGGCACACTGAGCTCATCGAACGCCTTTTGCACGACTCATTGACCAGAACAAGTGAATTCAACCAGGGTTGGTCTTTCACGAATGACGGCACCCTCTATTTCTCCGTCTGGGACGAAGACGGGAGCACCTTCTTTGCATGGTCGGAGAGACAACCGGACACCGCTGCTTCCGTGTACACAGATAGCGACACCGTCACGGCTTACTTGTTGACAACGCAGCTGGGAGCGAAGCGTGCCATGGCATTGCATTTCGACGTACCGAGATTCCCCACAAAGATCGATCAACTCCCACCATTATGGGCAGCCGATAAGACCCAGCAGCCACCGACCTTGCACTACCACCGCACCGACGATGCACGCCTGCACTTCTACTGCTCCTCGGAATTTTACGGTGTGCCCCTCACTCACGCGATGCAATACGACCTCCAAGACCTCCTGAAGAAATACAAGGCTTAGGCCAACGACTACACTGACGAGGCCATCAGCTTCGCGACACGCAACTTCGAACTCACTTCCGACTAGCCGAGACACGACGAGGTACTCCCCGCTATGACGACATCAATTGCCCGAGACACATTCATCCAGTCTCTCGTGACTTCGCTGAACCGAGAGCTGTATATAGAAACCGAGGACCACGTCCGCTTCCCGAGCTATGACCCTCCCATCATGCTTCACGTGTGGCGTGAGGGCGAGGAGTACATAACCGGGTTCAGCGAACGACTCAGTGGCCCTAGCACCGAAATCTGGGCGAACTCTCTAACACCGATTAAGCAGTGGCTCGTCATGGACAACGTTGATCTGTTGCGCTGGCACCTGGACCTTGAACGATTCGGAATCCGATTCCGAAATCTGCTTGTCGCGCCGCATTGGTCTCACCGTCCCGGCACGACCGAATATTCCGTCGAGCTGTGCCACAACGACGAGCCTACCGGCATCTACGCGGGCAAGAAATCGCCCGAAGCTACTACACTCACATGGTTCCTCAACCACTCGCCTGAACGACTCCTCGAGATCGCCCACATCGAAAGCACCAAGGAAGCCTGCCAGGCACTGTTCGGCATGCCACGCGTCCCCTTCGCCTAAGCCCACGGACACACGGCAGTAACACATGCCGTGGGAAGAAGTGGCGGCACAGGCCATACCCCGGCCTCGTCCCCACATACAGCGAGGCGGCGGGAGCTACACGCTCCCACCGCCTCACCGCAGACACGACCCGTGGCCGCACCTTTTGGGGTTATCAGCCCTCGCGGAACATGATGCCGAAGCTACCGCGCGGGTAGTGCCACTTGAGCACGCCCTCCGGTGCCACGGCCAGGCAGGTGCCGCACTCGAGGCACGCCGCGTAATCAACGCCAACGGTGCCATCGGCCTCGACCGAGTACACCTTCGCCGGGCAGACGCGCTCAAGCAGAGCGCCAGCGCCAGTGGCGCGAGCGAGTTCCTGATTGACCACGATGTGGGATTCTTCCTCATCCAGGTAGTAGGTGTTCCCAGCCAGGCGGGCGGGCGGGGACACTCTCGATGACGAATGTAGCCATTGCTCGTCCTCCTTTCAGAAATCTCGTCACAGGGCGCGGATGCCCGCGAGGACATCGCCCATGATCTGCGTCAGCTTCAGGCCCGACGCCTTGAGGGCGTCGAGACCGACCTTGCGGATGTGGTGCCTCGGCGTCAGGTCATGGTTGAAGATGCCGTAGAACACCTCGGCGGCGAGCTTGCCGTAGTCCTTGTACATGCGCGGGCGCTCCAGGAAGGCCGGGGCCTTCGCGTAGGTCGCCATGTCCTTGCCGACAAAGCTGCTGTCGATCAGGGCGCGGTACTGGTCCATCGACTGCTGTCCGAAGTCCATGGTCTGGAAGGCCTTCTCGATGGCTTCGACAGCCGCCAGCGCGGAGCCAGCCGCGAGGTCCATGCCGCGGATGGTCAGGCCCGTGTTGAGGGTGAAGCCCGCGGCGTCGCCGATGATCATGAGACCCGGGCGGGTCAGATCGTGGGCGACCATGGCGGGACCGTCCTCAATCGTGAGGTGGCACCGCCCGAGGCGATCAGCGCCTTACCCAACGGGTCCTCGAAGACGTACTGCAGGTAGACGGGGGTGTAGATGATGGAGCTGCCGATGGAGACCAGAACGAGCAGGAAGAAGCGGTGTCCACGCGACATTTCGTTCGCGTGGCGCTCCTGGGTGAGCATGCTCAGCACTGCGACCACCTTTCATGAAATTGAGAGGCTGGGAAATCAGTTTGTTGACATCGCCCCGCGACTATGTCTCGTATCTTCATCATTGAATGAAAAACCAGGTATTTGTCAACGTCGAGCCACTATTCTGATCACCGTTAATCATCATGAAGCGTGGCTACCAGTAGCACTCGCGGAACTTTGTGCTGTCAATGGTATCGAGAGCGAACCAGGTCAATCCCGACCTTGGTCCCAGATTTTTTCCCACAATTCCGGACCTTACGCGTCCAAAAGTGACCTATGCCAGCAGTAACGCGGACGGTGCTAAGAGCGCGTTTATTGCGGACGATCTTGGTCCATTTGTCAGCTTGTACTGAGATATTCATTACCCCACGAAGAGTTAGTCATGTGATACAATAAGGTCTGACTAATTACACGCCGATTCCACCTCGACACACTTACACTCTAATCACATAAATTGTCTGACATATCTTCATTCAGACCCAAAAGGGAAATTCAATCGACAAACATCGCAAATTATCCGACTCTTATCGTCGGTAATATCGTCACGCACGTTGAAGCCGGATTCTTCACACACGAGATGTGCGGCACTATGATCCTCCAGACGCCCCGAAAATAGCCGTCCTCATTCCACCACGGCACCTGCACCCGTTGCAGTCGACGGCGGCACCGACTGCGGTCAGCCGTCAGTTCCTGCTCAAACGCAAAGACCCATGCAGGCTCAGCACCGCGGCGACCGCACGTCTCTCAGTCGCGCTCACCCGACGCTCGCACGCAGTCCGCCGCCCACAGGCCTGTCAAAGCTGCCGAGTCCGACCAGGGGAAGGCCAGGTAGTCGCCCGCCAGAATCACCGGCCCCCTACGCTCGGCACGATAGCGTCGAACCAAACTGGCTCGTCCAACCCTGCAGGTCGGCATCGCCGCCGGAATCCTCACAACGCTGCTTGCATGCCCGTCGACGGCGTCAGCGACAGACGGCGCGAGCTTAGATAGCGCCGCGACAGCGCGCGTGATCAGCTCAGTGTCGGACTCCCCCATGACCATCGAGCGCTGCGCAGCCTCTCCATCAAACATGACGGTAACGGCATCCGCGCCCGGCGCCGCATGCCCCGCGCGGCTCGCCACACACAACGCGGCGATGGGGCCAGCCTGGCTCGGCGACGCAAGGAGACCGTACGCGCCTCCCAGCTCCCTTTCCTCAAGGCGCCGGCTACACGCGAGAACGATCAGAAGCCCGGAGCTATAGGGGGTCGACAAGAGCTGGGCTTCGAGCGGGGACGGATCCGCGAAGAGCGAAGCGGCTGCGGGTGCTGGAACAGCCAAGACGATCCGGTCCCCCTCCACCACGGTCCCGTTGTCGAGGACCAACGCAGCGCCGGCCTCATCGCGTTCGACGCGAGCAACGGGAGCCTCGTAATGGATCGACAGTCCCGAGGCCAGCGCCCGAGGGATCGCTTCGAGCCCAGGATCCGCGGTCAGCGTGACGAAGGGACGCGCGCCGTAGGAGACCATGGCGAGCGCCGCACAGGCCGAGGTGTCGGCAAGATCCTGGAAGTAGTAGCCCCGAAACGAGGATCCGATGACCGCGCGGGTGAAGGCCTCGCCAAAGCGAGCGGAACACCATTCATCTGCGGGCACGTCGATGTCTACCCAGTGGGCGGGATCAGCCGGGTTGGCTTTCGCGAGGCGCGGGAACTGACGGGCAAGCTGCCATCCCGCCTGTGCGGCGTCGCCCCAGCCGATCACTCCGGCGCGCACCATCGAGTACACGGAGGGACCGTAGGTGAGCGCCGCCGAGTCAACGATGAGTCCTGCACGTGAACGAATGGGGCGCAGCGGCACCCCGAGGCGCTTGGCTAGGCGGGGGATGACACGGTATGTCGAGGACAGAAAGTTCGCACCGACCTCAACCCGGCAACCGGCCACCGTAGCTGTTTCAATGCGACCGCCAGCTCGCGCGCTCGCCTCATAGAGCACCACATCCTGGCCGCTCCGAGCGAGCGCATCCGCGCATGCAAGGCCCGAGATCCCCGCGCCGACCACCAACGTCCTCATGACGCCATGATAGCGTCGCCCAGCAGCACTGCGGCGCCGAGCCGCTCGGATCTTGGGAAACACATGCTGCGACGACAGCGTTCACGATCCCGTTTCTCGCGCACCCTTGACAGTGACGTAGGGTCACAGTGTTCGATGGGTTCCATGAGAGTCAAAGAGCTGGCCGACCTCGCGGGCACAACGACGCGGACGGTGCGCTACTACCACCGCGTGGGGCTTCTGCCCGTGCCCCCGGTCGTCGCGGGGCGCCGCGACTACGGAGTCGAGCACCTGGCACGCCTGCTGCGCATCCGTTGGCTGGCCGAGTCAGGGATCCCGCTGGCGAAGATTTCCCAGATGCTGCCCGACGAGCCCTCCCAGGGGCGCAGCGCCATCGAGGCGGACCTGCTCGCCACACGGGCGCAGATCGACGCGCGCATCGAGGTCCTGCACCACCAGCGGGCCCGCATCGACGGGCTCGTGGCCAGGGTGCGCTCCGGCGAGGCGCTCTCGCCCCTGCCCGTCGTCCTCGAGCGCTTCTACGACCGCATCGAGGGCCTCGTCGAGGACCCGGCCACGCTGCCCATCATCCACACGGACCGGCGCATGGTCCTGGCGCTGGCGATCTCTGGCCTCATCCCGGCCTCGCTGAGCCCGTTCATCGAGGGGCTCAGCGACGAGGACCACCGAGCGGTGGTCCGCATGTTCACCACATTCGCCACACTCGACCGCAGCCGCTGCCCCGGCACCTACGGCGACGAGGAGAGGGAGCGCGTCATCGAGGAGCTCGAGGAGGCCGAGTGGGCCGTTCTCGAGCGCAACAGGGCCACCGCCCTCACGTTGCTGCGCGACCTGCCCAGTGGCGGGCCCGGGCACCTGTTGTGGAAGCGGGTGGCCCGGCTGTCCAAGATCGGCTACCCCGAGCCCGACCAGAGGCGCGTCATCGACGACCTGGTCCGCCGCTTGCAGGCGGACCCGGAGTTCGGGCCCGTGCTCGAGGAGAAAACAGGAAAGGACTGGAGCATTGTCTGATCTCATTGAGGCTGAGGGCCTCGTCAAGAGCTTCGGGAGGGTCAAGGCCCTGGACGGCCTCGACCTGGGGGTCGGGAAGGGCCAGATCCACGGTTTCCTCGGCCCCAACGGCGCGGGGAAGTCCACGACGATCCGCGTGCTGCTAGGAATGTATCGGGCCGACGGCGGCCGCGCCCACCTCCTGGGGATGGACCCCGCCCACGAAGCATCCGCCATCAATCGCCGCCTCGCCTACGTGCCCGGCTCGGTAAGCCTGTGGCCCACACTCACGGGCGGACAGGTGCTCGACACCCTGGCGGGCCTGCGCGGATCGCGCGACCGCGCCCGCGAGGAGGAACTCACCGAGCGCTTCGACCTGGACCCCACCAAGAAAGTGCGGACCTACTCCAAGGGCAACGCCCAGAAGGTGGCGCTCGTTGCCGCCCTGTCCGCGCCCGTGGACCTGTTCATCCTCGACGAGCCGACATCGGGCCTGGACCCCCTCATGGAGCGGGTCTTCACGGACGTGGTCCGCGAGGCCGCGGACGGGGGTGCCACCGTCCTGCTGTCCAGCCACATCCTGGCCGAGGTGCAGGACCTGTGCTCGCACGTGACGATCATCAAGGATGGGCGCACCGTGGAGAGCGGTGACCTGTCGTATCTGCGCTCCCTGGCCGAGACCGCCATCCGCGTCGGCGTCGGGCAGTCGGACGTGCGGCGCCACCGCCTCGTCGAGGCCCTGGCCGGGCTGGGCGCCCCCGTCCGCTCCACCGGCACCCGCGTGGAGACCCGCGTCCCCTCATCCCTGGTGCCCGCAGTCCTGGGCGTGGTAGCGGAACTGGGCGCGGACGACGTCCAAGTGGAGCCCGCAAGCCTGGAGGACCTGTTCATGAGCCACTACTCGGGGGACCAGGGGGCGGCGTCATGAGCGCGTTTACGGGACTGCGGCGGTGCCTGGGGCTGGCGACGCGACGCTACAGGTGGCAGGCGCTCGCATGGATGGCGCCCCTGTGGGCATTCCTCCTGTTGCACCCGATTGCCCTGGAACGGTTCTACCCCTCATCCGCTGAGCGCAGCGCGCTCCTTGCACAGATGCGCAACGCGCCCGGTGTTGGCCTCCTCTTTGGTCCCGTTCCAAACAGCGCGGAGCTTGGCAGCTTCGTCAGTTGGCTCGACGGCGCTTACATCCTGTACCTGGTAGCCATCATGGCGATCATGCTCACGACCGCGCTGGCCAGGCGCGACGAGCAGGAGGGACTCGTCGAGGTGGCGCTCGGAGCGGGCGCCGGACGCTGGGCACCCTTCGCATCGGCGGCACTGTGGCTCGTGGGCGTCATGACGCTCACGGCGGTAGGCTTGACGATGTCTCTGGTGGGCGTGAACAGCGCCGCCGGGCAGGCTCCCCTGCCCGGTTCCATCGCGTTCGGAGGAGTTGTCGCCGCGCAGGGCCTAGCCTTCAGCGCGATCTCATTGATCCTCTGCCAGCTGGTTCCGGACGTCTCCACGGCCCGAGGCCTGGGCCTGGCAGTATTCGGGGCATCGTTCGCTCTTCGCGTCCTGGCAGACAAGACCGGGCTCGCGTGGGTTCGTTGGCTCAGCCCGACGGCCTGGCGCGACATCGTCAATCCCTTCGACGGCCTGCACGCGTGGGCCTTCGCGGTCTTCGCCGCTGCGATCGGGGCTGCGGTGGCGCTAGCGGCGTTGCTTCACTCCCGCCGTGAGCTCCTGGCTGGAATACTCACGGGCAGGTCTGCGTCGCGCCGAAGGTGGCACGTGCGAGGGGCAGCCGACCTCGCCGCTCGCCTCGGCGCCCGCAGGCTGGCCGCCTGGGCGCTGGGCGTCGTGCTGCTCGGCTCCCTCTTTGGTTCGATGGCCAGCGGGCTGACGAAGCTGATCGAGAGCACCCCGACCAGCGCAGCCTACCTCGACGTCGCGGTCCCGCAGGCCGAGCCGATCATTCAGTACACGACGCTGCTCACCGTCGTGATGGTCTCCGTCGTGGCGGTCGCAACGGTGCAACGAATCCTGGTCCTCTTCACCTCAGAGGAGCATGGCCTCGCCGAGATCACCATCGCGTGCGGCGTCTCACGCACGCGTATCTTCCTCACAGCGCTCGCGGAAGCAATAGCGGTCGGCTTCCTGCTGTTGCTCGCCTCGGGGGCGGCGATGGCCGCGTCCACGGCGCTGCAGTTGAGCGACGAGCACGCTCCCGGCCGAGCGTTCGTCTTCGCCGTGAGTCACCTTCCCGGCCTCTCGGCTGCGATTGGTTTCACCGTCGGCCTGGTGGGAGCAGCCCCGCGGTGGCGCTCCCTGGCGTGGGCGCTCATCGCGTGGAGTTCTTTCGCTCGTATCTTCGGGGGCTTCATGGACCTGCCGAAGTGGGCGCAGGACCTCTCCATTCTCGGGCACGTGGCCGATCCGTGGGGGACAACCCACTGGCTGCCCATGGCCGTCCAGCTTGGGGTTGGTATCGCGTGCTGCGCTGGCGGCCTGATCGCCTACCGTGTGCGCGACATTCCCGCGTGAGCGCTCGTGTCCCGCTCGCCGGGCGTTCACGAGGCCTGCGCGCCTCCGTGAGCTAGCGGCACCTTTGTGGAGACGTAGAGTTTCCTCACCGCGAGCACGAGGACGATGGTGACGGCCAACGCCCACCCCTGCGCCACGAAAACACTCACCGCCCCGCTTTGATACAGAGCTGCCCCTGCGTCTGCCAGGGCGTGGGCGAGGATCGCTCCGAGGATCCACCAGCGGCGAATCCTCCCGGTGAATGCCATCCAGACCAACACGGCAAGGGTAATGTGCAAGGCAATGGCGATGGCGCGCTCGCCGATGCTCAGCAGGTAGAACGGCGCGGGTGCGTTGATGAGCGAGTCGAACTGGCGGGCGACGGCATCTCGCTGGGCGTCGGGCAAGCCTGCGAGGAATGCCTCGCTCGCCCCCGCGTTGATGATGCTGACCGAGGTCACGAGGCTAGAGACCATCGATACTCCCACGAGAAGTATTGCCTCGATGCCTCCGTGTCCGATGCCCGACCCGAGGGCACGCCCGACGTCGTCGGGGCGCCGGTCGCTCGCTCGTAGCACGGCGAATCCACAGACTCGACCGACCTCCTCGAACACCCCGGCTGCGAGCGCTCCATAGATCGTGTAGAGCACCGGTTTGCTGGCCAGGTTTGGGAAAGCAGAGAAGACCAGCGCGTGCACTCCACCCTCCAGGATAAGAGCGAAGACGACGAAGACCAGCGCGCCGACGGCGGCGGACCACAGGGAAAAACGCCACCTGCGCCGAGCGGCAACGAGGATGACGATCGGCAGGACGAGCGCGGCCAGAGCACTCACGCCCATGGATACCAGGGAAGCTGTTGAAACCATGGAAACCTCGATTCCTTACTCGCAGGGCTGCATCGACTAGCAGTCGCGTCGTTCAGGCTACCCGCCCTTCTCCTCCCGCTACTACCGCATCGTTGTTTGTTGCCCACCCTGGGATCTACCATCTGTCGTACACATCCCAACGGTGATGAAGGAGATTTTGGCAATGAAGCCCCTCTCGGCAGCCACCGCGGCGTGCCTTCCCCTATCCCTGTGCCTGCTGGCGGCAGCCCCCGCGCTCGCCGATCCCCCGCGGTCGTCGACGACAGATGTCCTCACGGTGGCCACCTTCAACGCTAGCCTTAACCGAGACGCCCCGGGTCAGCTTCTCGACGACCTGGCCACGGCAGACAACGCCCAGGCATCGAACGTCGCAGAGACCATCCAGCGGGTGAACCCAGACATCATCTTGATCAACGAGTTCGACTACGACGCCACCGCGGCTGCGGTTGACCTCTTTCGCACGAACTACCTCGAAGTCCCACACAACGGTGCCCAGCCCGTGTCCTACCCCTACTCGTGGTCGGGTTCGGTAAACACGGGCATCCCCAGCGGCTTCGACCTGGACGGGGACGGAAGCACCTCCGGCCCCTCCGACGCCTGGGGCTTCGGTCAGTTCCCAGGCCAGTACGGATTCGTCGTCTACTCGAAGTACCCGATCAAGGACGAGCAGGTTCGCACCTTCCAGCACTTCCTATGGAAGGATATGCCGGGCGCTCTCCTGCCCACCAACAGCGACGGCACCGGCTGGTACTCCAACGAGGTACTCGACAGATTCCCCCTGTCTTCGAAGACTCACGCGGACCTGCCGGTCGATGTTGATGGCACGACAATCCACGTGCTGGCGGCGCACCCAACGCCACCGTCATTCGACGGCGCCGAGCAGCGTAACAAGAAGCGGAACTTCGACGAGATCCGGCTGTGGGCGGACTACGTCTCGAACCGAGCCGACTACCTGTACGACGACAACGGAGTGCGGGGAGGCCTGAGCGCGGAAGCCAACTTCGTAATCCTCGGGGACTACAACTCGGACCCCCTTGACGGGGACTCCTACCCGGGTGCCATCGATCAGCTGCTGACAAACTCCCGAGTGGTGGACACGGCGCCGACCTCGCTGGGAGGCCAGCTCGAAGCCGAGCTTCAGGGAGGCGCAAACCTGGAGCATAGGACGGAGCCCAAGTACGATACCGGCGACTTTAACGACACTCCACGGCCGGGGAACCTGCGCATTGACTACGTCCTACCAAACACCGGGACCCAGGTCGAGGACGCGGGGGTGTTCTGGCCGACGCGCGAGGACGAGGCTTTCCGTTTGACCGGGCTGTATCCGTTTCCGACCTCGGACCACCGCTTGGTGTGGTCCAAGCTGCGTTTTCCGCGCTCTTTAGCACCGAGTGAGCCAAGCCCGAGCGCGAGCCACCCCGAGACGCCTCCCCCTTCGGGCGAGGGGCCCAGGCTCGCGAATTCGGGGGCACACTCGGGTCTTCTTGGCCTCATCGTGGCTGCGGGAGTAGGAGGGGCCCTTCTCCTGGCCAGGCACCGTGCCTACCTGAGAAGCCGGGCATAGTCCACGCTTGCTGACGCCTTGGGACAACGGTTAGAGCCCCAAGGCGTCAGCTGCATGCCCAGAGAACTCATTCAATCAACAGAATTCGTGTTCTAAATCACGCTTCAATGCTCACGCGAACATATCTCCGAGGCAGATAATACATGCATACATGTTTTGCATGCTATATCTGACATAACGGAGAGGACACACACATGACACCACGCAACCCCGCGCACTACGGACCCGGAGGGCGCGGATTCTTCGGAACCGTCACCGTGGGAACTCGAGGACAGGTCTCGATCCCCGCCCAGGCTCGCAAGTCCCTCGGACTCGAACCCGGCGACCAGCTGGTCGTCCTCACCGACCCATCCCAAGGCCTCGCCCTCATCCCACTATCGGTTCTCGTCTCCCAACACGCGGACACGAACCCCATCGCGGCTCTCGTACGCAACACCATGGCGGGCACCATGCCCCCCGAGGCGGACAGCGGCCCCGCAGACGCAGCCCCCGCCTCGTGACACCTGTCAACAGCATCTTCAGGAGAAGTCATGACAACCCCAGCTATCCGCGCGACGGATGTCACCAAGCGCTACGGCGACCTCACCGCCGTAAACGGCGTATCACTGGAGGTCCACCCCGGCGAGATCTTCGGAATCATCGGCCCCAACGGGGCAGGCAAGACGACGTTCATGGAATGCCTTGAGGGCCTACGCCGCCCCACGAGCGGCACCATCGACGTCCTTGGGGAGAACCCCTCCCGCCCCTCCACACGATGGCGAGAAAGGATCGGCGTCCAGCTACAGACAGCGGCCCTGCCCCCCAAGATCACTGTCAACGAGGCGATGGCACTCTTCGCCTCCATGTACTCCGACCCCGCCGACCCGGCTCAACTCCTTAACGAGCTCGGCATCGCAGCCAAGGGGCGTTCCTACGTGGACAAGCTCTCGGGCGGACAGCGCCAACGAGTCTTCATCGCTCTCGCCCTCTTGGGCAAGCCCGACGTCGTATTCCTCGACGAGCTGACCACAGCCCTCGACCCGCAGGCAAGACTGGCCATGTGGGATGTCGTGCGCTCTATCCGACAGGGCGGAGCCACCGTGGTCATGACCACCCACTACATGGAAGAGGCTGAGGCCCTGTGCGACCGTGTCGCCGTCATCGATGCCGGCCGCCTCATCGCACTCGCCACCGTGCCCGGCCTCATCGCCTCCATCGCGAAGGGCACGAAGGTGCAGCTGCGCACCTCCCAGCAGCTCACCCGCGGCATCATCGACGAGATCGACGGCATCAGCGACGTGATGATCGCCGGGACCTCCGTCTCGATGCTGTGGTCGGGCAGCGGCATCCCCCAGGCTGCCATCGCAGCCATCGAGGCCACGGGCCTCAACGTGACAGACATCCGTACCAGCTCCCCCGGCCTCGAGGACGTGTTCCTCGCACTCACCGGCCGCAACATGCGTCAGGAGGCGTGAGCCATGCGCACCTTCATTCAACTGTGCCGCGTCACCGCGATGCGTGCACTGCGAGAACCCGTCACCGTCATCTTCACGGTTCTGTTCGCCCCCGCCTTCATCGGGTGCATGGGCCTCATCTTCGGCAACAACCCGGTACCCGAGTTCGGCGAAAAAGGATTCCTCGAGGCAAACTTCACCGCTTTCCCCGGGATCGTCATCGCGATCAGCGCGCTCATCATCGTCCCCGTCGACCTCGTGACCCAGCGGGGAGCGGGTGTCCTGCGCCGCTTTCGCGCCACCCCACTCAACCCGGCCCTCTACCTGGCCGCCGACGTCCTCTCCCGATTGACGCTCGGCCTCGTGTCCTTCGCTGCCATGTACGCCATCGCCGTGCTCGGGTTCGGGGTACGCCCCGCATCAGCCGGAGCCTTCATCTCCGCGCTGGCTGCGACGATGCTGGGATTGGCGGCGTTCCTGGCCGTGGGATACCTCATCGCCGGGCGCTTCCGCAACGTAGGCGCCGCCCAGGGGCTCGGCAACATCCTCATGTACCCGCTGATCTTCACCTCGGGCGCCGCGGTTCCCCTCGCGATGCTGCCTCCCGGAATCCTCTCCATCGCGAAGTACTCGCCGATGACCCAGCTCACCTACCTTACGCAGGGCCTGTGGGCGGGCGACGGGTGGGGCCAGCACTGGGCGGCCGCTCTCGTCCTGGTCGTCTTCGGCGCCGTATGCGCCGCGGCCGCGGCGCGCTTCTTCCGCTGGGAGTGACGCATGCGCGCTCGGACGGGGCAAGACCCCACCACGGGGCTTCCACCCCAGCGTTGGGCGAGAATCGCCTGCTGGACGGCCCTCATCAGTGCCCTCGCGCCCGTGGCGTGGAGGATCGCGATGCTCTGCGGCGTGGACCTCGGCTTCTCCCAGGCAGAGTTCTTCAGGTCCAACGCCTCGGCCATCGCCTACGTCCTGGGTCTCGAGGCCATCCAGGTCCTCGCTGGGACCCTGGGTCTGGGCCTTATCTACCCCTGGAGCGAGCGCGTTCCCCGATGGTGTCCCCTTCTCGGCGGGAGACAGATCCCCACGTTCTTGCCCCTCATCCTCGGAGGAGTCGGAAACGCCCTTCTGTACCGTATCAGCGCCACCCTGATCATCAGGTTCGGCTCCATCTGGCTGGGCCTTGCCAACGGCTGGACCCCCGCGGACGGCATGAACGGCTGGCAGGTGGCCATCCTGGTTGCGGCCTACGCCCCGATGCTGCTCCTGTGGGCTCCCGCCCTCACGATCGGCCTGATCGGCTACTGGCGTCGGCGCACAACCCGATAACACAGAGGGGACCGTGCCACACACGGGACGGCCCCCCGAGTATCGCTCAGGCGAGACTACTTCGTGCGGTTCGCACAGTAGTACTCGATGAGAGCTCGAGTCGACTGATCCTGCGCACACCGGCAAGCACCCAGGTTACATACCAAGACAAATCCTTTGGATGGCAGACCGAACTAGCTTGTCACACAGGAGCGATGAGCCTACAATGACACAGCATGACAGACAACATATCCCCCGCCGTTGGAGAGCAAGAACTCGCAGCCCCCTCCCCAACAGTTCTCGACATTTACGTCGTCTGGCATCCTCGCGACCATGCCGGTAAGGACGTGTTCAACGAGCTGGTCACGCACTACCACTCTGAGCACTTCTCTGGTCTAGCCGGCAGCGCAATCGAGGTTTTCTCTCGGTCCTTTCCCCTAACCCCCGAGACCGAGACCCCCTGTCCCATTGCAACGCGCGACAGACAAGTCGGTAACGGGATCGACAGCACAGACATTTCTGACCTGCGCACGCCAGCCAACACCGCCTCTCCATTCACGGTCATCATTCCAGTCATCGGCCGCCACATGATCAGCGCGGCACACGACAACAACAGCGACTGGGCTTCCTACCTGAGGAGTCTGTGCACGGTTCGCGACGACGCATTGGCTTCTCACTCACCCCATCTGCTCGTAGTGCCCATCATCGACACTAAGGGCCTCAATACATCCGGCGAAGTCATCAGCTCCCTCACGGATCGGCAGGGCATGGTCCTTCACGACGATGCATACGCTGCCGGAGCGCTGACTCGCGATGTCGGACAAGCCATCGTCCAACGCCTTCTATGGAAGCAGACGGGAATGCTGTCCTCATCGGAAAGTCCTCGCCTCCGAGTATTCATCTCGCATGCCCGTGGGGACATCCCCGCCAATGACCTCACGGGCAACACCCCACAGGGAGTCATCGCCAAGGTGAAGGCCATCGCACAACAGACTCGGCTAGATGCTTTTTTCGACGTATACGACATCCAAGCGGACAGTGAGTGGAACTCCTCAATACGAGAACGAGCCCGCACGAGTGCGCTCCTCATGGTGCGCACGGATAGCTACTCAAGCCGCGAGTGGACACAACGGGAAGTATTCGAGGCAAAACAAGCGGGTATGCCCATCGTCTGCCTCTCAGCACTGAACGCTGGAGAGTCGCGCGGGTCCTTCCTGCTCGATCACGTCCCGACGGTCGCGTATCCGCAGATTCTTGAAGGGCAGAACCCCACAGAGGGAAATCAGACAGCAGATGCTACTGACAACGCCATCATCTCTGCTCTGAATCGTCTCGTTGACGAGACCCTCAAATTTGCCCTCTGGCGCTGCCAGGAAATCCCCGCAGCAGTGTACGCTGCCACCAATAGTACAACCGAACCCAAATCCGCGAATCACCCCGGCTTCGATAGCGCACCCCCTTCCCCGCCCGAGCCTGCGATACTGCTGAAGGTCATCCAGGAGCACCGGGACAAGTTTAAAGACGATCATCATCTGTGGCTCATCCACCCCGATCCACCGCTTCTTCCCGCTGAGCAAGAATTCTTGGTCGCCCTCTGTGAGCAGGCAGGTTACGACAATGGGCAGGTGCATTTGTTGACACCGCGCTCATTCTTCGCTGCAGGTGGCACGTTTGGCCGCTGTGAACCCACTTTAACAACCCCGATCCTCTCGCGAGATCGCCCGCTCATAGGCAAGAAACTCGGAATCTCAATGGCCTTGTCTGAAGATCTGGACCGCATTGGCCTGAGCCCCACACATCTTGAGAGCGCAGTCGCTGAGGTAGCACAAATGGTGCTGATCGGAGGGGGAAGCATCCTCTACGCCGGCGCTCCGGGGACACACGTTCCGGATCTAACAAACGCGATCATGGATACCGTCGCAAGCTACACCACTTCCGTGAAGGCCTACGCACGCCACAGCACCACTCCTTCGCAGGTAGAGCGCCTCCTCCACTACGAAAAAATGTTTAGTCTCACCGTCCCGCATGTCGTTCTGCGAGACACGGCCTCCATCGAGAGACTCGACCGCGCAGCCAATCATTTCGCTCCATACGCATCGATCAGCGTCCTCGACAAAGAGGGTAACATGAACGACGACCTCAAGGCTTTCAACCCGTGGGAAGGGACAGCTGAAGAAACCAAGCGCGCACTGACGCGCATCAGGGAGGCTCTCCCCCATTTCTGCAACGCTCGCCTGTTGATCGGCGGAAAGACTCTACGGCAGTCGCCGGAAAACCCGAACGGATACATTGGCGACTATCCGGGAATCATCGAGGAAGCACTACATACGCTTCGGAAAGGTCAGCCCCTGTTTGTCGCGGGAGGATTCGGTGGTGCGGCTGCTCTTCTGGCACGCGAGCTCGGTCTCGGACCTGATCTGCCAATTGCAGATGCCGCCCTGACGGAGACGAGGCAGTGCAAGAACTATCGGAGCTCACTTGAGGAGATCAAAGAGAGATTTGATCCGTCGCGCACCGGGCTGTCCGAGGATGACCTACGGCTCCTCGCAACCACGCAGCGAGCATCCGAGCTTGGCACCTTGCTCGCAAAGGGGCTCGCTTCGTCACCTGCGCACTGCCACAACGCGGACCACTGACACCATCAGGAGAGCACATGCAAGCGTTCCTGAGCTACCACGAAGACGAACAAGGCGACGCCTACGCGTCGGCTCTTCAAGGCGAACTGAGAATCCTGGGCATCGACGCAACCATGGCCAGACACTCAATCCGTCCAGGCGCAGATTGGGCATTGACGATCCGCGAACACCTTGAAGCTAGTTCTGCTCTTCTATGCATCGGCACGACTGGCTACACGAAGAGCGCGTGGTGCCAACAGGAGATTGGATGGGCAATCGGACGGAATCTACCGGTCCTGTGGATACGGTATGACGGCGAGGAAAGATCCGTTGGCTTCCTCGCGGCCCGGCAGGACCTCGAGGTTCTCGACACCGAATCCTCAGAACGGACTGCACAGATGGTGGCTTCTTGGCTGTTATCTGAGACTCAGACACGCGAAGAAACGAAGACATCGCTTCTTGACGCGTTGGTGCATTCCTCCTCGTTCCGAAACACGCGATGCATTGCCAACATCATCGCGTCTCTCGGTGCGCTCAGCGATGAGGAGTGGTACCGAATCGAACAAGCCTCTGCGAAAAATCCCCAAGTCGCTAATGCTATGCATTACAAAATCCCCGTAGTGACCTGGTTGAGAAAGAAACTACGCGCGTCGACATAGCATCACGGATACTTTACTAAGTTCGCACCGTTTCTCTTTTCCCCAAATACTCGTCGGGGGGGGCCGTGCCACACACGGCACGGCCCCCGAGTATCGCTCAGATGAGACTACTTCGTGCGATTCGCGCGGTAGTACTCGATGAGAGCGCGGGTGGACTGATCCTGCGCGTCCAGGGCCTCGGACGAGCCCTCGATCGCGGGGAGGATCTGCTTGGCCAGGACCTTGCCCAGCTCAACGCCCCACTGGTCGAAGGAGTCAATACCCCACACGGCACCCTCCACGAAGGTGATGTGCTCGTAGAGGGCGATCAGCTGGCCCAGGACCGAGGGGGTCAGGGCGGGGGCCATGATCGACGTCGTGGGACGGTTGCCGGTGAACACGCGGGCGGAGACGATGGCCTCGGGCGTGCCCTCGGCGCGCACCTCCTCGCTGGTCTTGCCGAAGGCCAGGGCCTTCGTCTGGGCGAAGAAGTTCGACAGGAACAGCTCGTGCATGTCGGCCTCGCCGTCGCCCAGCGCCCACGTCGGGTTCGCGAAGGCGATGAAGTCGGCGGGGACCATGCGGGTGCCCTGGTGGATCAGCTGGTAGAAGGCGTGCTGGCCGTTGGTGCCCGGCTCGCCCCAGAAGACCTCGC
>ERZ772766.757-NODE-757-length-18484-cov-7.601118_pt1 | contig 18484 bp, 12 predicted proteins | sample MGYA00511379_ERZ772766 | MGnify/ENA primary metagenome ERZ772766 (study PRJEB29015, sample SAMEA2737895) | human oral metagenome | biome: human oral; feature: human-associated habitat; material: dental | place: China | collected 2116 ...
GGACACAAAATTGCGCGCGTACGGTGAATGAAGCGCACACGGCAGGCGCGGGCGCACCATCTCACCTTCAAGGATGAAGACATGTCATCGAGAACAACACTTACTCCCCGCGAACAGCAAGCGAGGCGCTACGCGACGTCCCTCGCTCTGATCGCCACCCTCGGCCCCTTCTTCTACGGATTCGAAGGCATGGTCCTCAACGCCGCCATCAAGGCAGTGGGATCCACCTTCGAGCTCGGACCGATCCTGCAGGGTGTCGCCGGTGCCGCCGGCGTCATCGGCGGCCTCATCGGCGCCCTGGCAGCAGGACGCATCTCCGACAAGATCGGCCGCAAGACCACGCTCATGTGGGTGGGCCCCTTCCTGCTCTTCGAGGCCCTCCTCGGCCTCATCTCCCCCCTCTTGGGCAGCTTCGGCTACCCCTTCCTGCTCCTGACCCGCATCGTTGGCGGCATCGGCTTCGGCGCGGCAACCACGGTTGCCCCCGGCTACGTCGCAGAGATCGCCCCTGCCGAGATCCGCGGACGCCTCATCGGCTTCCGCCAGCTCGCGATCATCCTGGGCCTCTTCTTCGCCGGCCTCATCAACACGGCGGTCGTCTCGATCACGGGCGGCGCTGCCAAGCCTGCGTTCGGCGGGCTCATGACCTGGCAGGTCCTCTTCGCGTGCCTCATCATCCCGGCCCTGCTCTTCGTCGTCTTTACGGCGAAGATTCCCGAGTCTCCCCGTTACCTCGTCTCCGTGGGCCGCACCAAGGAGGCCGAGGAGATCCTGGCAAAGCTATCCGGCGAGGAAGACCCCGCGGCCCGCGTCGAGGCCATCGCCCAGTCCCTGACGATCACGGGCGGCGCGAAGCTCTCGATCGGACAGATCCTGTCCTCGCAGTGGCGCGGCCTCGTGTTTGTCGGCATGGCGATCGCAGCCTTCCAGCAGCTCACCGGCATCAACGGCGTCTTCTTCTACTCCAACTCCCTGTTCGCCGCCGTCGGCTTCACCGAGTCGATGGCCCTAGCCCAGACCCTGCTCATCACCGCATTCAAGATCGTCGGCGTCCTGTCGGGCATCATGCTGGTGGACCGCGTGGGCCGCAAGCGCATGCTGATCTACGGCGGCACCCTCATCTTCGTCTCGCTCGGCATCGTGGCGACGGTCTTCACGGTCGCCCCCACCATCGACGGCAAGCCGGATGTCGCGGACTCCCCCGTCCTGGCATTCCTGGCGGTCGCGGCCCTGTGCACGTTCCTGCTCGGATTCACCTCCTCGTGGGGCCCCATCTTCTCCATCGTCATGGGCGAGATGTTCCCCAACTCGATCCGCGGCGGCGCCATGTCGCTCGCATCGGGTGCCGACTTCCTCGTCAACTTCCTGGTCGTCCTCCTTTTCCCCTTCCTCATCGGCTGGTCCCCCGCCGGCACCTACTGGATCTACTGCGCCTTCGGTGTCCTCGCGGTCATCTTCACGGCGAAGTTCCTCACCGAGACCAGCGGCGCCGAACTTGAGGACATGGACAAGGTCGTCGCCCAGTAGCAGCGGCCCATCCTCTGATTTCAACGACGAAAAGGCATTGCAATGACTGACAACACGCGGGATATTCCCGACAACGTGCGCAACGTCCTGGTCATCATGACCGACCAGCACCGCACCGACACGATCGGCTGCCTGGGCAACCCACACGCGCGCACCCCCGTCATCGACGCGATGGGCGAATCGGGCTTCGCCTTCACCCACTGCTTCACCCCCACCGCGATCTGCACGCCGGCACGCGCCTCGCTGCTGACCGGCAAGCGCCCCGGCAAGCACCAGGTGCTGGCCAACCCCGAGTGGAACATCGCCTACCAGGTGTCGATTCCCGAGGGAACGTGGACGTACACGCAGGAGCTGCGCGACGCCGGCTACAACGTCGGTATCGTTGGTAAATACCACTGCGGCTACAATTTGCCCGACAAGTTCGGTGCGGACGACGACACCTACTGGGGCGCCGAAAACCCGGTGGCCAACGAACAGTACGTCGCCTGGCTCGAGGCCAACGACCTCCCACCCGTGCGCGCCCACGACCTGTGGCGCGGCAAGCTCCCGGGTGGACGCGACGGGCACATCATCGCCGCACGCCTCGATCAGCCCGAGGAGGCGACCTTCGAACGCTTCCTGGCGGACCGAGCGATTGAGAAGCTGCGCGAATACGCGGCCGACTGGAAGGACTCTTCTCAGCCCTTCTGCCTCGACGTGCACTTCTTTGGCCCTCACCTGCCCTACTTCCTGCCCGACGAGTGGTTCGATCTCATTGATCCCGATGACGTCGAGCTGCCGGAAAACTTCGGCGACTCCCTCATCGGCAAGCCTCCGATCCAGGAGAACTACGCGACCTACTGGTCCACATCCTCGTTCACGAACGAGCAGTGGAAGAAGCTCATCGCGGTCTACTGGGGTTACACGGCCATGATCGACTTCGAGATCGGGCGCATTATGGACGTGGCGCGTGAGCTGGGCATTCTGGACGACACGGCGGTGTTCTTCTGCGCGGACCACGGCGAGTTCACGGGCTCGCACCGTCTCAACGACAAGGGCCCGATGATGTACGACGACATCTACAACGTCCCCTTCATCGCGCACATCCCCGGCGTCTCGACGGTGGGTCGCTCGGACGCGTTCGTCTCCCTCATCGACCTGCCGGCCACGGTGCTGGACATCGCAGGCTTGGACACCTCGCTCGTCGAGGACGGCCGCTCGATCGTGGACCTGACGCGCGGCGAGGACGTCGAGGGCTGGCGCGAGGACATCGTGTGCGAGTTCCACGGCCATCACTTCCCCCTCCAGCAGCGCATGCTGCGCACGCGGGATTTCAAGCTCGTCATCAACCCCGAGTCGATCAACGAGCTCTACGACCTGCGCCTGGATCCAGCCGAGATGAACAACGTGTACACCGTGCCCGTCTACGACGAGATCCGCAGGGAGCTGGCCACGAACCTCTACCTGCAGCTGCGTGAGCGCGGGGACCACTCCTTCGCCAAGTGGATGGCGGCGATGACGGACTTCGACATCCCGCTGGTGAACACGGCTCGCTCCGACCTCGACGAGGTCACGAGCGACTGACGCAACGCCTCGGCGGCCGGAACATGCAACTTTCCGCCGCCGAGGCAACGCGCCCTCTGCACACCCCAAGCAGTGACGCGTATCATAGAAAGTATTAACGAGGCCAGAACGCACCGACCGGACATCAACGACGAAGCGCCGGGAAGGAGAGACATGCACTACCCCACCCGCAGCCCCCTGCCGACCCTGGAAGACCGCATCGTCGCTCACCTGGCCAAAGCCCCGGCCACACGCTCCCAGCTGTGCGAAGCACTCGACACCTCGCGCACAAACCTGGGGCGCGCGCTCACGACCCTCCTCGATGAGGGATCGGTGACGCCGGTGCGCACGAACGCCCCCGGACGAGGCCGCCCCACCCAGCTTCTCACCCTTAACTCCTCGGCCGCCCACTGCGTCGGCCTCAACGTCACGCGCACGTCGTGTGCGGGCGTCATGCTCTCGCGCAGCGGCACCGTCTTGGCCGCCGTCCATATCGTTTCCCCCGCTTCCCCCTCCCTCCAGCTCTCTCTTGAGCAGACCTGCGAAGCCCTGGCCGCGAGCGCGGCCCGTCAGGGTATTGACACGTCGACCGTGCGCGCGGTGGGTGTGGGCGTTCCTATTCCGATGGGGCGTAACGCGAGGTTGTCCTCCGATGCGTACCCGAGCGTGGAAGAACTCGCAGCACTGACGCGTCGCTGGTGGTCTCCCGCCCCGGTGGTTGACAACACCGTGCGCATGGCTGCGCTCGCGGAGGCCATGTGGGGCGCAGGAGCGGACATGTCCTCGTTCATTTACCTGCGCCTGTCGGGCGGTGTCGGCGGCTGCGTCGTCTCCGATTTCCGCCTGGTTGGCGGAGCGGGCGGCCTGGCCGGAGAACTAGGACACATGACGGTGGGCGCCAATGACTCACCCTGCGCCTGCGGCAAGCGCGGTTGCCTGGAGACGTTGGCCTCCGTTCCGGCGTTGTGTGACAGCGCTGGAGTTCGTGACATTGCGGAGCTACGTGCCGCCGTCCTGTCCGGCAATGCACGTGCGCGCGAGGCATTGGATCGGGCGGCGGAGGCTGTCGGCTACGTCCTCGGCTCGGCCGCGCTCCTCATTAATCCGCGAGCCATCATCGTGGCGGGTGAGGTCGTCGACGCTTTTCCCTCTCTGCGGGCCGATATTACGGCTTCCATGTACAAGGAGCTCCTTCCCGTGATGGAGTGGGACATCGATGTCGTGGGGGCATCGCTGGGGCCCTTGGGCGCCGCTCAAGCCAGCGCATACATCGCTGCTCACCCCTCCGAAGATGAGGTTTCCCTCCCCCGTTACGCTGAGGATGCTCCGACCCGTGAGGTGGGGTCGGCCTCGTCAATGCGCACGTGCACCGATCGCGGGGGCAGGCCGTGACCCGCTCGATCCCTTTCTCTGTTGTCACGAAGCCGACCGGGGCCGCTTGCAACCTCGACTGCCAATATTGCTTCTTCCTGTCCAAAGAGCTTCTATACAACGCTGCCGCTCAGACGATGTCGGAGCAGACGTTGGAGCGCTACGTGGAGGCCTTTCTCGAGTCGAGTCCCGACGGCGAGGTCACGATGCTGTGGCAGGGCGGGGAGCCTACCCTGCGAGGCCTGGGTTTTTTCGAGCGCCTCATTCAGCTGTGTGAGCGCTTCCGTCGCCCCGCCCAGCGCGTGCGTCACGCCCTGCAGACGAACGGCACGCTGGTAACCGACGAGTGGGCGCGCTTTTTCGCAGACCACAACTTCCTCGTGGGGGTGTCCATCGACGGACCCGCTCCCCTGCACGAAGCCTACCGCCTCAACCGCGGCGGGCGCGGCACGCACGCGATGGTTGTGCGCGGCTGGGAGGCCCTCGCTCGCGCGGGTGTGGAGACGAACATCCTGTGCACGGTCAACGCCGCGAACGAGGACCACGGGGAGGGGGTCTACCGCTACTTCCGCGACGAGCTTGGTGCCCGCTACCTGCAGTTCATCCCCATTGTGGAGCGCGTGCGCGCCACCGACCTGGCCCAGGCCGAGCGCAGCTGGAGGTCTGGCACCTCCGCGCTCCTGTATCGACAGGATGGAGATTGCGTCACCAGCCGCTCCACGTCCCCCGCCTCCTACGGGCGCTTCCTGTGCGAGGTGTTCGACCAGTGGCTGGCCGCCGACGTCGGCGAGGTGTTCATCCAGGACGTGGATTCGACGCTCTCCGCTCTCTTTGGATCGGCCACGGTGTGCGTCCACGCGCCCCAATGCGGGGCGAACATGGCGATGGAGTTCAACGGCGACGTGTACGCCTGCGATCACTGGGTGGAGCCGGATTGGTTGGTCGGCTCGATCAACTCCTCGTCCTTCACACAGCTGGCGGCCTCGGACAAGATGCGTGACTTCGCGCGCCTCAAGCCCAGCCTGGACGACGAGTGCCGCGCGTGCCCACACCTGCGGCTGTGCTGGGGCGGGTGCCCGAAAGATCGTTTCGTACGCCGGGGCGATGGGGTGCACAACTACCTGTGCGAGGGATACCGGGCGTTTTACGAGCACGCGACTCCCGCCCTGCGCGCGATGGACATGCTGATCGCGGCGGGCAGGCCGGCCTCGGACATCATGGATCCCGCAGTCGCTTCCTCTCTCGGACTATCTCTCACCACACCTATTCGGAAATGACCAATGATTGTTGAAGCGCTCCTCATCGGCGCATTCGTCGGCATCGTCGTCGGTTCACTCGGCGCAGGTGGCGGCATCTTGTCGGTGCCGATCCTCGTCTACATTCTCGGTCAAGACCCCCACCAGGCGACGGGCCTGTCCCTCATCATCGTGGGTCTGACGGCCGCTGTCTCACTGGCGACGCGGGCTCGCAGCGGGAGCGTCGCGTGGCGCGAGGGTGCTCTGTTCGCCCTGGCGGGCCTGGTCGGCACGTGGGCGGGTTCGACTCTCAGTCCGCTTGTCTCGGCGCGCACCCTCATGCTTGCCTTCTGCGCTCTCCTGGGTGCAGTCGCGGTGTTCATGGTGCGCTCCCAGCTGCGCACATCCGGATCGTCTTCTTCGGACGAGGCCGGGGCTGCCTGCGGCGACAAGGGTTCCTGGACGCTCGCGACCGTGTGCCGCGTCGTCGCCCTGGCGACGCTGACAGGTTTCCTCACGGGATTCTTCGGCGTCGGCGGCGGGTTCGCCATCGTCCCAGCGCTGCACCTGGCGCTGCGCTACCCGATGAAGCGCGCATCGGCGACATCCCTGCTGGTCATGGTGATCACCGCCGCCTTCGGACTGGCCTCGCGCACGATCGCGGGGACCCTGACGATCACCGCCGAGGCCGGGGCCATGGTCGCGCTGTTCACCGCGGCATCCATGGGAGGCGGCATCGTGGGAGCCAAGCTCACCAAGAGAGTGTCGAACCGGGTTCTCGGCCTCGTTTTTGCGGCGCTGCTGGTAGGCGTAGCCATTTCGACCCTCGTAGCCACCCTCGCGTAAAAGGGCACGCGAGACGGTGATTGTCTCGCGCGCCCTCATCGCTCAGCTGGCGGCCGCATCCTCCTTCTGGGTTGAGGTGTCAGCACTACCCTGGCTTCCGGGCTTGCTGCCGGGGCCTCGGCTGCCCTCCGGGGGAGGTCCCGGGCGAGTGCTGCCGGTATCGCCTTGCTGGGAGCCCGGTCCCTGATGACCGTTACCGGACCCCTGCTGCTGGCTGTTACCCGGACCCTGCTGATCATCGCCCGGACCCTGCTGCTGTCCACCCGGACCCTGCTGATCATCGCCCGGACCCTGCTGCTGTCCACCCGGACCCTGCAGATCACTTCCGCGACCGGAATCCTCATCCTCGGTCCCGTTACCCCGATCGTTGGAGCCGTCCTCATATCCCTGCTCGTAGTAGTCCTGCCCATCCCCCATCACGGCGGCATGGGTAATAATGCCCGCGCCGAAGCCGACGGAGAGGATGGCAGCTGCCGCTCCGGCGATGGCCGCGCGCTTACCCCACGAGGTTTTCTTCGGTGCAGGCTCGAGCGTCGCGGCGCTAGCTGCCACGGCCTCGTCACCCGCCTGGTCATCGGCAGAAGATCCCGCGACGGACTCCAGAGGCGTGCCAGCAAACGCATTGCCGGTGTCCTCCTGAGTGACGGGAGGCATCTGTGCCGTTTCCGCCTGCGCCACGTGCGTGGGCAGGACCTCGGTCTGATCTGCGCTCTGCGCCTCCGACTGGGGCAGGATCGAGGTGCGCTCAGTGCCACCTGCCAGTTTCTCGTTGTCGTCCGCCATGGGGACGCTCCTTTCTGCTGATATGTGCATCAATGCCTCCCAGATTAGGAGCGCACGATAAGCGGACATTATGACGAAACTGTGAAAACACTATGAAATTACAGGTGTCGCACATCACTTTTTGGAGCTTGATTTATTTGTCAGCTCACAACTATCCTGCAACGTTCGCCACCCGACGATCACACTCACGAGGTGACACATGTCCATCAAATCCCTCCCCACGATCCTGTTTGCCACGGCAACCTCACTCGCTCTCAGCGCCTGCGGGTCAGCCTCGACCACCTCCACCCCCACCGCGAGCACCGAGGCCTCGTCTGCTGCTACAGCAGACCTGTCGACCGCGCCCATGTCCGGCATTATCTTCGCCGCCGCCGACGACGGCATCGACACGACGGTCACCACCGTGCGGGTCATCGACCCGCAATCGGGCACGATCACGGCGACGCGTACCTTCACCTTCCCGAGCGAGTACCTGTCCGCACCGGGGTACATGTGTGAGTATATGCAGTGCTACTCCCCCGACTTCTCACGCATGATCGTCGCGAACAACGACGGCGCACAGATGGCACTGTACGCGTCGCCCAAGGACGCCTACTCCGACCTCTCGCTGCACATCTTCGTCGCCCCCGTCACAGGCAGCGACGCAACCCAGGTCACGACGACCACCGAGGACGTCCCGGGCGTCGTGTGCATCCTGGGCTGGACTCAGTAGAAGACGCGAGGCCGGGGATGAGACGCGCACCCCATAGCGCGAGCGGCCCCGGCCTCGTCCCATGTATGCGGCAGACTCAGCGGACCTATTTTCCGATGGTATTCCTCGCCACGAGCATGTTCGTCGCCTGAGCAACCGGACGGACGATCATCGAGTCGATGTTGACGTGGGAGGGGCGCTCCAGGGTCCACACGATCGCCTCGGCAATATCCTCGGCGACGAGCGGGGCGGCCACCCCCTCGTAGACGCGGTCGGCGGCCTCCTGGGAGCCGAGCCGGTTGAGCGAAAACTCCTCGGTGCGCACCATGCCCGGCGCAATCTCGATGATGCGCACGGGCTCGCCGACCAGCTCCTGGCGCAGCGTATTGGCAATAATGCGCTCGGCGTGTTTGGCGGCGACATACCCACCACCGCCCGGGTAGGTGTCGTGGGCGGCGGTCGAGGTGAGGAAGACGAGGTCTCCCCCGCGCTCGCGCATCCCCGGCAGGAACGCACGCGTGCAGTTCAGGGCGGTGAGCACGTTGCGCTCGAACATTGCGCTCCACCTGGCAGGGTCACTGTCGGCGACCCGGTCCACGCCGATTGCTCCACCGGCGTTGTTGACCAGCGCGTCCACGGGACCGCCCGCCAGGACGTGTGCGACCATCTCCTCCACCTGCGCCTCGTCGGTCAGATCAGCCGCCCAGTATTCGCAGTCAATCCGCTCGGCGAGGGTCTCCAGGCGCTCGCGACGCCGGGCCACGGCCACAACCCTCCACCCCCGCTGCGCCAACAGGCGGGCGGTTGCCTGCCCGATTCCGGTGGAGGCTCCAGTGACGACGACGCGACGAGAAGTGTTCATAGGGCAACAGTAATATCCCCGGGTACGCGCCGTCGCACGCGCCCGGGGATATTCCGTGGAGTCTCAGCCGTTGGGCAGACCGTAGGCCTTGTGGATCAGCCAGATCGGGTGGACGACGTTCGCGCCCGTGGCCGTGCGCAGCTGCCAGCGGCACGTCTCCGTGTCGCATGCGGCCAGCTCCGCGTTGACCTGCTTGATGAAGTCGAAGACGGGGGCGCCAACGGCCTGAGCGATCGCGTATTTCTCCTTCTTCATGCCGTAGGTGCCCGCAATGCCACAGCAGGGCTGCTCGGAATCCTTGACGGTCACGCCGGGGATCAGGCTCATCAGCTCGATCGCGGGCTTGCCCAGTCCCTGGGACTTGACCTGGCAGGGGGCGTGGTACGGGATGGTGACGTCGATGCGCTGGAAGTTCGTATCCAGCTCGCCCTTGTCGTACAGGTGCAGCAGGAACTCACTAATGTCCCACGTACGACTTCCCACATCGCGCAGCTCCGGGGTGTCCATCTCGAGGATCTCGTGGGCCTCGTGGCGCAGCATGCCACCACACGAGCCAGACGCGGAGATGATCGGCGCATCGCGGTTGACGCTGCGCAGGTCGTTGGTCAGCTTGGAGACGTACTTGCGCGCGTCGTCGTACAGGCCGTTGGACTGCAGGGCCAGGCCGCAGCAACCGTGCTTGGGAACCAGGACCTCGTAGCCCAGGTGCTCGAGTACCATGACCGAGTGGATCGAGGTCTCGACCTCGAAGTACTGGCCGGCGCATCCGTGGAAGAAGATCACCTGGCCGCGCGTGCCGGAGTTCGGCAGCGGCTTGTGCTTCTTGAACCAGGACTCGAAGGTGCGTCCGTAGGCGCGCGGCATGGGGGCCGAGCGGTGCACACCGATGACGGCCTCCATCGCCATGCGGATCGGCTTGACGTCCAGAGCCCAGTTCGCGATCGGGGCGACCGGGGTCATCATGGTGCCGATCAGGGAGGTGCGACCAATGAGACGGTCGCGCAGCGGAATACCGTGCGCTTCCTTCATGGCGGTGCGGCGGTGGTGGATGATCTCGGTGACCTTCACCCCCTGGGGGCACACGAGCGAGCATGTGCCGCACGAGGAGCAGTAGTCGATGGACTTGTCCACCATCTGCCCGCCCTTGCGGAAGCGCTCGGCCTGTGGACCGGAGTACTTGGGGCCGGCGAACAGGTCGGTGACGCGCATGACGGGGCACTGGGTCTCGCAGATCGTGCACTTGACGCAGGAGTCAAGGCTTGCGCGCAGCGCGGCGTCACCGGTGAGGGCGAAGACGTCCTCTTCTTCCACGCCCGGTCCCATCAACGTTGACATTTCCAGAGTCATTTCAGTTCCTCCACGATCGAGTCGACGGCCGCGAGTGCGCTGGCCAGCGCGATTCCTTCGCCGCTCTTTTCGCGCCAGCGGGTGGCGCCGGCCAGGTTTCCTCCGGCTGCGTACAGGTTCGGGCACACGGGCGCGCCTTCCTCGTTCAGGACGCGCATGTTGTCGTCGACGGCGAGACCGGCCAGGAAGAGGGGCTGGTCCTCGCCCCAGAAGTCGGCGTGCAGGAGCTGTCCGGAGGCGCCCATGACGGGCAGGCCGCAGATGGTTTCGCGCACGGTGCCGTAGGAGTCCATGTCGAGAGCGCCGGATTCAAAACCGCCGGCCGCCAGGATGAGGGATCGGGTTTCCACGACCGTGGAGCGTCCCGCGCTGGCGTATTCGACTCCGCTCACGCGTCCGCCGCTCGTGTGTACGGCCTTGATCGGGGATCCGAGGACGACGCGGCACTTGGATGAGGCGATGCGGGTCAGCAGGGCGTTGAGGCGCATACCGGGCACCGACGGGGGCTGAATCGGGATCTCGAAGACTCGGTGGCCGAGCTTGTCCGCGAGGTCGCGCCACGCGTTCGGGTCGTCGAGGCCGAGGACGGCGGGCAGGCCGACGATCTCGCCATCTTCCAGGAGGGGACGGATCTGGTCTGCCAGGCGCGCGCGGTTCTCCTCGCGGTCGAGGCTGCGCGCGTGGTTGGTGCCGGTCGAGTCGACCTCTCCTTCGCGCACGACGTAGTCGACGGAGAGGGCGCGCGCCGTGATCGGGGCACCGTCGGGCCCGCTTTGGCGCGTCAGGTTTTCGGCGACGAGGCTGGGGTAGAAGTCCTTGAAGCGCGCCAGTCCCACGATCGCATAGCGGGCGCCCGCCTGGGGGATGCCGGCCTCCATGGAGGGTGGAATCAGGCAGGTGGGGCGCAGAGCGCCGACACCGGTGGGGATGCGCACGTTGCGGGTCTCATCGCCGATGAGGGCGTCCGCGCCGACGAGGTCGCGCAGCCACGCGACGGATGCACCGACGAAGTCGGGGGTGACGTGGCTGTAGGGGTGGGTGGGGCGGGAGGCCACGTGGGCTTCCAGCGCCTCGAGGGGCGCCTCGACCGGCTCGGGACGGTAGCCGAGGATGTCGACCGTGCCCGTGCCGAGCTGGATGCCGCCAACGCCCTTCGTGATGAGGGTGACGCTCAGGCCTGCGTCAGCTGCCTTGATTGCTGCGGCCAGGCCTGCCAGGCCCGCGCCGATAACGACTGTGTCTCTCATCGAACTACCTCCTCGCTGGGTGCGGGCAGGTGCTCGACGTCGAGCGTGCCCTCGTGGATCCAGGCGTCCAGTGCTGCCTGCCTGGCTTGCTTGCCGAACATGATGGGCCACAGGCCGATCCAGCGGTTCTTCAGGAAGAGACGCAGGAGGGAGTTGGCACGCATCGAGTCGATGTCTCCACGCTCGTGGGCGATGCCCGCGGCTCGCTGAGAGCAGAAGCCACCTTGGCAGGGGCCCATGCCAAGGCGCATCTGGCGACGCACGTCGTCGAGTTGGCCCTTGGGCAGGGTGTCCATGACGTTTTCAAGCATGGCGCGCGTGGCCATCTCGCACTCGCAGATGATTTGTTCGTGGGAGGGGGATTCGTTGTGCGATTCGACGTTGTCGAGGCGGTGGCCGATCGTGTACAGGCGCGCTTCCTTGGCGGGCGGGACAGCTTCGTCGGCTGTCTTGCAGGCGCGCTTATCGCCCATCTCCTCGCACATGATGTCGACGATGCGCTCGGCCATGAGGCGGTAGGTGGTGAGTTTGCCGCCCGCGATGGTCAGCATGCCGTAGACGCCGTCACGCGTGTTGTGGTCGATGATGCTCATGCCGCGCGCCATGTGACGGGTGTCGGTCGCGGACACTCGCGAGTCCTTGATAAGGGGGCGCGCGCCGGCCCACGCGTGCACGGCGCGAGCCTTGCGGAAGCCGGGGACCATGGCCTCGCCGGAGTCGAGCATCTGCTGGACCTGGTCTGCGGGGATCGACAGGCGATCCGGGTCGTCGGCTTTCAGGTCGGTCGTGCCGATGATGCACACGGTGTGGTCGGGCACGAGAATATCGCCGTCGGCGGGCCACACGCAGCGGTTGATGACTGAGTGGCTCAGGCGGTGATTCATGGCGATCATGATGCCGGCGCCCGGAACGACGTCGACGCCGTGGCAGTTCGCCATGGCGGCAATCTGTCCGGCCCAAGGGCCGCCGCAGTTGAGGACGAACCCGCATTCGATGCGCACGTCCTCGCCGCCGCGCTCGTCGTGGACGATGACGGCGCTGACGCGATCACCTTCGCGTTCGACGGAGGTGACGCGGTGGTAGGTCAGGATCTGCGCCCCGTATGCCTGCGCGGAGCGGATCGCTCCCCAGGTCATCTGCCAGCCATCAACCGTGCCGTCCTGGACCTCGAAGGCTCGCTTGATGCGCGGGTCGAGCCGGGGTTCGCGGCGCAGGGCCTCGGCAATGGAGATTTCCGCAGCGGGCACCTTTGCTGCCGCTGCGCGGGCCAGGAACTGGTCCGCGTACTCTTCATCGTCGTGGGCGGTCACCACGAAGAGGCCACCGGTGGCCTCGATCGCGTTGGCGTTGATGCGCTTGACGATTTCGTTTTCTTCGGCGCATTCGGTGGCCGACTCGGGATCGGACGCAATGTAGCGGCCACCCGAGTGGAGCAGGCCGTGGAAGCGACCGGAGGTTCCCTGAGCGATATCGGCCCGATCGACGAGGACGGCTGAGAAGCCGCGCATGGCGACGTCGCGGACGACGCCGGCACCGGTGGATCCGCCACCGATGACGCACACGTCAGTGCGAAGTGTCTTCACCGTTAAAAATCCCTTCACCTGTTGATGAGGAAGTGCCTCATTGCTGCCTCCATCATGCGCCTTATGAGCCCGATTGCACGAATGCACACACGACTCTGCACATATGTGCACGGCGTCGCGCGAGCAAAACGACATCCGCACTCATCCGCGCAACTCTGGACAAAAACAGGGAATTACACACCATGCACATCACGTAATTTCGAATGACTCACGCCCCATGGACGCTCATCCCACGCCATCGGCGCCTCTCCCCCTAAAGTTAAGGCATGACGAATACACTGCTGGCACGAGTCCTCGACACCGCGTACACCGATTCGACGGTGCGTCCCCAGGACGACTTCTACCGCCACGTCAACGGCACCTGGCTGGCGACGCACACAATCCCTGCGGACCGCCCCATGGACGGGGCATTCCACGCGCTTCGCGACGCCTCGGAAAAGTACGCCCGCGCAATTGCTCAGGACGCAGCCGACGGATCCCTGGACGATCCAGATGCGAGCCGCATCGCGACCCTGTGGAGCCAGTTCCTCGACGAGGACACCATTGAAGAGGCCGGCGCCACTCCCCTGCGCCCCGACCTCGACGCGATCAACGCCTGCACAAACCACGAGGAACTCGCCCGCGAAATGGGCCACCTCATGCGCGAGGGCATCGGAGGCCTCGTCGGCGCATACGTGGGGACGGACCCCCACGATTCCTCCCGCTACATGGTCTCCCTCGTCCAGTCAGGTATCGGCCTGCCCGACGAGGCCTACTACCGCGAAGAGGACTACGCACCGATCCGTCAGGCCTACGTCGTACACACGGCCCGTCTCCTCGCCCTCGCTGGCATGGACGACCCCGAAGGTGCCGCACACCGCATCATGGCCGTGGAGACCGCCCTGGCCTCACACCACCGCGACTCCGTGACCAACCGCGATCCCCTACTCTCCGATAACCCCACGCCGTGGACCCGCTTGACATCGCTTGCCCCCGGATTCGACTGGGATGCGTGGGCCAGCGGCGCACGCATGCCCACCTCCGGCCTCGTCGTCAACGTCGACCAGCCCGACTTCCTGACGGCCGCCGCCGAGCTGTGGGCGACCACCGAGCTATCTACCCTCAAGGAATGGCTGAGCGCCTCGGCCATCGACTGCCACGCATCCCTCCTCTCTGCCGACTTCGTCAACGAAAACTTCGACTTCCACGGACGCACGCTCTCGGGTACACAGGAGCTGCGTCCGCGCTGGAAGCGCGCCCTCGGCCTCATCGAGGCCTACCTCGGTGAAGCCATGGGCCGCGCGTGGGTGGCACGCCACTTCCCACCCAACGCCAAGGAAGCGATGGACGCCCTGGTGCGCCGCCTCCTCGACGCCTACGGTGAGTCGATCCGAAGCCTCGACTGGATGAGCGAGGACACAAAGGCCAAGGCACTCGACAAGCTGGCAACCTTCAACCCCAAGATCGGCTACCCCGTCAAGTGGCGTGACTACTCGACCCTCAACCTGGATCCCAACACCTCCATCGTCGAGAACGTGCGCGCCGCCAGCGCGCACGCGACCGACCGCGAATGGGCCAAGCTGGGCCGTCCGGTCGACCGCGACGAGTGGTACATGACCCCACAGACGGTCAATGCCTACTACAACCCCACTCAGAACGAGATCGTCTTCCCCGCCGCGATCCTCCAGCCCCCGTTCTTCGACGCCGAGGCTGACGACGCGGTGAACTTCGGCGCAATCGGCGCGGTCATCGGCCACGAGATCGGTCACGGCTTCGACGACCAGGGCTCGCGCTACGACGGAGCGGGAAACCTGTCGAACTGGTGGACGGACGAGGACCGCGCTGCCTTCGAAGAACGCACCCACGCACTCATCGCGCAGTACGACGCCCTCACCCCCGCGATCCTCCTCGAACAGGGAAACGGCGAAGAACCGGAGGCCACGGACGCTGAGCGTTCCCACCCCCACGTCAACGGTGCGCTCACGATCGGCGAGAACATCGGCGACCTCGGAGGCCTCACGATCGCGTGGAAGGCCTGGGCAGCGTCGCTCGCCGAGCAAGGGCTGACCCCCCAGACCGCTCCCATCATCGACGGAATCTCGGGTCCGCAGCGATTCTTCTACTCGTGGGCACGCGCCTGGCGCACGGCCACACGCCCCCAGTTCGCGCGCCAAATGCTAGCGATCGACCCGCACTCCCCCGCGGAATTCCGATGCAATCAGGTGCTGCGTAACCTTGACACGTTTGTCGAGGCATTCGACGTCACCCCCGGCGACGACATGTGGCTCGATCCCGCCCAGCGCGTCACCATCTGGTAAAGCGTGTCCCAGCCGACAAAACCCGGCGCGCCCCGCGCAATCACCCCCAACACATGACAACATAGGAATGTTGAGCGCAACAGCGCCCCCATTCCATCGACGGAAAGGCACCCCATGCCAGGCCTGAACCTGACTCGCGAGGAAGCGACCGAGCGAGCCTCGATCATTTCCTCTGTGACCCGCTACGAGATCTCACTGGACCTCACGCGCGGAGACACCGACTTCGGTTCATTCACCCGCATCGAGTTCGACGCGCGCGAAGGCGCCTCCACATTCGCTGACCTCGTGTCCAACAACGTCCACTCAATCACGCTGAACGGCAACGCCCTGGACCCCTTCTCGGTTCACCAGGACAACCGCATCGCGCTGGAGAACCTGGCCGAGCACAACGTCCTCGAAGTTGAGGCATCCTGCCAATACATGCACACGGGCGAAGGCCTACACCGCTTCGTCGACCCGGCCGACGGACAGGCCTATACCTACTCGCAGTTCGAGGTCCCGGACGCACGCCGCGTGTACACGACGTTCGAGCAGCCCGACCTGAAGTCCACGTTCACGCTGACGGTCAAGGCCCCCAAGGGCTGGAAGGTCTTTTCCAACGCCCCGACCCCCACCCCCGAGGAAGAGGGCGAGGCCTGGATCTACCGCTTCGCCACCACCGAGGTGATGTCGACCTACATCACGGCGATCGTCGCAGGCCCCTATGAGGGCACGACGGCCACGCTCACATCCTCCGATGGCCGCACGATCAACCTGGGCGTCTACGCCCGCGCGTCGATCGTCGAGCACCTGGATGCCGACGAGATCATCGACATCACGCGCCGTGGCTTCGAGTTCTTCGAGGGCGCGTACGGCATCGCCTACCCCTTCACCAAGTACGACCAGATCTTCGTGCCCGAGTACAACGCGGGCGCCATGGAGAACGCGGGCTGCGTCACCTTCCGCGACGCCTACGTGTTCCGCACGCGTCCCACCGAGGCTCAGATGGAGGCTCGTGCGAACACGATCCTGCACGAGCTGGCGCACATGTGGTTCGGTGACCTGGTCACCATGAAGTGGTGGAACGACCTGTGGCTCAACGAATCCTTCGCCGAGTTCATGAGCCACCTGGCTCTGGCCGAGGCCACCAAGTACACCGAGGGCTGGACCGGGTTCATGGTCCGCAAGGACTGGGGCCTCAAGCAGGATCAGCTGCCCACGACGCACCCGATCACGGCTGAAATCCGCGACCTGGCCGACGTCGAGGTCAACTTCGACGGCATCACCTACGCCAAGGGCGCCTCCGTACTGCGCCAGCTCGTCTCCTACGTGGGCCGCGACGCTTTCTTCGCTGGCCTGCACGAGTACCTGACGAAGCACTCCTACGCCAACGCGACGCTGGACGACCTGCTCTCCGAGTTGGCCGCGGCCTCGGGCCGCGACCTGGCCTCGTGGTCGAAGGTGTGGCTGGAGGAGGCCGGTGTGACCCTCCTGCGTCCCGTCATCACCACGGCCGAGGACGGCACGATCGAGCGCCTCGAGATCACCCAGGAAGCCTTCTCCGAGGGCGCCTCCCTGCGCCCGCACCGCATGGGTGTGGCCGGCTACTCGCTGACCGAGGAGGGCACGCTGGCGCAGGTCTTCCGCGAGGAGCTCGACGTCGACGGCGCCTCCACGGTGGTCGAAGCCGCCGCGGGTATCGCCCGTCCGGACTTCATCCTCGTCAACGACGGCGACCTCGGCTACGCCAAGGTACGCCTCGACGAGCAGTCCCTGGCCTTCGCGGTCGCTAACATCACCAAGTTCACGGATTCGCTGACCCGCGGCGTCGTCATGGCCTCCACGTGGGACATGACCCGTGACGGTGAGATGCCGGCTCGCGATTACCTGAACCTGGCGCTGCGCGCGGTGCCCGTCGAGGACAACATGAGCCTCCTGACGCTCACCCTGCGTCACATCGACGAGGCCGTACGTACCTTCGTTGCGCCCCAGTACCGTGCCGAGGCCACCGAGGACACGGGCCGCCGTCTGCTCCTCCTGGCTCGCACGGCTGCCTCCGGTTCTGACGCACAGCGTATGCTCGTCGCTGCAGCAGCCCGCAACGCGACCAGCCCCGAGCAGTTCGAGGCCATCCGCGCACTCTACGACGGGACCCAGACCCTCGATGGCCTGGACCTCGACGTCGACCTCAAGTGGGGTCTGCTGATCGCCCTCGTGCGCGGCAACGCCGCCACCGAGGAGGACATCGCGGCTCTGGAGGCCACCGATGACACGATGACCGGTCATCAGAACGCCGCCGCCGCTCGTGCGGCTCGCGCAGGCGAGTGGATCAAGGCTGACGTGTGGGACAAGGTCCTGACCGAAACCTCGATCCCCAACGACACTCGCTGGGCAATGATCTCTGGCTTCTGGGCGCAGGCGCGCTCCAACCCCTCGGCCTACGCGAGCTACGTGGGCGAGTACTTCGAGGCCCTGGCTGGCATCTGGGAGACCTTCACCTTCCACACGGCCGAAGACCTCACAACGCTGCTCTTCCCGAACGCCATCGCGGGCTACGCCCCCGAGGTCGACGTGGTTGCTTCGGGCCAGGCCTGGATCGAAGCTCACGCGGATGCGTCCGCCGGCACGATCCGCATCATCCGCGAGCTCATCGACGTGTGCGAGCGTCAGATCGCCAACCAGGCGGTGGACGCGGGCTGATCAGCCTGTCTGAGACGTGAGGGGGCGTGGCCATGCGGCCACGCCCCCTCAGGTCTATCCATAGCACTGCGCGCCCCAACTCCCCTACTCGGCTGAAGCTAACACCGGCCGCGAGTCATAGACAAAATCGGGCCCGGTCCCACAGGACCGAACCCGACGAGCAATCGACGGGTTATAGGACAAAACGTGTTGGTTGGGGGTTAGTCCCAGGTGTTGTGGTTGGGGGTGGTGTGGTGGAGTTCGTTGAAGCATATTGCGTCGCCCCAACCGGGGATGATGCCGGTGGCTTGGTGGGTCTGACAGGCTTGTGACCAGGCATTTTCGAGGGCTGCGTCGGTGGGCATGGTCGCCAGGATCATCGCTGCTGGCTGCGGGTGGGGACAGTGGGTGTAGCACCACCAGAACACGGCTTTCATGCGTCGGGTCAGGCACATGCCGCGGTGGTCGCCCAGCATCTGGCGTAATTGGGCGTTC
>ERZ772766.759-NODE-759-length-18470-cov-7.914961_pt1 | contig 18470 bp, 9 predicted proteins | sample MGYA00511379_ERZ772766 | MGnify/ENA primary metagenome ERZ772766 (study PRJEB29015, sample SAMEA2737895) | human oral metagenome | biome: human oral; feature: human-associated habitat; material: dental | place: China | collected 2116 ...
GGCGACGGCGCTGCGCACTATCGTGGTGCTGGCGGGCGCCTGGGGCATGGTGTTCGTCGTTGGCTCGCAGGTCGAGCTGGCCCACCTCGATGTCCGCAGCACTGGGCTGCTGGTGCTCTCGGGGCTGGCGACCGGGGCCTCCTGGCTGTGCTACTTCAAGGCGCTCCAGCTCGGCAGCGTCAGCAAGGTGGTGCCGATCGACAAGCTGAGCACGGTGCTGACGGTGCTGCTGGCCCTCATCTTCCTGGGGGAGAGGGTGAGCCTCATCGGTGCGCTCGGGGTTGTGCTCATCGCGGTCGGGACGTTGCTGATGCTCGACGCCGATGACCTGCGCGGCCTGCCCCGGGCCGTGCGTCACGGCGGGGGCTGGTTGCTCTATGCGCTCGGCTCAGCTTTCTTCGCCGCGCTCACCGCAATCCTCGGCAAGGCCGGCATCACCGGGGTGGAGTCCAACCTCGGTACCGCGATCCGCACCGGGGTGGTCCTGGTGATGGCCTGGGTGATGGTGGCCGTCACCGGCAAGTTTCGGGAGGTCCGCACTGTTCCGCGTGGTGAGCTCGGCTTCGTCCTGGCCTCCGGGGCAGCCACCTGTGCCTCCTGGCTCTGCTACTACCGGGCACTTCAGGACGGCCCGGCTAGCGTGGTGGTCCCCATCGACAAGCTGAGCGTCCTGGTCACCGTCCTCTTCTCCGCCCTCGTCCTGCGGGAGACTATCGGTAGGAGGCACCTCGTCGGACTGGCGCTGCTCGTTGGCGGGGTCTTGGTGATGCTGATCCGTTGAGGGCGTCAGCTGTCGGACGACGACTGGCACTGCCGTCACTGTGCCCGCAGCGGGTTTCAGGCAGCTGGCATGGGTGGAGTACCGGGCTCTACTGCTTGCGCATGTATGCGATGGTGAACTCCTTGACCTGGCGGAAGTACTGTTGACGCAGGCGCAGATCGAGCCAGTCGGTATCGAAGGGCTGGAATACGTCTAGTCCGCGTCCCAACATGATGATCCAGTCCGTGTCGGTAGTGATCGAACGGTCATGGATAGTGTCGTTGAATGAATACTCGAACTTGATGCCGGCTACGGCCGAGTTGGTGCGGATCGTCTCTAGTTTCTCCTGCTGCTTGGTTGCATAGTCCGAATCTTTGTCGCATTTGGTGGTCAGGTGGACGGTGATTTCCTTTGTGGTGTCGGTGTACTTGGCGATGGTCTCAATGAGTTCCATCAGGTTGCGCGCCTGGTAGGGCTGGCGGATATACGGGTCAACGACATCGATGCGGGTAGCTCCGCGCACATATGGGCCAATATACCGGTCAAAAGTGAAGCCGCGCCTACCTTCGGTGAGCTCGAGACGCTGTTCTTTCAGTTCTGATCTCGAGTTTTGCTTCCTGGGAGCCACGTCAATGGTGCTGTTGGTACCGTTGGTTGGAGTGGTCTTACCAGCGGATTCGGAGCGGGCCGCACCTGCTTCGGTACCCGGGTGGTACAGCTCTGGATACTCGTCTTCCTCCAGAGTAGTCACCTTATGGGTCTGTCCCGCGTGAGTGTATTCGAAGTTGACCGCCGTCATGGTGTCATCGATGCGGATGAGCTGATCCTTGACGCGTTTACGCCCTTCGAGTGCGATCCGAAGCTGGGCACCGATCTCATCGGGGCTGGCCTGCCCGGAGGGATGGATGAGCTTCATGAGGCCGGAGAAGGTCTTGTGGATGCCATCTCGATCACGAGTGGACAGGTCGTCCGATAGCGCGAAATAGCGTTCATAGTGGTGGGAGTAGTCGATGTCGCGCAAGGAGCGGAGGACCTCGGCCAGGTAGTCGACGACGAAGCCGTAGCCGCTGGAGAACATCTCGCCACGGATCTGCTCGAACTCCCAACCGGGCACGTAGCAGTGGATGCGGTCCAGGAAAGCGGGATCGTGGTACTGCTCGGGAAGCTCCTCGAACAGGTCGGAGTTCTTGAGCATGTAGGGCACGGTGTGGGAGGTGTTGCCAACGAACACCATGGATGCTTCTGCACCGAGCGTCTCGACACCGCGGGAGAAGGACTTGTTGGCCATGTAGTTCTTCATAATGTCAACGAGTGCGCGGTCGGCACGTTTTTTCTTTCCGGCGAACTCGTCGAAGGCGACGCAGTCCCAGTACCCGACCAGCCCGATTCTCCCGGAGGCGTTGTTCACGAAGAGCTTCGGGACGGTCACCTCGCCCCCGGAGATCAACATGCCGTGAGGTGAGAACTCGGAGTAGATGTGCGACTTGCCGGTTCCCTTGGGGCCGAGCTCAACCAGGTTGTAGTTGCGCTCAACGAAAGGAATTAGCCGCACCAGGTGAAGGAGCTTGGCTCGGGGGCCGAACATGGCGGGGTTGAAACCGATGGACTGAATGAGTAGGTCGATCCACTCCTCGGTGCTGAACTGTTCCCGAGTGCGGGTATAGGACTCCAGGTCCAGGCGTGAGAGCTGGATGGGCTTGAGCGAGTGCAACCGCCAGGGAACGTCTTTTGAGTTTCCCGAGTAGGCGTAGACGATGTCGCAGATGCACCAGACGCCGCCGGTCAGGAGCTTGGGGTGGTTGCGTACCGTTTCTGCACTGACCTCCACCTTGCTGATGCCCAGGTTGGAGAACTCGGCCTCATAGATGTCCAGTCTCTCATTGAGGGAGACGGAGACCTTGTCAATGATGCGGTGGCGGCCCTTCTCCCGGATACGCGACTGGATGAGTCGGTTCTCCCCTCGGTGCACGTAGTGGTCCCGGAGGATGGTTTGGACGTGCTCGATGCCGGAACGGATAGTGGCCTCATCGTCCGTGGCCGCGTACTGGCCTAGCAGGTACTCCAGGACGTAGGTGGGCACGATGGCGTTGCCCTTGACGGTCTTGACAAGGTCCTTGCGGACGACGACGCCGGGGAAGGCCGCTGCGATCTTGCGGTCCAGCGGCGTGGGGGAGAGGTGCTGTAGCTGGTCGGCCAGCTCGAGCTCGGTGGGTTCCGGGGTTGTCATGGTTGCATCCTAGAAGTCGAAGTCCGCACCAAAGTCGCTGGTGAAGGTTCGTGAGAGGGTGAAATGAGCTTTTTCGCCATAGGGGCGGCGTTGCGAACCGACCGGTTCGTGCAGCCGCAGCTCGATGGTCTTGCCGTTGAAAGTGTCTGCATCCCTACTCAGCGTCAGCGTGAGCGGGAAGAACCGGTCCCTGGCTTCTGGTGAGGCCTGTGAGCAGTCCACTGTGACCTCGTCGGAGATCAGTGTGTTGCCTGCATACAGTCCCGCAACCAGGCGGCGCGCCTTGACCTTCTCTCTGACCGGCTCTTGTTGGAACAGCATGATGGTGATCTGCCCGGTGGTGATCTTGTCAGTTTCGGTGACGATCTTGACGGGGGTTTTGTAAATGTCCGACGAACGCCCCTTGTTGATGGTGATGACAGGTACCGCGACCTCCTGCAGAGAAGCGCCACCGTGCACGAAACGCGTACCGGAGCCGGTGGTGCGGATTCGGTGGGTGGAGCCGGGCACCTGAGCCTCGATGTCTCCATCCATCTGAAGCTGCTGGGATGAGAAGGTGATGAATGCGGGGTCTCGCTTGAGGCTGTGCCCCAGCGCGAAGCGATGGTTCACATGCAGCAGGGTGTCGCCGTGCGGTTTGACAGATAGATAGTCCTGCCCCTCCAAGCGGCTCTCCTGGTACAGAAAGCCGTGATCGGCGGTGATGAGGACGTTGTTGACGTTGGCGTTCGCCAGCTTCTTCACCAGCCTGACCAGCTCCTCGATGGCGACCTCGCAGGCGCGGAAGGTGTCTGACTCGGTAGCCTGCTTGTCCCCGGTGTTGTCGATCTGGTTGTGGTAGACGTAGAGCAGCTGGTGGCTCTTGAGCAACTCACGGGTTTCACTGCGCTTCATGCTGAAGAGGTCATTGGCCTGGATTGCAGTGCCCCCTGCTGACGTGAGTACTCTGCTGCGGCTCTCGGTTCCCGCACTGGGATTGCCGTCCACCTCCACTAACCCGTCGTCGGCAAAAGCCAGGGACTGATGCGGCAATAGTGCTGCCATGCCGAGCTGGGTGTAGGAGGGCAGCACCGAAAGCATGGCTGACGGCCTGGCCGTGAAGCGGTCCTCTTGGCTGATACGTCGTGCCAGCTCCTCGCCCACCTCGTAGCGCAGCGCGTCAGAGATGATGACGACGATCTTCTTGCACTTGTCCAGCCAAGGCCTGCTGACGTGATCAGTGAAGAAAGACGTGGCAGAAGGAACCGAATCGATCTCCCACCGTTCCATGCCCTCGATGTGCCTGCGCCACTCCTGCCCGAGCGGCGTGAGGAAGTCTCTGATGTAAGCTGCTTCTACCGCCGCCTTCAGCGTGTCGAGGGCAGAGTCCGGCTCGTAGAGGTTGAGGCTTCGGTTGAACCGCCGATAGGCCTGGTCGATGGTGAACCAGTGCTGGGTGTAGCGCTCGAAGCCGTCCTGCAGGGAGGTCATGTTCCAGGAGCCGGCGTCGATACGAGTCAGCAGGGTTGACGCCGCGCCGACGGCTTCGTAACCGGCCTTGAACTTGCTGTGCCACGGCAACGCAGTACGACCCTGCACAGCCTCCTGTACTTCCTTGTCCGTCAAGCTGCGCGCTTGTACCTGCTGCGCCAGACGCCGGACGATTTCCTGGTCCACCAGAGGGAATGTCCGCCGGCTCAGCAGCTCTGGCAGGTCGAAGCCGGCGACACGCTCCGCAATGCCTAGCAACTCTGCCGCACGACGAGCCAAGCGCCGGTAGGACTCGGCGAACCGGAAGTCGTTGTGCCATGTGCTGAAGTCGCGGCGGATGTTGGCGTACTGTTCGGCTCCTAGGTCCGCATGGGTGGGGGCGAACTGTTCCCACGCCCGGTCGAACAGCCACGCCACGAAGTCATCGACGCTGGGCTCTTCCTCGGGGGCGTATCCGTAGATGTTGCGGGTCCCTTTCCAGTGAAACTCGGCGAGTCCCAGGCGAGTGATCGTATCGATGCCGGTGGACTCCCCGTCCGCGTTCTCCATCAGCAGCGCCCGCCAGAGCGCCTCCAACGAGCGCTCCTCGGTTCCCAGCACAACGGCGACCATGGAGGCGGCGATGGCGGCAGCGTCGTCATCCGGGCGCAGGCGGGCCTTGAGCTCGTCGCGGCGCTGCGCGCTGTCGAAAAAGAGCGGGTACTGAGCGACGACGCTACGCAGCGCCAATCCGCCCCCGAGCTCCTGCACCAGGAGCGAGGTGTGGTCCGCGGTGAAGGTCCCGTAAGCGAGTTCCATGTCCTTGAGCCAGTTGTCGGTGACGGTTTCCGGGGTGTCTGGCTCGCGGAAGCGGTAGAGCAGGAACTTGCGCTTCGGCTCGGTCAGCAGGACCCGGCGCTTCAGGGCGAACTCGTTGTCCTCCACCCGCAGCACGGTGACGTCCGGGAGGGAGAAGGCTTCCAGCGAGTCGGTGTATCTGCCTTCGGGGTCGGACCAGATGACGATCCGCCCGGCTTCGCCAGGACGCTCGAAGCGCTCGCAAAGCTGGCGCAGGATGGCTGTCATGGTGTTCATTCGGAGTCTTCCGTGAGGTGGCGCAGGTAGGCTCGGCCCTCGTCTGTCAGGATGTAGCGCTGTGCTTTGCTGCGGGGCTTGTCCGGTACCGTCATGGCGAGCAGCCCTCGGTTCACCAGTGGAACCACATGACGCGTGTAGTTCTGTGACAGGGGCTTCAGACCAGCGGCTTCCAGGAGAGTGTTTCGGTGAACCGGCCCCTGAGCGGCCACCCGCATCATGACCACATCATACCTACCGTCATTGCTATGCGTGTAGGTATGTTCTGGGTGGTTATGATCCTCTGGCTTCTGCGTCTCGCCCTCCGGTTCTCGAGCGCCGTGCGCGGTAGCCTGCTGTGGATCGTGGTTGGGTATGTAGATCGTCACCCTCACTCGGTCCTGGATCTCTTCGATGATGGGCTCGGGCAGGCCGGCTTCGGCCACTTGCTCGAAGACACGCTGGACGCCGGTGCCCCACTGCTCCATGATCCCGGCCTCACGGAAGATGCGCGCGAGGGCGGGGTTGCGCAGGCGGGATACGCGTCGCATCGTGTCGATGGTCATGCCTGGCAACAGCAAACCCGGGCTGTCCACCTGAATGCGGTCGTCGTAAAAGCCGACCCTGATGGGCGTGCCGCGTTCCGCGTAGGAGGCATGTACGAGGGCGTTGACGATCACTTCGCGGATCGGCTCAATGGGAATTGAGTAGATGTCGCGGCGCCGCACCTGGCCGAACACCGCGGTCTTGTAGGCGTGCTTGAGCAAGAACTCCACGGCACGGTCGACTGCGACGGCATGGGGCCGTGAATCTCGGTCTGGTCGAAGATGTCTGTGCCGTGCGGGCCGCGCAGGCGGCCGCACTGGACCCAGGCGGAGGGGTGAAAGCGTGTGGGATCGGGGCAGGCTGCGAGGATGCCCGCGTTGGTGGGGACGATCTGGTCTCCCTGTTGGACGGCGAGGCCGAGTGCCAGAAGGTCGGCGACGGACGTGCTGCGTCCGCGCAGCTTGGAAAGGACCTCCAGATCCAGATCCTCAAATGCGGCGCGTGGCTCGGGCAGGCCTTCGAAGGCGATGCCGCGGGCATTGCGCTCCAGCTCGGCAACGAGTGCCGGGTCTGCTTGCCGTGTGGTGGAACCGAGGCGTACGTAGACGCCGGCTTCCGGTCCTAGACGGGTGATGTGGTGAGGGCGACGAGTGCTGAGCGGCACGTCGACGATGAGGACCGTCTTGTCTCTCAGTGTCACTAGGTCGATGGCCGGTACCAGCTGGGGCGAAATTCGGTCGTCGATGAGGCTGGCGATGCGTTCCTCCTCGGCAAGCGGGTCATCGACGCCGACGACCGTGCCGTCGTCTGTGACTCCGACGACGAGCCGCCCACCCGCCGAGTTCGCAAAGGCAACGATCGTCCGCAGCGGACCGTCGGGCGACGACAGATCGCGTTTGACCTCGAGGGTCTTACTCTCGTGGTCTGCAAGGCGCCCATCTGCTCCGAGCGAAAAATATTCTCTCATGCCGGAGCTTCTTCTGCTGTCGAGGACGAAGTGCCCAGCAATACCTCCGGATCATGTCCGAGTGCTTGGCACATTGAAGTGAAATGCTCACTGTCCACATGGTCCATAAACGTGAACAGTGCATGCAGAAAAGGCACTGACTCACTCGGTTCAAGCGGCTTCGTCGGGTCTGCCTCCTCTAGGTGCGAGTTTGCGTGAGCGTACCGCACAACCATCGTGCGCACCGAGTCATCCAGTCCTGGACGCGCATCAAGGGCGGCACGTACGGAGTTGTGCAGTTTTCCCATGTTTGCGGGTGTGCGGAAACTCAAAAAGCCTTCCAACAGCTTACGGGCCGTGTTGGGCACCAGGGCGGCTGCTTCCATCTGGGCTATCGAGTCGAGGTCTCTGTCAGATTCTTTAAGAGTAGTTGCGACCTGGTCGAAGAGGAAATGGTACTGAGAACGCAGCTTCTTCCGTCGATCATCGTCGAGTTCCCAAACCTCGAATACAGGCCTACGTCGACCATGGTCGTCTACGTGAGCGCAAATCCGATAAGCCTTGTACCCTCCCTCACGTCGGCTCTTTGGTACGGCTTCCATCTGGATGAGCCACTGACGGAAGAACTCAAAGTTGTGGGTTAAAACAAAAACCTGGCTGGCATAGGTGTTGACGACTAGCTCCGACCATATGTGAGCGGAGGCACCGAAAAGAATGCCTTGATCGAGGCTGGAGACCGGGTCGTCGATGACGACGATCGGAGGATCCCCCGCGATCTTGTCCTTTCTGACACTCGAGAGGAAGTACAACAGGGCAATGGCGGTCTGTTCCCCCTCACTGAGATGGGTGGCGGGCGCTCCGGCTCGTTTGATGGCGTAGTGCTTCGCTCCGCGGGCACTAAAAGTCAGTTCATTGCGACCCAAGAGGCCAGTCAGGCCCTTGGTGAGTTCCTCGGCTCCTGGGACGGGGTCGCCATCCACGTTTTCCAGAGTGGTAATCTGCCGCTCGAGGTCCTCCACCGTGTCCTTTTGGTGATTTATCTCCACCCTCTGCAGCTTAAGGTTTTCTTTGAGTTGTTTATATTCATCTAAGAAGCTCCTCGCGTGGTAGTGTTTAACGCGTTCGGCTGCCTCGATCGCCTCGGCATCATGGTGGTCGATCCTTGCCTGATGCATGCCGACAATCGAATTGAGAGCAGAAACGCTCGGAGCTGTCAGAACGAGGTTCGAACTGAGGGCTGGAATACTAAAGGGATTCTCTCTCTTCTCTTTCAAGGCTGACACAATGCAGTGGATTGTGTCGGCGTAGACCTTGTGTTCTGCCTCATAGGTTTCTCGGGAGCTCAGCAGTTTCTCATGCAAGTCCTCATATATCTCAGATCGGGCGGGAAATGCGTCCAGGTAACCCTTTGACGTTGCCTCCGAGTTTTGTAGGCGGAATATGAGGTTGTCGATGCCGTTCTGGAGCTTTTTGAACGACTCGTCGAAATGCGCGTTAAGGGCTTTGAGTCGATCGGAGGTAAGTTCCTGACCGCAGAACAGACACTTTTCCAAGTGGTTGTGAAGAATGATGCCTTCCTGAACCCACTTGGACCGGTCTGAGTGTCCCACCAGTTCTCCGATGAGCATGTTGCTCAAGATGTTTGCCGATAGTAGTGCACGTGCGTCTTCAAGAACCTCCTGTTCCAGCAAAGTTCCCCGAGGTTGGAGGGGAACTGGCCGCATCGCATGACCTGTTGCAATTTTACGATCAACAAGCAGATTCGTTGTATCGGCCGCCAAGACTGTCGGGTCGCTATCGAAACTGTCGAGAAGTCTCTTGACATTTCTCCGGTCGTAACTGCGCGGGTTGAAGCCGGGTGCGCCAGAAAGGTCAGTTGTGACCTGCCTTGCTATATCACTAGATCGGTTATTTATGGTATTATTTGTTGTTGTCCAAGTGGTGTTCGCGGTAGCGAGTTTCTGTCGTGCCTCATCAAGTTGAGGGCGTAGCTCTTCGAGCTTTTCTGCAGCGTCTGCGAGTTTTTTACCTATAGTCAGGAGTGCCTCAGGAGATGGCCCGTTTGGTTCCTCAAACCGAAGGCTTCTGTGAACGAAATCTTTATTGAATACTCGCACTCGACTCCAAAATTCACGATCGTCCAAGCCGATTTGGAAAAAAGAGTTCCCTGCATCGTGGGTCGCAAGCAGCTGCAAGCCGGCACTGGCCTCGTCATTGCCATCGCCGCGGGACTCGGATTCGGCAGTTGCGTTCGCAGCACAGCCTGCCAGGAGGCTCGCGAAGGTGCTCTTGCCGCTTCCATTCTGGCCGTAAATGAGATTGACCCGGGCGAACTCAACGCCACCGTCTGGCTGCCAGTTCTGGAAGATACGGTAGTTCTTGATCCTCTCGACTTTGCGGATCAAAGTTTTAGTCATTTGAAGCCATCCTCGGAGGTGAGCTGGTTGGTCGGCCAGGTCCAGGTCTGGACGTCGCGTCGTTTCTTCTCGATGGCGGGGATCTTCTGGAGCGCTTGACCGAAGCGGAGGTAGTTGACCAAGACGCCGTCATCAAGATCGATAGACAGTCGACGAGATGCGTGGGGGAACAGAGTATCCCTTTCGTAGTCCTCGCACTCGGTCAGCGCCTTGCGGTAGGCGTCAGCGCGCTTCTGGTCGGCGGCCGTCTTGGATCGCTCCAGGTGGCCGATCTCAGTGCGCAGCTTTGCCTGGAACTCCCTCAGGTAGTCACCGAGCACCGTGTTCAGCGTGTCCGGCGTGTAGCGGTGCAGGTAGATCAGAGCCTGGAAGGAGGCCTTATTGTCGGGTCGGGAGGAGACCATCCAGTAGATCGGCCGGTTGGAGTAACGACGGCAATGGTCTCTATAGAAGTCCTTCACAAAGTACTGTCGCAGCGACTTACCCAATGAGTCTTCAATCAGACGCAGGTTTGCCTCAAGGTGCTCCTTGCCGAAAGCGGCTGCGAGGAAGGAGCGGAATCGAGTGACAATGTCGTCTGCAAACCATTCGCCGGATGTGATGGGGATGACTCCGTCCTTATCGGGGGTGAAACTCGGTCGTGGAACCATGTCGAGAAAGTCCTGAATGGTGTCGCCCTGATCGGCGAGCACGAGGCCAGGAGTGTCAAGGCTGTAACGGCCGAACAGACAGCCGACGCCGTAGGAGATGAGATCGCGGACGGCATCCGCCGTGAAGAGGCGGCGATACTCCTCGTCCGTGCGCGTGGCGCCCTTGTTGGGTACGTAGCGGAAGTAGGGGTTGGAGGTCAGCGAGACCCGGCTCAGCGGAACTTCAATGGGAACCTCATCCCGAAGGCCGTAGACCTCAGCCCAATAGCGGTTGTTTTCGGTCTCAAGCTCCTGGGCCTCATGCGCAGCGCTGAGAGAGTCCTGCCACCAGCGCTCCAGTGCGTCTGCTAACGAGCCTCCCAGGTGAGCATGCTTGACGAGCGGGTTGAACTTGAAGTCCCATGAGGTCTCGTAGGTGTTCCAGTCGTTTCGGAACTCTTGGACAAGCTGTTTCGCAGTCGACAGCAAACTGTCATTACACTGTTGGTCGATGATTGGTAGTTGAGAAATCTGGCCCACTTCGTAGTTTAGAGTGGGTGCAAGAACCGTCAACATTCGTTCTGCGATTTGTGAGTTACAGAACGACAAGAGAGCGAGCCTCGTATCTTCGATATTGGAAAACACTGAGGTGCCGGCGACGTCGAACACAAAACCTTGTGGATATAGTCGGAATGCGGGCGTGCCGCTGCTAATTTTTGACCATGAAACCGAAGTGTTGAAATAGGCCTCCATGTTCTTCGCTACCCACTCGTAATTGCCATTTAAGTATGGGTACTTGTTGATGATTGTATTTCGAATTTCCAGTCCGTCGGCAAACCAATTGACGATGAGGGTCTGATTTCCGTACCATTTTCTGAATTCTCCTCCTTTGTTGTAAGGGAACCAGGTGAGTTGCGACGAGTTTGCGTTGTCTCTGGTGTACCCGATGCCGATTGACGAAATAGGCGCCTCCCACCATGACCGAGTAAACCGTGCATTGTTAGTTGTCGCCAGGCCCTGCTTTGGAGCGGCGACCTCGCCAAGTGGCTTGCCCTCGGTGAAGGCGCGCGTCATGGCTGGCGACAGCCAGTAGGCGAGTCGTGCTCCAGGGAGCGCAAGCAGTGTGTGAGGGCGAGCGGAGAACCGAAGGTCGGAAGCGCCTGTCAGGGCGTCCCTGAGCAGGTGCTCCTTCTCGGCCTCGGAGTTGCCGGGTACTGCCCGGACATACTCGCAGACCTCGCCAGTGCTGCGCGCGTGCTCCAGAACGAAGGCCGTCGTGGAGACAACTTCCCCGCCGATCGAGTCGAAGGCCCGTTCGCCCAGATGCAGCATGGTCGTTGGTGGGGCGTCACGCAGGATGTGACGGCGCAGCTTCTCAAAGGAGCCGAGGAACATCCATGCCTGCATGGTGATCATGGCGACCAGGCCGTGCTCGGCGTCGGCAAGCTGCAGGCACCGCTCGATGAAGGCTGCGAACAGGTCGGATTTCGCCTGTGGGTGGTGCTTCTTCAGCCAGGTGGACAGCATCGATCCCATGTTTCTGCTGCCCATGTACGGTGGGTTCGTCGCCACCACCGCGTAGGACCGGGTCAGGTACTCCGCCTGCACCACTACCTGCTCAGCGCGAGAGTTCAGACCCGAGACGTCCAGGGTGTCAGTCATGATCGAGGTTAATCGCTCTTTTGCGCCGAGCAGCGCTGCGGCGTCCGGGGCGATGAGGGAGCCCAGCACATCGGCGTGAATGAAACTCTGCCAGAAGTACCGGTCTGCCTGAGTAACGGCTTCGGTGCCAGCAAGTTGGTCGAGTTCCGTTGCATTGAACTCCACTGGCTCGATGACCTGGATGTTTGGTAGCACGGGGTCGCGTAGGAAGCGACGCTGACGTGCCCGAGCCTTCATCATCAGTGCGAAGGCGGCCAGTGCTGCGGCGCGTGGGTCGATCTCCGTGCCGAATACGTTGTGCGTGAGAATCTGTGTGGGAATCTCTGAGGGTGCGTAGCCCTCTTCCTCATAGATGGCGTAGAGAAGATCGAAGGCGTAGGTAAGCATGTGACCTGAGCCGCAGCACGGGTCCATGACCGTCAGTTGCTCCGGCTCCGTGATCCGGAGGAAGTCGGTCTCGCTACTGGAGGGCTCGACGTAGTAGTCCATCTTCTCGATCAGACGAGAGGTCGGATGGTTCAGCATCCACAGGCGGCCGACCGAGTTCTCCACCAGATAGCGCACGATCCAGTCCGGGGTGAACAACTGTGTCGCCGCTGGAATCTCAGCCGCGCCGGCTTTCTGGTTCTTTCGGAAGCCGGCGAAGACCTCGGCCTTACGCTCAGCGATGTAGAACTGGTACAGCCAGCCAATGACCTCCACGTCCCGGCACATCTCTGCGGTCAGCGCTCTGACTGCCTGCGCGCGCACAGAGCTGTCGGCCAGCATGTCCGCGGGCATGAGCAAGGTGGTGTAGTCACCGTCGGGGGCGAACATGAACGGCATCATCCGGTTCCAGGCGGCGCAGTATGCGCGCAGGAGCAGCCCATAGGCCTCCTCTTGCGGAGCTGGACTCGTGATCGTGCCGTTCAGTAGGCCGGTGATGCGCTCAGTCGGGCTGAAGACCTGCTGATCGAACTCGCCCCTCTTGGCGGCGGCAAGCACCGCCGGCTGGCCCACTGTTGCCCCGCCGTCCGGGGAAACCAACGCTGGGGACGTGTAGCCGTTGGCATCCATGAACCGTAGCGCAACAATCCGGTTGAACCAGACATAGGCCTGTTCCTCCACGACCCGCCGTCGGCCGGCCGCGTCACCGCCGTGATGGCGGATGCGCTTCTCCAGTGCCTTGATCGCACTCGGGAACTCCTCGCGCGCCGTCGATGCCGGGGAGAGTACTGCCGTGAGGCGAGCCTCAACCTCCGCCATGAGCTGGGACCGGGCTGAGGCGGCGAAGGCCTCCAAGGTCCGGGTATCAATCACAGGGACACCTGCTTTCCAGAGTCGACCGCTTGGAGGAGGATGCCCCGCAACTCATCGATGTAGGCATCAACATCGGCGGGGGTGCGCAGCATGCGCTTACGCGGATGGGGCAACTGCCTGAGCGGAACCACTATCGGTGCAGGGGGAGTTGGTGTGCTGGTCTCGGCATTGTTCTCCGCTGTGCGGCGGTCTGCCTCCAGAGCCGCTAGCAGCTCGTCATAGCTCTCCTCGTCAAACTCACGGGCGAGCTGGCGAATCACTGGCACCGAGACAGCCTCAACCACCTGCTGCGTGGCCACGTCAATTCTGCGGTTAACCTTCGTGTGAGTGGCGTCGGTGGCATGTTCCCAGGCGGCACTGCGGCGCAGATCGTTCGCGCGCTCGCCGATGAGATCGGATGCCTCAGCCCGCTCGTCTGCCAGGATCCGGTCCGTGGCGGCGCGCAGCTCGCCGGCGGCGTCCTTCAGATGCCTCATCCGCTGCCCTCGGAAGATGTTCTGATCGGCCAGCAGCGACTCGACTCTGCTCGCCTCATCCGTCTTCAGATAGCGGAGAGTGTCCTTGCGCTCGGACAACAGGTGCACGGCTTCGTCGTAGATGGTCTTCTGACTGCCGTTCAGGAACTGGGTGACGGGATCGATCACATCCTGCTTCGCGTCCAACAGATCGTCGGTGTGGGCGGAGAACTGGTCCAGATACCACTCGGATTCGCGCCCCATCACCTCCCGGATCAGCGTCAACGGTGCATTCAGTGCAGCCAGGAAGGGGTAAATGTTGACGAAGGTGTCCTGTTGTTGTTTCAGCGTCCGATACTCATCCTCGAACCGTGTCCTCACGTCGTCGGCCAGCTCCAAAGGATCATTCGGAAGCTGACCAGTGGCGAAAAACTCCCGGGCAAAGTTTCGCAGTCCACTGACCCGGGCAGCGTCGAAGCTGCGCTGCGGGGCCACCGCGATCGCCTCGTGCTTCTTCTTACCGACGGGCAGCACGGCGGGAAGCTCCGTACGCTTCACAGTGCTCCCATCGAGCGTCATGGACACCCGTGAGGTAGCGGCCAAGCGTGCGAGGGCACACAGGATACTCGGCAAGGTCCACCCATAGGGCTTGCCCTCGAAGTAGGAGACGACCTGCTTGACGGTGGTCCTCACACCCAGCGCGCGCTGGGAGGACAGCCAGGTGTGGATCTCCTCGGCCAGAGGCTGAAGCGTATCCGTACTCCGGTCCAGCAGAGCCGGATCATCGCTCGCCACCCGGGCGATGTCCGACTCCGAGTACTGGATGGAACCGAGCAACGACAGATACGGGTAGGTGCGCGTGATCAGCTGTTCCAGACCCTCCTGCACACGCTGCACCGGATCCGAGGAGGACACGGCAATCGACGCCCCACCGATGATCAGCTCAGCGTCGCTGATGGCCTGCTTGACGCGTGCGGTCAGCTCCTTGCGTCGTTTGCTGTTCTGCCGCTTCTTGGAATCGAGAATATGGCTCTGAGAATCGGTCAGAGACGAGCCCGCACGCAGCCGGACGTACTTATCCGTCTGAACATGCAACCGCAGATCCTGATACATCCGAGCATCGTCTGCCAGCACCACCCTGAGCTCGTCACGTCCCATGGACTGGGCCACAATGACCTCACGAGACAAGCCCAGCGCGGAGGAGATGTAACGCACCGCAAGCGGCTGCGCCCGGCTGTAGGGGATCTCATCCAGCAGCATCTGGTACTTGAAGGCCCCGCCAGTCACTGAATGGCGTACCGACGTATCCCGGACCACGTCCTGATTGATGACGGAGGCCAAGAGCTTGGATATCTCCGTGGAGTCGACGTCGGTGCTCTTGATCTCGTTCTCGATGTCCTGTTCCTCATTGGTCAGGTACTCGTAGACCGAGCCATTGCGCTGGACGTAGGTCTGTTGCTCCAGGAGGTCGAGTGCCTGGGAAACCTGCCGGTTCAGCTCGGTGAGGTCCTGGCCGAAACGGTTGTACAGGAGCACGGTCAGGTTGCGTGGGGTGGCGGAGAAGTCACCCACATACTTCACCAGGAACAGTGCCTTGAGCAGTCGGACCGCCACGTCCCGCACCGGCCCCTCCGGAAGCTGCGCCTCTGCCGTCGCAATATTGCGAGTAGCGGCTGACTTCACCGCCTGCCGGATTCCGGTGAACATGGCGTCAAAGGACACGACTGCGCCGACCGTGGACTCCTTCAAGTGTGTGGCGACATCCTGTACCACCCCCAGCATCGAGCGCTCACCCACCGAGGCGTGCCGGCCCTCGAACACGTTGTGCTCAGACAGCCCCACCAAGGCCGCCTGGAAGAAGGGGAACTGGTAGGGCACGAACGGGTAGACCTGTGTGAACCTGTCCCGAGTGTCGTAGTTGCGGTACGTCTTGGAGCCATCGACGAAATCGAACAGGGCGCGGAAACTCGTGTGGAACTCGTCGTACAGCGGATCGAGAGCGGCTTCGGCGTCGGCGTTCTTACTGAGCAGACGCTTCTTGACCACCTCCTCCACGTCGTGGCTCGTCAGCTTCATGCGTGTGGCGAAGCGGGCCTGGATCTTCGAGAAGTCGTTGCCTTGGGTCCTAGTCCGATCCCCGATGACGCTATCCATGTCCTCCTGGCTGGTGACACACACCCATGCGCGTCCGTTGCAGCGCGTGCTCAGCGTCTCCACGATCGTCTGCAGGTTCAGCATGAGCTTGGTATTGGAGCCGATGAACTGGCCGACCTCGTCCACCATGAACAACAGGCGATGACCCTCGGGCTGAGCCTCCAGCCACTGGGCGACCTCATCGGCGAAGTCCTCAATGGACAGGGAGTACTGCTCCTCATAGCGGGACAGGATGCTCTCGGAAGCCGGCTCGCCGGTCACGTGTGAGAACGCCCTTGTGACGTTGTGCTCCTGGAGAATCCCTTCTTCACGGCCCTGTTCCCACGGGACGCCGGCGATCTGGGAGAATACCTGCTGGAAATCCTCGAGCAGACCGCGCCGATCCAGATCTCGTTCGAAGCGGGCCACCGACGGCTCGCCCGCGTAGTAGCCCCGTGCCTCGTTGAAGACCTTGACGAACACCTGCAGGAGGGCATCGGTCTGGTTCTTGTCGATCAGGGGCGCCTTCTGATCGATGTTGAACAGCAGGGAGGTGGCCGGGATATGCTCTACCTGAGTGAGCTTACCTTGCAAGAAGGCATCCTTCTCTGCCTCGGCCTTCTTCTTGAAAGCGTCCGCTGCATCCTTCCTGGCGCTGAGCCGTCCGGGCACATCACCCAGCAGGAAGGCGAGCATCTTGAGCAGGTGCGACTTACCGGAACCGAAGAAACCGGAGATCCACACACCGTTGCCGCCGTTGTAGACGGGATCAGTGTAGATCTCCAACAGCTCTGACAGGGCCGCCGCTGTCTCGCCGGTGAGGACGTACTCATCAATCTCGGTGGCGAGATGCTTGGCGTCGTCGGCCTTGATGACTCCCTCGATGGCGCGGGAGACGTCCTTGGCGAAGAGATCACCAATCATCATCTGGCTCATGCGGGCTCCTGTTCCAGAATGTTCTTGGCACGGTAGTACTGGTCATCCGTCAAGAGGTTGAACAGCACCAGAGATGACCCCAGTGACGCCGTCTGCGAGTACTCGCCGGGAAAAAGCATGAGCACAGGGAAGTCAGGGACGGCAACTTGCAGGTTGTTCAGAACGTTGTGTGAGCGGATAAAAGGGAACACTCGCCCGATTCCGGTCAGCACGAGCAGGTCGACGCCAGCCTCGGCCTCGATACGACGCTCGATAGCGGGGACAATGTGCTGCTCCGGATCAAGCATGCGCTGCAAGTCCCGGCGGAAGGCGGAGCGGCTGCGGGTGGGTTCGATCTGCTCCAGGCGTTCCAGCATGTTGCCGCCGCGCCCTTCCAGCAGCTCAACGGCCAGCTCAAAGAGATCCACCACGAGGACACTCAGACCGCGTGTGGTACGCAGCCTGTCAACGATGCGGCTGTTTGCCGCCTGCACCTCAAGCTCCTGCTCGGGCGGGTAGGGCCAGATGAAGAACGGCACCTCGTTGCCCAGCCCCTCCATGCGCAGGAACCGGTCAGACGAGAGCACAGCGAGCACATGCTGCTCAGTAGAAGCGATGTCATCGTCACTCACAGGCCGCCTCCTACAGGGAAGAAACGTCGATCGCTGGGCGAGCGCGCATCCAGGAGCGCCAACACCTCCGGTGACAGCAGCGGGGAGATGATTGTGGCGTCATCGGCGAGCATGCCGCTCTGGCGCAACGCCAGAAACAGGTTGGTGCGCAGTTTGTTACGAGTTGAGGGTTTGGTCTCCTCCAACTCCGCGTGCCACAGGGCCTTAGAGTCCCAGAATCGCTCGAAGTCGGCCGGAACCAGCTGCGAGACCCCCAGCAGGAAGTGGTCGCGCACCACATCCTGAGCGAACTCCGCCACGAACGCATAATGCCGGCACATCGCTGCCCACATCAGATGCAGACGTTCCGGCCCTGGAGCGGTGACCAGATAGGCTATTTCGGTATCGCTGAGCACAGACAACCGCTGTATGAGCTCGCGGGTGAGCCTGACCGCCGTCGAGCGGGTACGTGCATGCAGCAGGTTGTCGGCATCCAACGCCTTCCGGACTGCCGCCCAGTCACACAGTTCCAGATACAGGGGAGCGGCGACCATGGCCTCCGTCGCCAGGAGACCGCCCAACGCGAAGGACAGCCGGTACGGCTCAGAGGTCGTCACTACGGCGCTGAGATCGCCGGTCACTACAACACCACCCGCTTCGCACTTCCTGATCGCGTGCTTCGCTGCCGCTGAACAATGGGGCAACCCTAGCCGATCCGGACGGAGCCATTGGAACGCACCACATCGACCGGCCTCGGTATGTCACTTCCCCTGAACGCAGCGGTGGGAATGAGTCCGGTTGCCACAACACCGACTGGTCCGCCGCGCCCTGGCCGGTAGCATGGGCCCCGAGATGACGAACACGCCCATCACACCAGCAGCCGCGACCGCGGCGACCACCTCTCCGGCCACTGTCGACTCCGCTTCCGTCGCGGACCCCGCCGGTGCTGTCACCTCCGCCGAACCGGCGGACGTTACGCGCACCCTCACCCTGCCTGAGGACGTCGCCCCGGTGACCCTCCTGGGCGCCCGGGACGAGGTCCTGCGCGCCATTGAGAAGGGCTTCACCGACGTCGACATCCACGTGCGCGGTACCGCCGTCACCGTCTCCGGCCCCGCCGCCCGCGTCGACACCGTCGTCGTCCTGCTCTCCGAGCTCATCGACGTCGCCCGCACCGGCACGCCCCTGACCGCGGACGCCGTCGAACGCGCCGTCGGCCTGCTGAAGACCTCCACCCGCCCCACTGAGGTCCTCACCGACGACATCCTCACCTCCCACGGCCGCACCATCCGCCCCAAGTCCCTCGGCCAGAAGGCCTACACCGACGCCATCGAGGAATCCACCATC
>ERZ772766.762-NODE-762-length-18449-cov-4.446939_pt1 | contig 18449 bp, 15 predicted proteins | sample MGYA00511379_ERZ772766 | MGnify/ENA primary metagenome ERZ772766 (study PRJEB29015, sample SAMEA2737895) | human oral metagenome | biome: human oral; feature: human-associated habitat; material: dental | place: China | collected 2116 ...
CGTAGTCGGTGGAGACGGTCTCGGGGTTGCAGTTGACCATGACGGTCTCGTAGCGGTGCGCCAGGGCCATGGTGGCGTGGACGCAGGAGTAGTCGAACTCGATGCCCTGGCCGATGCGGTTGGGGCCGGACCCCAGGATAATGACGGCCTCCCGCTCGCGCGGGGCGACCTCGGTCTCGGTGTCGTAGCTGGAGTAGTGGTAGGGGGTGCGGGCGGCGAACTCCGCCGCGCAGGTGTCCACGGTCTTGTAGACCGGGCGCAGGCCAAAGGCGTGGCGGATCTCACGGACCGTGTCCTCCCCTATGCCCCGCAGGTCGGCGACCTGGGCGTCGGAGAAGCCGTGGCGCTTGGCCCGGGCCAGCACCTGGGGGGTCAGGGCGGGGGCGGCGGCGACCTCCTCGGCGACCTCCTGGAGCAGGAGCATCTGGTCCAGGAACCAGGGGTCGATGCCGGTGGCCCGGGCCAGCTCGGCCACACCGGCCCCCCCGCGCAGGGCCCGCTGGACCTCCAGGAGGCGGTGCTCGGTGGGCGTGGCCGCGCGCCTGACCAGGTCGGCGGTCTCCTGGGGGGTGGGGGCGGGGCCGGACCAGGAGAGGACGGAGCCCTTCTTGTCGATGGAGCGCATGGCCTTCTGGAGGGCCTCGGTGAAGGAGCGGCCGATGGCCATGGCCTCGCCCACGGACTTCATGGTGGTGGTCAGGGTGGGGTCGGCCCCGCGGAACTTCTCGAAGGCGAAGCGGGGGACCTTGACCACCACGTAGTCCAGGGTGGGCTCGAAGGAGGCCGGGGTGGAGCCGGTGATGTCGTTGGGGATCTCGTCCAGGGTGTAGCCCACGGCCAGGCGGGCGGCGATCTTGGCGATGGGGAAGCCGGTGGCCTTGGAGGCCAGGGCCGAGGAGCGTGAGACCCGGGGGTTCATCTCGATGACCACGACGCGGCCGCTGGCCGGGTCCACGGCGAACTGGATGTTGCAGCCGCCGGTGTCCACCCCGACCTCGCGTATGACGGCGATGCCGATGTCGCGCAGGCGCTGGAGCTCCCGGTCGGTCAGGGTCAGGGCGGGGGCCACGGTGACGGAGTCCCCGGTGTGCACGCCCACGGGGTCCACGTTCTCTATGGAGCACACCACCACCACGTTGTCGGCGGTGTCGCGCATGAGCTCCAGCTCGTACTCCTTCCAGCCCAGGATGGACTCCTCCAGGAGCACCTCGGTGGTGCGCGAGTCGGCCAGGCCCTGGCCGGCGATGCGCTCCAGGTCGGCCTCGTTATAGGCGATGCCGCTGCCCAGGCCCCCCATGGTGAAGGAGGGGCGCACCACCACCGGGTAGCCGCCCAGCTCCCCCACCCCCTGGCGGCACTGCTCCATGGTGCGGGCGATGACGGACCGGGCCACCTGGGCCCCGCAGCGCTCGACGACGGCCTTGAACTCCTCCCGGTCCTCCCCGGCGTTAATGGCCGCCGCCGAGGCGCCAATGAGCTCCACGCCGTAGCGCTCCAGGACCCCGGACTCGGCCAGGGCCACGGCCGTGTTGAGGGCGGTCTGCCCGCCCAGGGTGGGCAGCAGGGCGTCGGGGCGCTCCTTGGCGATAATGGCGGTGACGGTCTGGGGGGTGATGGGCTCCACGTAGGTGGCGTCGGCCACGTCGGGGTCGGTCATAATGGTGGCCGGGTTGGAGTTGACCAGGACCACCCGGATGCCCTCGGCCCGCAGGACGCGGCAGGCCTGGGTGCCGGAGTAGTCGAACTCGCAGGCCTGGCCGATGACAATGGGCCCGGAGCCAATGACCAGGACCGAGGAGATGTCGGGGCGGCGGGGCATATCAGCTCTCCTCGGGGTCGGTGGCAGCGGGGCCAGTCGGGGCGGCGCCGGCGGGGCCGGTCGGGGTGGCGCCGCCCGCGCGCCCGGCCCGGGGCCGGGGGTGGGCGCGCATGAGGGCGACGAACCGGTCGAACAGGTGCTCGGCGTCGTGGGGGCCCGCGGCGGCCTCGGGGTGGTACTGCACGGAGAAGGCCGGCAGGTCCAGGGCGCGCAGCCCCTCCACGACGCCGTCGTTGAGGCCGACGTGGCTGACCTCGACGCGCCCGTAGCGCCCGTGGTCGTAGGGCGCCACCGAGGGGGCGTCCACCGGGGCGTCCACCGCGAAGCCGTGGTTGTGGGCGGTGATCTCCACCCGCCCGGTGGCCCGGTCGAGGACCGGCTGGTTGACGCCGCGGTGGCCGTAGGCCAGCTTGTAGGTCCCGTACCCCAGGGCCCGCCCCAGGAGCTGGTTGCCCAGGCAGATCCCGAAGAAGGGGATGCGCTCGTCCAGGACCCCGCGCAGCAGCTCGACCTCGTCCACCGCCGCCCCGGGGTCCCCGGGGCCGTTGGAGAAGAAGACCCCGTCGGGGTCCACGGCCAGGACGTCGGCCAGGGTGGAGGACTGGGGCAGGACGTGGACGCGCACGCCGCGCTCGGCCATCTGCCAGGGGGTGCGGTTCTTGACCCCCAGGTCGATGGCCGCCACGGTGGCCACCGGCTCCCGGCCGGCGAAGGCGCCGGAGGGCTCCACGACGTAGGCCCGGGGCGTGGAGACCTCGGCGGCCAGGGCCGCCCCGGTCATGGGCGGGGCGGAGCGCACCAGGTCCAGGCACACGTCCAGGGCCGCCCGCGAGGGGCCGCCGGGGTCCGCGGCCCCGGCGGGCAGGGCCGCCCCGGAGAAGATCCCGGCGCGCATGGCGCCGCGCTCGCGCAGGTGGCGGGTCAGGGCCCGGGTGTCCACCTCGCACAGGCCCACCACGCCCTGGGCGTCCAGCTCGTCCTCCAGCTCGCGGCGGGCGCGCCAGCTCGAGGCCCGGCGGGCGGGGTCGCGCACCACGAAGCCGGCCACCCAGATACGGCCGGACTCGGGGTCCTCGTCGTTGACCCCGGTGTTGCCGATGTGGGGGGCGGTCATGACCACGATCTGGCGGTGGTAGGAGGGGTCGGTGAGGGTCTCCTGGTAGCCGGTCATGCCGGTGTTGAACACGACCTCGCCAATGGTGCGGCCCGTGGCGCCGTAGGCGCTGCCGACCAGTACGTAGCCGTCCTCCAGGACCAGCAGGGCCGGGCCGCGGCGGCTCACGCCTCCTCCCGCGCCACCGGCTCGCCCGCCAGGACGGTGGGGCGGCCGTGCAGGAAGGTGGCCACCACCTGCCCGGGCAGCTCCATGCCCGCGTAGGGGGTGTTGGCCGAGCGGGTCCACTGGGCGCGCGGGTCCACGGTGCGGCGCACGCCGGGGTCCACCAGCGTGATATTGGCCGGCGCCCCCACCTCGAGCCCCTGGCCCTGGTCGGTCAGGCGGCCGATGCGGGCAGGGGCCGAGGACATGACCCGGGCCAGGTCGCGCCAGGTCATGCGCCCGGGGGCCACCATGGTCTCAATGAGCACGCTCAGGGCCGTCTCCAGGCCGGTCATGCCGAAGGCGCCCGCCGCCCACTCGCAGTCCTTGGACTCCAGGGGGTGGGGGGCGTGGTCGGTGCCCACCACGTCGATGGTGCCGTCGGCCAGGGCGGCGCGCACCGCCTCGACGTCGGCGGCCGTGCGCAGCGGCGGGTTGACCTTGTACAGGGGCGAGTAGGAGCGGGCCAGCTCGTCGGTCAGCAGCAGGTGGTGGGGGGTGACCTCGGCGGTGACGTCAATGCCGCGGGCCTTGGCCCAGCGGATAATGTCCACGCTGCCGGCGGTGGACAGGTGGCACACGTGCAGGCGGCTCCCCACGTGCCCGGCCAGGAGCACGTCGCGGGCGATGACGGACTCCTCGGCCACGGCCGGCCAGCCGCGCAGGCCCAGCTCGGCGGAGACCGCCCCCTCGTGCATCTGGGAGCCCTCGGTCAGGCGCGGGTCCTGGGCGTGCTGGGCGATGACGCCGTCGAAGGCCTTGACGTACTCCAGGGCGCGACGCATGAGGACGGGGTCGGCCACGCACCTGCCGTCGTCGGAGAAGACCCGCACGCGGGCGGCGCTGTGGGCCATGGCGCCCATGTCGGACAGGTGGCGTCCCTCCAGGCCCGCGCTCACGGCGCCCACGGGGTGGACGTCCACCCAGCCGGCCTCCCGCCCCAGGCGCAGCACCTGCTCGACCACCCCGGCGCTGTCCTGCACCGGGGTGGTATTGGCCATGGCGAACACGGCCGTGTAGCCGCCCACGGCGGCGGCCCGGGTGCCGGTGAAGACGGTCTCGGCCGACTCCCCCCCGGGCTGGCGCAGGTGGGTGTGGATGTCCACCAGGCCGGGCAGGGCCACCAGGCCGTCCAGGTCGTGGCGCACCGTGCCCGCGGGCGCCTGGGCGGCGGCGTCGGGGCCGATCGCCGCAATACGGCCGTCGGCGGTCAGGACGTCGGCGGGGTCCTCGCCGTAGGGGCGGACCCCGGTCAGAAGGTGGGCGGTCACAGCTGGTTCCCTTCGTCAGCCAGGAGGAGGTAGAGGGCGGCCATACGCACCGACACGCCGTTGCCGACCTGCTCGATGACGCGCGAGCGCGGGTCGTCGGCGGCCTCGGCGGTGATCTCCAGGCCGCGGTTCATGGGCCCGGGGTGCATGACAATGGCGTGGTCGGGCATGGCCCGGCGCCGGGTGAGGTCCAGGCCGTAGGCGCGCGAGTACTCGTCGGGGCTGGGGAAGAACCCCCCGCCCGCCGCGCTCATGCGCTCACGCTGGACGCGCAGCATCATGACGGCGTCGGGCCGGACGGCCTGGATGGTGGCGTCCAGGTCGTAGGAGACCGAGCAGGTCCAGTTCTCCATGCCCACCGGCAGGAGGGTGGGCGGGGCCACCAGGGTGACCCGGGCGCCCAGGGTGGTCAGCAGGTCCACGTTGGAGCGGGCCACGCGCGAGTGCAGCACGTCACCGACGATGACGACCTCGGCCCCGGCCAGGTCCCGCCCCTGGGGGGCGGGGCTGCCGTCGCCCGCCCCGGTGCCGGGGACGTACCAGCGGCGCAGGGTCATGGCGTCCAGGAGCGCCTGGGTGGGGTGCTGGTGGGTGCCGTCCCCGGCGTTGAGGACGGGGACGTTGATCCACCCGGCGTGGGCCAGCAGGTGGGCGGCCCCGCAGGCGCGGTGGCGGATGACGACGGCGTCGGCCCCCATGGCCATGATCGTCTGGGCGGTGTCCTTCAGGGACTCCCCCTTGGAGACGCTCGAGCCCTTGGCGGAGAAGTTGATGACGTCGGCGCTCAGGCGCTTGGCGGCCGCCTCGAAGGACAGGCGGGTGCGGGTGGAGTCCTCGAAGAAGAGGTTGACCACCGTCCTGCCGCGCAGGGTGGGCAGCTTCTTGACGGCGTGGCGCTGGGTGGCGGCCATGGCCTCGGCGGTGTCCAGGACCATGACGGCCTCGTCGTGGGTCAGGTCCCTGGCGCTGAGCAGGTGCCTCATCGGGTGGCCTCCCGGAGGTCGGTGGCGGGCAGGATGGTGACCGAGTCGACCGGGGCCCCGAGCTCGGTCAGGGCGACGACGACCTTCTCGGAGCGCGACGTCGGCAGGTTCTTGCCCACGTAGTCGGCGCGGATGGGCAGCTCCCGGTGGCCACGGTCCACCAGGACGGCGAGCTGGACGGCGCGGGCCCGCCCGATCGAGCCCAGGGCGTCCAGGGCGGCGCGGATGGTGCGCCCGGAGTACAGGACGTCGTCGACCAGGATGACGGTCCGCCCGTCGATACCGCCCTCGGGCACCCAGGTGGGCCGGGGCACGCGGATGGGGTGGCGTCCCAGGTCGTCGCGGAACATGGTGATGTCCAGGGTGCCCACGGGCACGGCCGGGGCGGCGGTGTCGGACGCCGCGGCCTGGCTGGCGGTGGCCAGGGCGCGTGCCAGGCGCTGGGCCAGGGGCACGCCGCCGCTGGGGATCCCCATAATGACCAGGTCGCTGACACCCCGGTTGCGCTCAATGACCTCGTGGGCGATCCGCAGCAGGGAGCGGGCGACCTCCGGCTCCCCCAGGATCCTCTTGCCCTCCGGCGGTGCGCTCCCGACGTCTGACAGCTCGGCCATCCCTGGCCTCCTTCCCCGCCTCTCAGGACGGACTTAAAGGGCGTGTGCCAGGGGTCAGGTTACCGCGACCTGGTCCGCTGCGCGCGCCGGAGCGGCAGGGGCGGTGCCGGTGGCGCCAGCGCGGCCGCCTTAGGAGCGCGCCGGCGCCACCTGGTGGGCTACGGGCCAGGGCCGTGCCCCTGGGCCGCGCGGGCGCTCAGGCGTAGGGGACCTGGGGCCCGGTCCCGGTGCCCAGGGCGCGGATCCTGGCGATCAGGACAATGTGCACGACCAGGAGCACGATCCCGGCGACGGCTGTCGCGGCCAGCATGGCGTCCCCCGAGGAGCGGCTGTCCTCGTAGAGCCCGATGGTGAAGATAATCATGACCGCCGGTACGCCCTGGAGGACGGAGACGGTCAGAAGGCCGCCCATGAGGCCTCCTGCACCGGCCCAGTGCGCGGGCTGGCGCCCCGCGCCGGCGGCCCTCACGCACGCCGTCAGGGCCAGGCCGAAGGAGACGGCCCAGGCCAGGAAGACCGCCGGGGGCACGACAAGGATGCTCAGGACAATAAACATCCCGGTGGCGAACGTGGCGCCTCTCGACCCGGAGCCGCCGGTAACGGCCATGAGGACCATGCCCAGCACGGTCAGATCCTGGATCACGACGGAGACGGTCCCGGTGACCACCGCCCCCAGCCCCAGCCCGCGGGTGGTCCGTCTGCCCCTCTCGGCGACCTCCTCGGGGCTGGGCGGGGCCACGAGCACGTACGGCTGCACGTAGGGGACCCCGCCGGGGCCGTAGGGACCGGGCCGCCCGTAGGCAGGCGGCGTCGGTAGGTGATAGGCCGTGCCGGGAGACGGCGAGCCGGGGCCGGCGTAGGCAGGTGGCGTGCCCGTGTAGGGCTCGACGGCGTTGTACGGGCTGGCGGTGGGAGAGCGGGACGCGGTTCCGTAGGCGCCGGGCTCGTACGGTGACGGGGACTGTCCCATGCTTCGGCTCCTTGGGGACGTACGCCGCCCTTAAGCGGCAGGACGGGGGCTACGGGGACAGCCTAGACGCTGACCGGCCTTCCCGTACGCCGCCCCGGGTCAGTGGTGGCCGGCGAGCAGCTGCGCCAGGCTGAGCGGCCGGCGCCCGGTGAGGCGCTCGACGTCGTCCGTCACGCGGTCGAGGGCACCGGAGGCGATGGCGGTGTAGGTGGACACCCAGGCGTCGACCTCCCAGTCGGGGGCGCCGTAGACCGAGCGGGAGGCGTAGGCCTCCTCAAGGGTCTGCTCACGGTAGACGGTGGGCCGGCCGGTGGCCCTGGTGATGACGGCGGCGGCCTCGGCCAGGGTGAGGGCCTCGGGGCCGGTGAGCTCGTAGACGGCGCCGTCGTGCCGGCGGTCCCCGGCGACGAGGTCGCCGATGACGGCGGTGGCGGCCCGGGCGACGTCGGCCCGTGCCACCGCGCCCACGCGCCCCTGCCCCGCGGGCCCGGCGATGACCCCGTCGACGGCGAGCTCGGGGAGGAAGTCGGCGTAGAAGGAGTCGCGCAGGAGGGTGAAGCCCACTCCCGAGGCGCGCAGGTGCTCCTCGGTGGCCCAGTGGGTGCGCGCCAGGGTGAAGACGGCGTCCGGCGCGGCACCAAGGAAGCTCGTGTAGACGACGTGACGCACCCCGGCGGCCGCGGCGGCGTCAATGAAGGTCCGGTGCTGGGTCAGGCGGTCGGCGGACTCGGAGGCCGAGACCATGAGGAGGACGTCGACGCCTGCCAGGGCGGCGGTGGCGGCCTGGTAGTCACCGTAGGTCGCCACGGCGACGTCCTCGGCCCACCCCGGGGCGCGGGAGGCGTCACGCACCACGAGCCGGGGGGCCGGTCCCTTGGCCCGCAGCTGCTCGGCGACCGCACCACCGACCTTCCCCGTGGCGCCGGTCACCGCGACCAGGGGTGATGGGGACTCGTGCTGGGGCAGGCTCATGCGGGCTCCTGTCGGGGGCTGAACGAACAAGGTCCTGGGGTGGCAACAAGGGGACGCACCGCCGTTATTCCCCTCCCGCGGGGCTGGCGACCCGTGTGGCCGGCGCCCTTAGCGCAGGGTGTCGGCCAGGTCGCCGATACGCCCCAGCAGCCCGGCCAGGAAGCGCGGGGAGTCGTCGGTGGAGAGCATCCTGGCCAGGGTCAGGGCCTCGTCCACGGCCACCGGGACGTCCACGTCGTCGTTGTAGACGATCTCCCAGGTGGCGACCCGGGCGATGGCCCGGTCCACGGCCGGCATGCGCTCCAGGACCCAGCCCTGGGCGTAGGTCTCGATGGTCTCGTCCACGTCCACCAGGTGGTCGGCCACGCCGGTGAGGATCTGCCGGGTGTAGGCGGGGGCCTGGGTGTGGTTGGCGGAGAAGACGGCGCGCTCGGCGGCCAGGGCGCGCAGGCGCCCGGCCGGGCCCGCGTCGGCCTCCTGCCCGGGCTCCCCGGACAGGTCCTCGGCCTGGCCGCCCGCCAGCAGGCCCCGCTGGTCGGCCTCGAAGAGGACCTCGACGGCACGGCGCCGGGCCTTGGTCCGGGCCGTGACCGGGTGCTTGACGGGGCGGGTGCCGGCCCGCGCGGGGCCGGTGGGCTGCTGGGAGGGCATTAGTCCGTGACGCGGGAGATGTAGGAGCCGGAGCGGGTGTCGACCTTGACCCGGTCCCCGGTGTTGAGGAACAGGGGGACCTGGATCTCGGCACCGGTCTCCAGGGTGGCGGGCTTGGTACCGGCGTTGGAGCGGTCGCCCTGGAGGCCCGGCTCGGTGTGGGAGACGGTCAGCACGACGGCGGCCGGCAGCTCCACGAACAGGACGGTCTCGTCGTGGAAGGCCACGATGACGTCCTGGTTCTCCAGCAGGAAGCGGGCGGCGTCGCCCACGGTGTCACCGGGGACGTAGATCTGGTCGTAGGACTTGACGTCCATGAACACGTAGTCGTTGCCGTCCTTGTACAGGTACTGCATGTCACGGCGGTCCACGGTGGCGGTCTCGACCTTGAGGCCGGCGTTGAAGGTCCTGTCCACGGTCTTGCCGCTCAGGACGTTCTTGATCTTGGTGCGCACGAAGGCGGGGCCCTTACCCGGCTTGACGTGCTGGAACTCAACCACCTGCCACAACTGGCCCTCAAGGTTGAGAACCAGGCCGTTCCTCAGGTCGTTCGTCGTTGCCACGAGCGGTTTCCTCACTGTCGCGTTGCGTCTGGGACGCGCTGATCCTACCGCGCCCGGGCCCGGGGCCCGGGTGGGCCAGGGGTGAGTGTGCTCCCACCTCACATCCCCGCGCAGGGGTGGCGGGCGCTCATGAGCTCGCGGGCGGCACGCGCCCCGCGCAGGGCGGTAATGGTGGCCAGACGCTCCTCGGCGTAGGGCAGGGAGACGGTCCGCAGGTAGTCCACCAGCACGTCCTGGCCCTGCTCCTCCAGGGCGGCGATAAGGCTGCGGATGTCGTCGGGGTGGCGGTTCTGGCTCATCTTGGCCTTGCCCCGCACCCGCTCCGTGTCCACGGACACCACCACGATGGCCCGGGCCATGCGCTCGAGCTTGTCCTGCCCCACCGGCTCCAGGCAGTCCCCGTCACCCATGTGGTGGGTCAGGGCGCTGGCCGCCTGGAGGGCCGCCTGGGGGCTGGCGTCGACGTTGACGGCCCCGCTGACGTGCAGGGTGATGTAGTCCCAGGTGGGGACGTTGGGCTTGACCTTGTTGGTGGCGTACCAGTGCGGGGAGACGTAGGCGTCGGCCTCGTCGAGGATGACCAGGCCCGGGGCGGTGACGGGCGTGCGCGCCTGGGGGTTGTTGCGCACCAGGTGGGTGACCAGGCGCCCGCGCTCCTTGTCCAGGTAGAAGGGCACGAAGGTGGCCTCCGGGCCGAAGTCGTGGACGGTCACGAGGTTACCGGCGCGCGGGTGCTCCAGGAGGGTGCGGGCGTAGTCCTCGGGGAGCTCGAAGTGGCGGGGGACGTACATCAGGGCTGCCTCCTTAGGACGACCTTCTCGCGGACCAGCTGGGCGGTGCGGCTGGCCGACAGCCCGGTGGTGTCCACCATGGCATCGGCCAGGTCGCGGCACAAGGCCTCGCGCTGACGCAGGAGGGTGACGAAGGTCCTATGCACCGGCCCCAGGGCCACCGAGCGCGGGGCGTCGAGGCCGTTACGGCGTGCCAGGGACCGCGCCTGCGCGGTCAGGGCGACCACCGTCCCGCCCCGGGCGCGCAGGGCGTCGAGCGCCCGGAGCACCGCGGGGCTGGTCAGGCAGCCTGAGCCCAGGGCCAGGGCGTCACCGGGGCGCGCGCCCTCCAGGAGCTCGACGGCGGCCCGGGCCTCGGCCTGCCGGTAGACCTCCTCGGCCACGACCACGTGGGCCAGGGCGGGGTCCACCGCGAGCCTGGCGGCGGTGACGGCCTCCAGGTCGCGGCAGCGGGCCCCGGGCGCGACGAGCTCGGCGGCCACGGACCGGCACCCGGCCCCCGGCGGTCCAATGAGGACGAGCGCGCCCCAGGGCGCGTCCCGGCGCACGTCCTGGGGCGCCTCCCGGTCCCCGGCGCCCCCCCTGCCCCGGTCGGGGCGGTAAGGTCGCCGGTCGGGTCGCTCACGGCCTGCTCACGGCCTCGTGGGCGGCCCGCAGCAGCTCCTCCCCGGGGGCGTCCAGGCGCACGGGGCGGGCCACGGCGTCGAGCAGGACCAGGCGCAGGCGCCCGGAGCGGACCTTCTTGTCGCTCATCATGGCGGCGTGGAGCTCCTCCCAGCGCCCGGCCCCCTGCGGGAAGGACACCGGCAGACCCACGGCCGCCATGGCCCGGCGGTGCAGGTCCAGGGCGGCGGCGTCCAGGCGGCCCAGGCGGTGGGAGACCTCGGCGGCGTAGACGCAGCCCACGGCCACGGCCTCACCGTGGCGCCACCGGTAGCCGGTGACCTTCTCCACGGCGTGGGCGTAGGTGTGCCCGTAGTTGAGGATCTCCCGCAGCCCGGACTCGGTCAGGTCCCGGCCCACCACGGCCGCCTTGACGGCCACCGCCCGGGCCACGAGCTCGGCCAGGGCCGGCGAGCCCGCGGCCAGGACGTCGGGGCCGGCCAGGACCTGCTCCAGGACGACAGGGTCGGCTATGAGGCCGCACTTGACGACCTCCCCCGCCCCGGCGCGCAGCTCGGGCAGGGGCAGGGTGTCCAGGGTGGCCAGGTCGCACACCACGCCGGCGGGCGGGTGGAAGGCCCCCACGAGGTTCTTGCCCGCGGCGGTGTCGATACCGGTCTTGCCCCCGACGGCGGCGTCGACCATGGCCAGCAGGGTGGTGGGCACCTGGACCACGGGCACGCCCCGCAGCCAGGTGGCCGCGGCCAGGCCCGCCAGGTCCGTGGTCGCCCCGCCGCCCAGGCCGACGACGCAGCCGTCGCGCCCCATGCGGAAGCGGCCCAGGGCCTCCCAGACCTCCTCCAGGACGCCCACGGTCTTGCAGGCCTCCCCGGCGGGGACCTCAATGCGGGTGGCGCGCAGCCCGAGGCCCTCCAGGAGGGCCTCGTGGTGCTCGGCGGCCCCACGCAGCACCGGGGGGTGGACGACGGCCACGCCCCCGGCCCCGCCCCCCCGGGCGCGCGTGACCGCGCAGGTGACCTGGGCGCCCAGGTCGCGGCCAATGAGGACCTCGTAGGGCCGGGCCCCCCCGACCGGGAGGCGCACGGTCTGCCCGCCCCGCAGCCGGTCGAGCTCCCGGGGGTAGTCATCCAGGGTGGGGACGCGGTCGGTCCCGGGCCCGGCGGGAGGCACGGCGGGCGGGCGTGCAGCTGACCCGGCGGGCGGGCGAGCGGCCGGCCGGGCGACCGGGGACAAGGCGACCGGCCCGGCGGGCGAGGGCCGCGTGCGGCCCGTGGCCACGGCCAGGGCGCTGGCCGCCCGCCCGGGCTCGGCCCCCAGGGTGACCAGGACCAGGGCGGCGACCTGCTCGGGGCTCAGGCCGTCGGTGGGGACCGTGTGGGTGGCCACGGCGGCGTACAGGGGGGCGCGCTGCCGGTAGAGGGTCTCCATGCGCGCCAGGACCCCGGCGGCGGTGTCCTGCGCCCCCTGGCTGGCGGCCTCGGCGGTGTCGGAGTCGGCCCCGGCGCAGCGGCCTGCCATGAGAGGCCGGCCGCTACCGTCACCCACGTGGCGGGCGGCGGTGGCGGGCGCGGCCAGGAGGTAGACGACCGTGCGCCCGGCCAGCAGGGCCCGGTTGGCCGGGCGCAGGACGGCGCCGCCCCCCAGCGCCAGCACGCCCTGGGCGTGCTGGGGGGAGGTCAGGACGGCACGCATGGCCTGCTCCTCGCGGTCCCTGAAGCCCTCCTCCCCCTCGGCGTCAAAGATCTGGGGGATCGTCAGGCGCGCCCGGCGCCGGATCTCGGCGTCGGTGTCGGTGACCTGCACCCCCAGGGCCGTGGCCAGGAGGCGTGCCACCGTGGTCTTCCCGGCCCCGGGCAGGCCCACCAGGACCAGCGGCAGGTGCTCGGCGGCGACGCTCACGCGGGGCTTGCGGTAGGGGTAGCGGCTCATGGTGCTCCTTAGCGGTGGGACCCGGCGGGGGGCGGCTCAGGCGTCCCAGCTGGTGCGCCGGGCGCAGTGCTCCAGGTAGGACCGCAGGTTGCGGCGGGCCTCGCCCAGGCTGTCCCCGCCGGTCTTGTCCATGAGGGCGTCGGCCAGGACCAGGGCGGTCATGGCCTGCGCGATCACCGACCCGGGGACGACGGCGGTGGTGTCGGAGCGCTGGTGGACCGCGGTGGCCGGCCGGCCGGTGGCCAGGTCCACGGTGCGCAGGGCGCGGGGCACGGTGGAGATGGGCTTGTAGGCCACCCGCACGCGCACGTCGGCGCCGTTGGACATGCCGCCCTCGATGCCGCCCGCGTGGTTGGCGGCCCGCTGCACGGTGCCGGGACCCAGGTGGAGGATCTCGTCGTGGGCGACGCTGCCGCGCAGCCCCGCCTGCGCGAAGCCGTCGCCGATCTCCACGCCCTTGACGGCCTGGACGCCCATGAGGGCGGCGGCCAGGCGGGCGTCCAGGCGCCGGTCGGCGGAGGCGTAGGTGCCCAGGCCCACCGGGACGCCGGTGGCGATGACCTCCACGACGCCGCCCAGGGTGTCCCCGTCCTTCCTGGCGGCGTCGATCTGGGCGACCATGGCGGCGCTGGTGGCGGGGTCGGTGCAGCGTACCGGGTCGGCGTCGAGCCTGTCGGTGTCGGCGGGCACGGGGGCCGGGACGTGCGGCGGGAGGGTGACGGTGCCGACCTGGACCACGTGGGAGACCAGGGCGATCCCGGCGACCTGGGCCAGCAGGGCCTCGGCGACGGCGCCCAGGGCCACCCGGGCGGCGGTCTCCCGGGCGGAGGCCCGCTCCAGGACCTCACGGGCGTCGGGCAGGTCGTACTTCAGGACGCCGGCGAGGTCGGCGTGCCCGGGGCGGGGCCTGGTCAGGGGCCGGTTGCGGGCGACCTCGCGCGCGTCCCCCCTGCCGGCGTCGCGGGCCAGGACCGCGGGGTCCACCGGGTCCACGCTCATGACGTCCACCCACTTGGGCCACTCGGAGTTGCCGATGACCATGGCCAGGGGGCTGCCGATGGTGCGCCCGTGACGCAGGCCGGACAGGATGGTCAGCTCGTCGCGCTCAAAGCCCTGGCGGGCCCCCCGGCCGTGCCCCAGGCGCCGTCGGGCCAGGGCGGTGCGCACCGTCTCGGTGGTGAGCGACACGCCCGCGGGCAGTCCCTCCATGACGGCGGTCAGGGCCTGGCCGTGGGACTCCCCGGCAGTCATCCATCGCAGCATGGGACGATCATCCCATACCCGGGGGGCCCGCCACGGCCTGGGCGTCCGGCCCGGCCGCGCCGGCGGCCACGTCGGCACCCCGGCCCTCCCCCAGGGCGTGGAGCAGCGCGGCGCGCATGGGCCCCAGCCGGGGGGCCCGCCCGGTCATGAGCTGGACCTGGGGCGCGGCCTGGTGCAGGAGCATGAGCCAGCCCGGGGCCACGACCCCGCCCCCGGCCTGCCAGGTGGCGGCCAGGACCGTGGGCCAGGGGGCGTAGACCACGTCGAGCAGGGCCCCTGGACGCGGTCTGCCGCCCAGGGCCCGCGCCAGGGGGGCGCCCAGGGTGTCGGCGGCGTGGGCGGGCAGGGTGGAGACCACCAGGTCGGCCGCCGCCAGCTCGTGGGCCACCGCGGCGTCGGAGGCCAGCTCCCCCGGGGACCAGGTGAGGGTGCGGATCCCCAGGCCCATGCGGTGGGCGGCCGCCGCGGCGCGCCCGGGGCCGGCGTGACGGCGTGCCGCCACCAGGACGTTCGTGGCCCCCAGCTCGGTCAGCGCGGCCAGGGTGGAGGAGGCGGTGGCCCCCGAGCCCAGGACCACGGCCCGCGGGCCGGGGACGGTCCCCTGGTGGGCCAGGACCTCCCGCAGGGCCCCGACGATCCCGGCGACGTCGGTGTTCACCCCCGTCAGGAGGGCCCGTCCGCCCCCGTGGCGCTGGGCCACCACCGTGTTGACCGCCCCCACGGCCCGGGCCAGCGGATCCACCGCGTCCAGCAGGCCCGTGACCGCCTGCTTGTGGGGCATGGTGACCGACAGGCCCTCCCACACCGGCCCGCCCCGGGCGGGGGCCGCGACCTGGGCCAGCAGGTCGGCCAGCTGGTCGGGGGCGAGGAGGCGGGCCGTGTAGGACCAGGTGCTCAGGCCCAGGTCGGCGTAGGCGGCGCGGTGCAGGACCGGTGACAGGGAGTGGGCCACCGGGGAGCCGATGACGGCGGCCCGGTGCCCGGTGCGGTCGGTCGACGCCCCGGCCGCCTCCTGCCCCCGGCGTACCTCAGCCGTCACCGTCGGAGTCCTGGCTGGGGGGCGGCGTGCCCTGGCCGCTGCCGCACATGTCCTTGTGGGCCTCGCAGTACTCGTCGAGCTTCTTGCTGTTGGCGACCTGCTCGTCGTAGGTCGCGGCGAACAGGGTCTTGCCGGTGCCCAGGTCCACGGTCACGAAGTACAGCCAGGGGCCCTCCTGCGGGTTGAGGACCGCGCTAATGGCCTTCTCCCCGGGGCTGCCGATCGGGCTGGGGGGCAGGCCGGCGTACACGTGGGTGTTGTAGGCGTTGGAGGGGTCCTCGATCTCCGCCTTGGTGGGGATGCCCCCGGTGCGTCCCAGCCCGTACAGGGTGGTGGAGTCCATCTGCAGCTTGCCCATGGTCTCCCCCCCGGTGTCGGCCAGGCGGTTCTCGATCACCCGGGCGACCTGGCTGTAGTAGTCGGAGGAGGAGACCTCCCGCTCCACGATGGAGGCCTTGGTGAGCACCGTCTGGTAGGACTCCGCCGGGACGTGGAGGGCGTTGAGGCGTGACACCGTGGTGGAGACCATGGACTTGACCAGCTCGGTGGCGGTGGCGTCCGCGGTGACGTCGTAGGTGGAGGGGGCCAGCCAGCCCTCCACGTTGCCGCCCGCCACGGCAGGCAGGCCAATGGCCGCGGTGTCGGCGAAGGCCTCCTCCACCTGGGCGTCGGTGAAGCCGCCCACCCGCATGAGGCTCTCCTTGACCTGGCGCTTGGTGGCCCCCTCGGTGACGGTCAGGGTGTGGTCCTTGCGCGAGGCGGGGTCGAGCAGGCTCGCCACCGCGTAGGCCGCGGACATGCCCCTCCTGAGCGTGTAGGTGCCCGACTGGATCCCGGAGGCGTTGGAGTTGGCGTTGTAGGCCTTGACGAAGGCGCCGACCGAGGCGACCACCCCGGCCTCCTTGAGGATGCTGCCGATCTGGCTGCCCCCGGCCCCGGCGGGGAGGGTGACGACCACCTTGTCGGCGCTGTCGCCCGCGCCCTCGTAGTCGCTCATGTCCTCCTGGGGGATGGTGTCGTGCAGGAAGTTGAAGGCCTGGTACCCGGCCACGCTGACCACGCTCAGGACGAGGACCAGCACCATGACGCTGACCAGGCGACGGCGCAGGCGCTTCTTGCGCCGGGCCCGCTCCTGGGCCTGGCGCTGCTCGCGCAGGCGGCGCGTGCGGGCCCCCTCGACCCGCGTCCTGGGGCGGGGCGGCGGCTCGGAGGCGAACAGGTCCGAGGCGGGGTCCTCGGCGACCTCCCGGCCGGCCCCGGCCTCGGCCTCCTGACGCTCCTGGAGACGCCGGGCCCGCCGGCTGGTAGCGGGATGGTCCCCCGCCGGGGGCAGGCCCGAGGCAGGGGTGCCGGTGGTCTCCCGGCCGGCCCCGGCCTCCTGCTCCTGACGTTCCTGAAGGCGCCGGGCCCGCCGGCCGGTGGCGGGCCGGTCCCCCGCCGGGGCGGAGGCCGGGCTGGCGGGGGTGCGCGGCGGGCGCTGCTCGCCCACCGGGGCGGGGGGCTCGTCGGTGTGGTGGGTACGCCGCTGGTGGCGGTCCCCCGCCGGGGCGGAGGACCTCCCGGAGGCGCGACGACCGGAGACCTCCTCGTGATGTTGATCACGACGACGTTCTGCGCGGCTCCGTCGCCGTCGCTTCACGTCCTGGCCATGCGGGTTCACGATCTCGTTGAAGAAATCGTCGTTGCTCACGGTCTGACTCCCGGGGTCGGCGGGACAAGCTCACCGGTGGGTGCGCCTGTGTTTCTCTCAGCCTCAAGGGCCTGGTTCAGGATGACGACAGCGGCCGCCTGGTCGACGACCTGGCGGAAGCTCCTCTCGTGACGACCCGACTCGTGCAGGACCTGGTGGGCGGTGACGGTCGAGAGCCGCTCGTCTACCAGCCGTACGGGAACGGGGGGGATGAGACCAGCTAGTCTACGCGCCCAGCGCCTGGCGTCCTTGGTGGAGGAGGTGCTGCGTCCCCGCAGGCTCACGGGCAGGCCCACGACCACCTCGACGGCGGCGTACTGGGCGACGATGTCCGCCGCCTCCTCCAGGTCCGCGCCGTAGCGGTCGCGCCTGAGGGTCAGGACGGGCACGGCCAGTATCGCCTCGGCGTCGCAGCGTGCCACGCCAATGCGTACCCTGCCCACGTCGAAGGCGATCCTGACCCCCCTGCGCATACCGGCCCCTCAGGCCCCGAGCTCGTGGGCCACCGCCTCCAGGGCCGCGTCCAGCGCCCCGGCGTCCTGGCCGCCGCCCTGGGCGACGTCGTCCTTGCCGCCGCCGCCACCGCCCAGGACCCTGGCGGCCACCCGCACCAGCGCTCCGGCCCGCTGCCCCTGGTCCCGGGCCGCCTGGTTGGTGGCGACCACCACCAGCGGCCGCCCGCTGGCCAGGCCGGCCACCACCACGACGGCGGGGTCGGAGCTGCCCATGCGGCCGCGGGCGTCCAGGGCCAGGGAGCGCAGGGCGTCGGCGGAGCCGACCTGGCCGACCGCCAGGGAGGCCAGGCGCACCCCGCCCACATCGCGGGCAGTGGCCACGACCTCGTCGGCCCGGGCGGCCAGGGCGGCCTGCTCGGCGGCCGCGAGCTTCTTCTCGGCCTCCTTCAGGCGGCCCATGAGCGCGGCCACGCGGTCCGGCAGCTCCTCGGCGCGCCCCCCCACCAGGGCGGAGAGCTGGGAGACCAGGGCGTGCTCCCTGGCCTGGAAGCCGTAGGCGCCGTCCCCGACCAGGGCGTCAATGCGCCGCACGCCCGAGCCGATGGAGGACTCCCCCACCACGGTGACGCGCCCGATACGGCCGGTGGTGGGCACGTGGGTGCCGGCGCACAGCTCCTTGGACCAGTCCCCCCCGATGGAGACCACCCGGACCCGCCTGCCGTACTTCTCACCGAACAGGGCCATGGCGCCGGTGGCGCGGGCGGCGTCGATGTCCATGACCTCGTCGGTGACCGGCAGGTCCTCGGCGAGCTTGGCGTTGACCAGCTCCTCAATGCCCTCGACCTGGTCGGCGGCCAGGGCGGAGCCGTGGCGGAAGTCGAAGCGCAGGCGGGAGGGGGAGTTCTCCGACCCGGCCTGGGTGGCGGTGGAGGAGACGACCTCGTGGAGGGCCTTGTGGACCATGTGGGTGGAGGTGTGGGCGCGGGCGATCGCCAGGCGGCGGGCGGTGTCGATCTGCGCCCAGGCGCGCTCCCCCACGGTGAGGGTGCCCTCGGTGAGGCGCCCGCGGTGGACGGTCAGGCCCTTGACGGGGGCCTGGACGTCGTCGACCTCGACCGTGCCCCCCTCGGCCAGGCGGATGACGCCCTGGTCGGCGAGCTGGCCGCCCATCTCGGCCCAGAAGGGGGTGCGGTCCAGGACGACCTCGACGTGGGCGGGGGCGGTGGCGGCGGGCTGGGGGACGCCGTCCACCAGGAGGCCCGCGACGGTGGCCTCGGCGCCGGAGTCGGTGTAGCCCAGGAAGACCGAGCCCCCGTCGAGCTCCTTGACCAGGTCCTGGAAGACGCGGATGTCGGCGTGACCGGCCTTCTTGGCCCGGGCGTCGGCGCGGGCCCGCTCCCTCTGCTCGTCCATGAGCGTGCGGAAGGCGGCCTCGTCCACGGCCACGCCCTGCTCGGCGGCCATCTCCAGGGTCAGGTCGATGGGGAAGCCGTAGGT
>ERZ772766.764-NODE-764-length-18345-cov-7.310334_pt1 | contig 18345 bp, 19 predicted proteins | sample MGYA00511379_ERZ772766 | MGnify/ENA primary metagenome ERZ772766 (study PRJEB29015, sample SAMEA2737895) | human oral metagenome | biome: human oral; feature: human-associated habitat; material: dental | place: China | collected 2116 ...
CTCCGCCCGCCGTCAGGGAGAAGATGAAGCTGGCCTCCGAGGCGGCGATCCTCTGCCCGAGCTCGGTCGGTCAGTACTCGGTGTCCACCTACCTGGACAACTTCGACTGGAGGCTGCAGATCGAGGAGTTCCAAGGCATGTACCGCGGCCGTCGGGATGCCATGATCTCCGCGCTCGGGGAGTTCATGCCCATGTGCACGTGGAATGTTCCCGCGGGCGGCTTCTACGTGTGGGTCGGGCTGCCGGACGGATTGGACGCCAAGGACATGCTGCCGCGTGCCGTCACCAATCTCGTCGCCTATGTCTCCGGCACCGCCTTCTACGCCGGAGGCTCCGCCGGGCACGATCATGTCAGGCTGTCGTTCTGCTATCCCGAGCCCATGGAGATTCGCGAGGGAGTGCGGCGCCTGTCCGAGGTGGTCGCACACGACCTCGAGCTCATCAGCCTCTTCGGCCCGTCTCGCGCCCGTCCCACCGAAGGCGTGTCAGCCCCCGCTCCGGATCAGATCTGAGGAACAACCATCATGACCGAGTCGCCAGAGTCCATGCCCACGACCGCGCCCATCGACACCGAGCCGCTCCGGATCGCGGTTCTGGCCGGCGGGCTCAGTCACGAGCGCGATGTCTCTCTTCGCTCGGGGCACAGGGTTGCGTCCGTTCTCAGGCACCTCGGTCACACCGTGCTCGTCCTGGATGTGGACGCGCGGACCATCTCGTCGCTACGCGCATTCGCTCCCGACGTCGTGTGGCCGCTCGTTCACGGAGTGCACGGTGAGGACGGGGGACTTCAGAATGTACTCATCGCTCTCGGGCTGTCCTATGTGGGCACTCACTCCGACGGATGCCAGCGCGCCTCATTCAAGCCGACGGCAAAGGCGACGGTGAGGATGGGCGGCGTGCTGACGCCGGACTCGGTCACTCTGCCCAAGGCCTACTTCTCCCAGCTCGGGGCGCAGGAGGCACTCGGAGTCGTCGCCTCGCACCTCGGACTGCCCGTCATTGTGAAGCCCAATCAGGGCGGTTCCGGTCTCGGCGTCTCCCTGGCCCTTCATGCGGACGAGCTGCGCAACGCCATGGTGGCCTGCTTCTCCTACGACGAGCGAGCTCTCATCGAGAAGTATGTTCCCGGCACCGAAGTGGCGGTCTCCGTTGTCGACACGGGAGAGGGGCCGCGGGCGCTCCCGCCTGTCGAGGTTGTCTCGGAGGGCCAGTACGACTTCGACGCCCGGTACAACCCCGGGCGCTCGGAGTACTTCGTGCCCGCACGGCTCAGCTCCGAGCTTGTTGAGCGCGTACAGGACACCGCCGTGACGGTGCACCGGACACTCGGCCTCGGTAATCTGTCTCGCACCGACCTGATTCTCGACGACGCCGGAACGCCCTGGTTCGTCGACGTCAATGTCGTGCCGGGCATGACAGAGACGTCGCTGTTGCCGCTGGCGGCCGAGGCCGCCGGCGACCTGCCCGGTCTGTACGACGCACTCGTTCATCACCCCTTGGTCCATCCCTGATCCATTGTCGACGGCGCGACATCTGTCGTTGATTGCGACCTGGGCGCGCGTTTCACGTGAAACATCCTGGCGCTCATGCGGCGCCTCGTCCTGCACCTGTCCAACGGTGCGCCGGTCTTCATCTGTTATGCGACGGCAGCCGTTGTCCTTATGTGAGGTACTACTAGTGGGTTGCTGCCCGTAAGCAGCGGACGCAGAGGCAGCACGCGGCTGACGCGCGGGGTAGGGGCCCGATTCGTCTTCCGTGTGCGCCACGTGAGCAACCGGCACATGGGCGCGCCGACGAGCCTGACGCATACAAAGTGGACACACGTCGTGACGGCCGTCGATGACAGGCCGTTCAGAATCGGACGCTCGCGGTTGGCGGGCTGTCGCCACACGTCGTCTCCGCTCTACGTGTCACGCATGGTCAGCCGCGCCGAAGGGAACCACGTCCCGGACAAGGACCGCTTCGAGGCCGATGAGAGGAAGATTCGGCTCCGCCAGTAAGACGACGTGCTCGACCTGCGGGCCTCCAGGCGTGAGGGGAGCAAGACGACGGGGCGGCTCCCGGCATGCGTATCCCATTCGGATGAGAACTGCTCTGGACTTCTGCATTCCGAACAGCTCGGCTGATTCGCGTTCCGTCACGTAGGTCCTTCTCGTAACATAGACTCAGAAGGAGGGAAGCGCCAATGACAAATATTGAAACCTTTCATAACAGATGCTGCTCCTGTTCGTCCAGCCCTTGAGTCCCTCAGCACAAGCGCGTATCTGGGAGAAGAAGAAACGTGCGACGGTCACCCATGCCCATGTCGTACGCGATCCGCGCGTCCTGGCCGATACCGGGGAAGGCGCACATGAATCCATTCCGGAGACCGGTTGAACAGAAGCACGCGGTTCCAGATCCTCGGCAGGTCAGTACCGGCGCAAGAACTACTCGCACCGCTGACCCATTACATGACCGCACGGCATGATCTCCTGTCACTGCCGGTTCTGTGTCGCGCTATGTAGAGCAAGTGGGGAACTAAGGCACACTTTCCTCAACACTCGCTGGCCTGACGCCTTCACACGGCAAAGGTCACGTTGTGGTGAGATGAGCGCCGACGTCAGATCGTATGACACGCATCGACGACCGTTTCACAGATCACCGGAGCGTTTCACGTGAAACAAGAACCCTTGATGGCTCATGTTATCCCAGGTGAGTCTCCAACAGGTTGCGACCATAGAGCTTCTGCTCTCTAGGACTAGCACCGGTCCGCCGGGAGAGAGTCGGCGCACCAGCACTGATGCATGAGACAACGGGTGGCACCGTCATTCCCAATCCCCTCATACCCTTCGGGCGTGTGTGCCCGAATGACTGGTACCACCAGCAACACCGCAAAAGGCACTGGATAGAGACAGTCTTCGCTGCGGAACCTGACTCTCTCATAGTCTGAGCGCCGCTTCGCCTCGGAACTCAAGCGATCATGGAGAACATCAGCCGCTGAAGGGGACCGGTCACGTCACTCCAGGCGTTGACGTCCTCCGTCACGTGCAACTGGTCATCTCTCATGCTCAACAATGCCAGAACGCTCTCCTCAGGATCTTCCTGTCATCGGCGTCCTGGCCAACAATGGCAATCCGTTCCTCGCCTTGCCCGGCCGCCATCCCAGACCTTGCTCTTCCATCTGGTCATCGTCAAAGATCCCAACATGCGCCCGCCTCAGGCCCCTTCACGGTCGATTTAAGTGCGATATACAGCATGTTTCGTTCCTGCATCTCCTCTCCAGTCGTTCCCATATGGCCACTCCGAGCTCGGTGTGAACTCTGATAGATCGTGAGCAGGGTCAGAGATGAGCAGGAGCTCGACCCAGCATCCATCAGATCTCGATGACGATGCGGAGGAGGGGTTGCCCGCACGGGCGGCAAACCCGCTGGCTGCAAGTCCTCTCACATCATGAAGCGATTCGTTGTCGAAGGACGCCTCAGCGGCTGCTGTCAGAGTTGCTATATGAGCCACCACTGTTCTCCTCGGGGTCGGGGTCAGTTGGTCCGTTTCACGTGAAACATCATGTGCCGAGAGACACCGCTCAATGAGGCAACGAGATCACCTTCGATCCACAACCATTCGTCCCTTCCCCTCCCAGTTCGCAGACGTCACCATGTCGATGCTGGCGTCGTGCATCTGGACCCGGGGAGGTTTACCGGCCGTCAGACACTTCGGAATGGATCCGAGAGGCTGTGGGTCGTTTGCAGGACCAGGACCGCATCCAGCAGGAGCGCTGAGGGCGCCTCAGCACCCGAGTCGCGAGGATCTGTCGAAAGCTGTTCCACATCCACTCCCAAACGTCACGGTCTTTCAAACGCACTGGGCACGGACTTGGCATCTGTGTGAGGGACAAGGGCCTGCTCTCTGCCGATTAGTCATACTCGCGCCGTCGATCGGCCAGGCCGACAGGTTATTGCGCCAAGACTCGCCAGGATCTTCTATCCGACGCCCCTCGTCTCCGTGCATGTGCGTTCGCTCCGTTTCACGTGAAACCGCTCGTATCCTACGTAGATCCCCGATCCTCCACTTCTAACGACAGGAGTCCGTCCGACGGACGAAGACCCCGCTCCTTGCCCGGACGGATACCAACAGATCGGGTCAGCCGGAACCGGTCGAGCGTGCACGCGCGACATGGAAACGACTCGTGCTGCGTCCTATCGGCGCCTTCTCGGCGAGCGTCCCGACTGTCTCGACTCGCCTTCTCGAACTGCACGTAACGCCTTGTTTCACGTGAAACCTCGCTCCACCCCAGGCCCAGCGAACTTTGTCCATGTTCCATCGAACTCTGTGGCGGACGTCGTCCCTTCTTGACTGACGAGACCAATGACGCACCCGTCACCTTGTGCCGAGAACTCTGCACTCCATCACTGTCATCATCGTGGCTCCCACCTGAGTCTCTGTTGTCTGGACTGAGGCCATGATCGTCAGCGAACTCAATGGTCGAAGACTGCCGCACAAATCGCAGGGCACTGGAATGTCAGCCGTGTCCGAACACATCCGGTCCTTGCATGATGTGCCCCCCGGCTATTAGCACGGGCATTCTCCCGTGGAGTCCGCGAGCGTGCATCGGGCTGAGAACCATCGATGTCACCAAGTTCTTCCGATCGCTCTGGACCTCCTCTCCCATGGGGAGAGGTATCGAATAAGCCTCCCCCCTCACGCACTCCTGCACCCTGTGCTATATCTCCAACAGCATGTTTCACGTGAAACCCGCGCCACAACCCCTGTCATTGACGGCATCGGTGTCATGCATCCCGCCAGTGACCGCGGTGGATATCCTGTGACTCACTGGCACACTAGCACAAGTAACAAGCATCTCTATCAGATCTCCGTGCACGCATTATCTGGGGCCGAAGGGCCCGTGTGACGCCATCACGGCCCTGTTCTTGATCGGGCATAGCGGCTAAGGGTCACTGACCATCCTCGAAACAGCCCCATTCACCAAGTCCATGTGGCAGGCTCATCACGCTTGTTCTCATATGAGGCGGAGACCATCGGCTGTTCATACTCAGTACCAACACACCCAAGCTCGGCGACGATGCTCATTTCCACTTCGATAGCCACTCAAAAGAGGTGAACACACGATCCCACCCGCACCACCTCGTGAGTCGTCCGCGATCGGATGCCGGGCCGCCCATCCCCGATCGTCCATCATAGGGACCGAGTCTGTTTCACGTGAAACATACACCGGCCCGTTCACAACAGACTGCTCTTATCCTAGAGGTCCGCGGTCACCTCCTCGCCCGAGGAGGCATATCGGCCTCATGGCTCTGCTCAGCACGTCGTTGGCGCCATCGTTCTGACGTGTTATTCGTTGTCGGTGGTCAATCGTCTCCGCGTTTCTGTAGACCCGTCCACCAAGGCAGAATACTGCTCCAGAGAACTGGCCGGTCACCAGTCGTAGAGCATCGTGCATCGTGCCACTGAGGCTGCGATGTGGCCGATTCTCAGATGCTCGCTCGCACACCGAGCTCCGGGTCGTCCTCGACACTTCCGTCAGATCCACCGTCAACCCCGCTCAAGGATCGCACCCATGTCCATCGTTCAACGTGCAGTCTCGTCGAGGACGACTCGCCACTTCACGAGTCACGCAGACGGTCCAGACAGGCGGGACCAGACTGGCAGCAGCAACGCCGTCGTTGATCGATGTGACGATCCGTCCCGCGGCGATCCATGTGCGTCAGGCCAGCGCATCCTTCCTCTGCCTCGGCCACTGTCGGCCATTCATGACGCATCGACAGTCATCTCACCCATGTGAGGTGAACCCGCATTCATGTCATGATCGTGTTTCACGTGAAACCATCGCGTTCAGTCCCTCCGGGAATCACGTCACCTCCGCCTATGCTCACCAGAACCCAGGCGTGCTGGAAGTACATCACCGTGATCATGCGAGATGGACTAGCTATCAGTACACCATGCCGGACCGATCAAATGGTCGTGAGTGCGCCACGTTTTCATTCGCGATCGTTGCAGCCGAAGACGGAAACAGGATCGCTGACTCCAGCCGTTCACGAGCCATGCGACCGTCCCTCCCATCGGCTTCCAGATTCAGCTTGCGCGGCGTGCATGGGCGGCTCCTACCAGCGTCGTCATTCCATTGATGGCGACGAGGATTCCAGTGCTGTGGACTTCAACTGGTCTGTGACCAGCTCGCCTCCAGCTCACGCGTTGTTTGCCATCTGTAGAACAGGGCGCCCATTCAAAAGACCAGTTACCAGCGCGAAAGCCATACACTCAGGCAGGTTCTCCTCTCGCTGGCTGAACGTGGTCATGCGCTACGCGGCACACGAGTTCATATTCAACATCACACATCGTTGAACACCGATGCTCCCGTCTGCTGAGCTGCTCCTGTCGACGAGTCGTGCTCACCGCGGACTACATGATGACGAACTACTTACCCATAGCAGCCGACCTGCTTCGGCAACCGGAATCAGCAGCAGGCCGCGTTTCACGTGAAACTTCTTCCGAGAGACATCGTGCACCTCAGACACGGGTCAAGCCCCGAGCTTGCCATCGCTACCATCGCCGGAAGAAACAGCACTCAACGAGTCGCCGGCGCGCCCGATGATCATGCCCGAGCCAGTGCGAGAGCAGCATCAAAGACGACAGTAGCGATGAGCATGTGAATGATCAGCAGTGCTCGGCCAAGTTACGGCAGCCGTACAGCGTCAGGCATCAGGCCATCAGGCCGCACACCTGCCCTATCAGGATGAAACGGCTCGGACATCATCGGAGGCTTCACGCCTCCGTGAGTCTCTGTCGCTCGTCAGGCACAGGACTACCAGCCTGCGACAAGACATGCGCATGCGTAACAGCAACTTGACTAGGAGTATCCGAAGAACTCCGCCACGATGACCCACGTGGTGGCCGACCCGCGTCAGCAGCCGGTCGGACTCAGTCCTCGTCCAGGGACGTCCCCGGGGCGAGCGCGGTCACAATGCGCGCCAGATCGTCATCGCCGGCGAACTCGATTGTGATTCGCCCTTTCTTGGCTCCACGAGTCACCTTGACCCGCGTGTCGAAGGCATCCGAGAGCCTCGTCGACAGAGCCGGAAGAGTCGCCGAACGCGTCCGAAGCGGCCTGGTCCGCTGCGCCTCGGGCTCGTCGTGCAGAGCCACAAGCTCCTCCGTCGCCCGCACCGAGAGGCCCTCGGCCACAATACGCTGAGCAAGACGCTCCATGGCCGCGGCGTCGGGAAGACCCAGCAAAGACCGAGCGTGTCCGGCGGACAGCACCCCCGCAGCGAGCCGGCGCTGCACAAGAGGCGGCAGCTTCATAAGGCGCAGCGTGTTCGAGATCTGTGAGCGCGAGCGGGCAATCCGCTGCGAGAGCTCCGCATGCGTGCAGTTGAAGTCCTCAAGCAGTTGCTGGTAAGCGGCCGCCTCCTCCAGCGGGTTGAGCTGGACACGGTGCAGGTTCTCCAGGAGCGCGTCACGCAACAACTCATCATCCGCTGCGTAACGGACGACAGCGGGAATCGTCTCAAGCCCGGCCTCCTTGGCCGCCCGTAGACGCCGCTCTCCCATGATCAGTTCGTAATCGCCATCGCCGTCATCCTCGCGCCGGCGCACGACAATGGGCTGGAGCAGGCCGACCTCCTTGATGGAGGCGGCGAGCTCGGAAATGTCATCCTCATCGAAGACCTGCCGTGGCTGATGCGGATTGGCGACAATCATGTCCACAGGCAGGTTCGCGAAGGTCGCACCCGGGACCGGAACGAGCGACTGCTCCTCGTTACCGGTCCTCTCAGCCTCGTCACCGGTCGTCACGGTATCCGTCTCCTTCACCTCGACGTCAGAGGCGGCACTCGCCTCCTCGATCTTGGACTCACTCTGGTGAACCTTCGGCTCCTCAGTCGCCTTCTTTGCTTCAACCGTCTTCTTCACCGATGTTTCACGTGAAACGGTACTGTCGCTGCCCGCGCGGGCGCGCTTCGATCTCGATGCGGTCCTCCTCTCCGCACCATCGCGCTGCGAGCCGCCGCCCGCAGCAGCCGTGGACCGCCGTGTCGTTCCCCTCGCGGAGGCTCCTTTCGACGTCGACCTTCGTGTCCGCTTCGATGGTGCCAAGAGCGTTGCCGCAATGTCATCCGATTTGCGCCGGGCATCTCCACTCCCGGACGCCTCGCTCTTCTCACTGCCTTCGAGCGTCTTGTCGCTCTTCGCAGACGACCTGTCCGACTCGGGAAAGAAGACGTCCGTGGGACGCGCCGACGGCGTCTCCGTCTGCGTCTCCGGGATAAGAGCCTGAAGTCCCCGTCCGAGCCCGCGCCTCTTCTGCGCCATCGTCACGCCTCCTGTCCGTCGTCTGCAATATCTGCAGTATCTGCGATATCGGTGTCATCTGCATCATTGCTGTTGACCGGAGCCGAGCTCTCCCAACCGGCCACCCCGCGCTGGGCGATCTCCTGCGCAAGCTGCTTGTAAGCTACAGCGCCGGAGCAGCGCGGGTCCCAGAACACCACAGGTGCACCGAAGGACGGCGCCTCGGCTACGCGTACCGACCGCGGGATGCGTGTGTGAAGTGCCGCGTTGGGGAAATAGGTGCGAACCTCTTCCTCAACGTCCCGGGCCAGGGTCGTGCGCCTGTCGAACATGGTCAGAGCGATCATGGACACGGCGAGTGCAGGATTGTGAATCCGCGCAATGCGATCCACCGATCGAGTGAGCAGCGCCAGCCCCTCCAAAGCGTAGTACTCAGCCTGCATGGGAATAAGAACCTCCCCTGCCGCGACAAACGCATTGATCGTCATCAGTCCCAGGCTCGGCGGGCAATCAATAAGCACGTAGTCCAACTGGGGAAGGTCGGCGGAATCCCTGCTTCTGAGATACTCCTGCAATGCGTGGTGCAGACGAGACTCGCGTTCCGGGGTGCTGATGAGCTCGATCTCGATCGCAGCCACATCGATCGTCGCCGGGACGCACAGCAGGGTCTCCGAGAAGTGCGTCGCCACCACGACCTCGTCGATCTGGGTCCCATCGACGAGAACGTCGTAAATGGACGCCTGGTCATCATCATGCGCCACACCGAGCGCCGTCGAGGCATTGCCCTGGGAGTCGGCGTCGATGACCAGCACGTGAAGCCCCGCCTCCGCCAATGCCGCCGCGACATTGACCGTCGTCGAGGTCTTGCCGACCCCGCCCTTCTGATTGGCGATGGCGATAATACGAGTGTGATCCGGATGCGGGAAGCGCACTCCAGCGAACTCCTCCAGCGCCGAATGATCGGCACGTAGCTGCTCGAAGATAGACGATCCCGACAAAACTGTTCTCCTCGGACGACACCCCCGACCGCGTTCACGGTCCGGGCACTTCAGTCTACGTGAGCCGGACGACGCCGACGACGAGCCCCGCCGCATACGTCGCACATCAATAGTGACTCGTCGAGCCACTGCCTCGCACCACGCCACCGAACTCGCGGTTCAGCCGCCGTCTCGTACCCGGCAGACCGCCGCGGACCGAGGTGCATCTCATCGTCTTGGACGCCGCACCTCAACAATCCTCGTGACCTCCTCGCCCGGCGTCACAACATCGTGAACAATCGCCGTCTCCAGCCTAGCCTTCTTCATGACGTACTTCGCCGCCTCGACCTCTGCCTCTGCCTTAGCCCCCTTGAGCGCCAGAAGCCTGCCCCCCTGCCGAAGCAGAGGCGCTGTCATCCGTACCAGCTTGGTCAAATTTGCGACAGCGCGAGCAGTCACGGCATCGAATCGGTCCCTGACCTCCTCTGCACGGGCACGATGCACAGTGACATTATCCAGATCAAGCTCACGAACAACGTACGTGAGCCACTCGACCCGCCGTTCCATCGATTCTATAAGCGTCATCTCTAGATCAGGGCGCAAAAGCGCCACGACGATTCCGGGGAACCCTGCGCCGGAACCGACGTCGGCCACCGTGCCACGAGCGGGCAGAAAGGGTGCCAGCGCAGCGGAGTTGACAATATGACGCGTCCACAGCCTGGGCAGCTCCCGCGGCCCGACGAGCCCGCGCAGCTCGCCCTCTGCGACGAGCATCTCAGCGAAGCGCTCCGCACCGGCGAAAGCGAGCCCGAACAGCTCATGCATCTCATCGGTGGGCCGCTCCACCCCGATCGGGTCCCCGAGAGGCTCCCCGGTCGGGTCGCCGCCAGGCCGCCCGTCACTCATGTCATGACCCATGTCAGTCCTGTTCGGGCGCCTCGGTCCCGTCGTCGGACGCCTCGTCGGGCTCGTCGGCATCCTCCTCCTCGGCGGGCATGACGACGACGTGGCGATGCGGCTCGGTCCCCTCGGACTCGGAGTACAGGCCCTCGGCGGCGACGACGTCGTGGCACACCTTGCGCTCGAAGGGATTCATGGCCTCCAGGGACACGGTCTCGCCCGTCGCCAGAACCCGCTTGATCGCCTCCTGCGCGATCTTCGTCAGCTCGGTACGGCGCGCGGCGCGATAGCCGTTGATATCGAGCATGAGACGCGACCGGTTGCCAGTGCGAGCCTGCACCGCCAAGCGAGTCAGCTCCTGCACGGCTTCGAGCACCTCGCCGTCGCGCCCCACGAGGTCGGCAAGCTCGCGCGCGTCCCCCTCCTCCGAGGCGACCACGGCAATGGACGCGCGCCCGTGATCGATATCAATATCGATGTCTCCGCCGAGGTCAGCGATATCGAGAAGCTCCTCAAGGTAATCGGCACCGATCTCGCCCTCCTCCTCGAGGCGCTTGACGGTGCTGGACGGGGCGGTGTTATCGCTCATTGTGAGTCCGTTCTCCTCAAATCTCAGAGCTGCGGGTCAGCTCCGGCGCTTCTTGTTCTGAGCCTTGCGCCGCTGGGCGGCACGCTTTCGCTCGCGCGCGCGCCTCTCGTAGCGGCGCCGCGCGATCTCCTCATCCGTCAGACCTCCGGGCCTGCGGGACGACGAGCTCCCGGTGTCCGCCGCGTCGTCGTCCTCATGAATGCCCTCACTCTCCTCCTCGGAATCCGACGAGGCACGCCCGGAACCCTTCTTCTGACGGTCCTTTCGCACCGGCTGCGAACGCTGACCACCGACCTGCGCAGTTCCCTCGGCCTCGGCCTTGGCGCGTTCCTCCTCCTCGAGGGAGGGCAGGCCCTTGCGAGCGCGCTTGGCGTTCTCACGGGCGCGGAACTTCTTCTCGGCCTCCGAGCCGGGCGCCGGCATGCGATTGATCGTGTAGAACTGCTGCCCCATGGTCCACAGGTTCGAGGTCACCCAGTAGATCAGCACGCCAATCTGGAACTGCACGCCGGTGAAGGCGAAGAAGAGCGGCATGACCGTCATCATCATGCGCTGGGAGCGCATCATGGGATTGTCCGAGTTCTTGGAGGACTCGGGCATGTTCTTCATGCTCAGCTGCGCCATCGTGTACCACTGGGTGGCGCTCATGGCGATAATCATAATGACTGTGACGATCTTGACCGTGAGACCCGACGATATGTTCAGGTCGGGATTCATGAAGGATGAGGACAGGCTCGCCCCGAAAACCGCGGACCGCTGAACCTGCTCGGCCAGGTCGGCGGTGAGCGGACCGATCGCGCTGTGGCCCCCGTAACCACTGTAGTTGGCAACACTCCCGAGATTCGCCAGCACCCGGAAGAGCGCGAAGAAGATCGGCATCTGAATGAGGATCGGCATGCACGAGGAAAAAGGATTCGTCCCGTACTTACGGTACAGCGCCATCATCTCCTCCTGCTGGCGCTGCCTGGAGGCGGGATCCTTCTTCCCCTTGTACTTCGCCTGAAGCGCCTGGAGCTCGGGCTGCATGAGCTGCATGCCGCGACTGGCCCGGATCTGCTTGACGAACAGCGGCATAATGAGAATGCGCACGAAGATCGTCAGGCCGATGATCGACAGTACCCAGGCCGCACCCGGACCATCGGGCAGGCCGATGATCACGAGGGCCTTGTGGATGTAGACCATGACCCAGGCGACGGCGACCATGAGCGGCCACAGGATCGTGTCCATTGCACTCCTAGCTGTAAGGCATGGCGGGCACCGGCAGCGGCCCCGCCGACCGGGATGTCCGGCCTGCTCCCGATGCGGATCAGCCGGCGGACCGGTCGATCTCGAATCGGGGAACGTCGTGGGGATAGTGGTAGCGCCACCGGCCCGGGTCGGGCACGTGGTCGACGCCACCGGGAGTCAGAGGATTGCACCGCACCAGTCGCCAGACCGCCAGCAGAACGCCCTTGAGCACCCCGTGGACGCGGACCGCCTCGACGGCGTATGCGGAGCAGGTCGGGTAGTACCGGCACTGGCGCGGCAGCGCCGGTGAGACGCGCGCCTGGTAGAGGCGCACAGGAGCGGTGACCGCACGCACGACGCGATCATGAGCCCGCTCATGGGTCGCAGACCTGCTCGCACGCGGGCTCATCTGCGGCCCCGTCCCGGGCCACCGGTGCGCCGGGTCCGGCGGATCGCCTCCCGGCTGCGGGTGAGCAGACGATCGAGATCGGCCCCCAGCTCGTCGCTCGTAGCGCCCTCGGCTCCGGCCAGGCCTCGCACGACGACTCGCGCCCCCGGCTCGATGCCGTCCACGCGTGCGCTCATAAGCGCGCGGACACGGCGTTTGATCCGGTTGCGGTGAGTGGCGCGCGAGACCTGCTTCTTGGGAACGACGACGCCGACGAGTGCCGGAGGAGGAGTCGTCTCTCCGATCTCGTCGGCGCTGTAGTAGTGGATCACCAGCCTGCGGCTGCCGGTGCGCACACCGCACCGCACCGCGGTGAAGAAGTCTTCGCTCCGCAGCATTCGGTGCGCCGCCGGAAGCACCTCAGACAGCGAGACGTGCGCGGCCCTTGCGGCGGCGCGAGGCGAGAACCGCTCGGCCGGCACGGGTGCTCATGCGCTTGCGAAAGCCGTGCACCTTAGCACGGTGGCGGTTGTTCGGCTGGAAGGTCCGCTTGCTCACGGGTGTACTCCTGGTCGGATGATCGGAACCGTGCGTCACGAGGATCGCGACACGGTCGCCCGCACCGGCTGCCCCATGGACCGGGACGTGACTCCGTGCGAACGTCTGCACCACAATACGGCCCTCTTTTCCGCACGGTCAAACGATCCTGCGGCGTCGACGGTGAGAGTCCCGACACGCCGTCGGCATCCAGCGCTCGCACCGCTGCCTCGGCCCCGTTGTCCCCAGGTGGGGATGGTCCTGTGGATAGACACACGTGTGGACAACCCTGTGGAAAAACTCCATGATGTGAACCTCTACCAGCCCCACCCGTCAGGAGCACGCCGTGCCAGACGAAACAGCACTCAAGTGGCAGTCAGTCCTGGAGGTCCTGTCCGACTCCACCGAGCTGAGCACCGGCAAGCTCTCCATCATCCGGATGACGCGCGTCATCGACGTCGACGGCACCCTCGTGCTCGTCGCAGGCTCGCCCTTCACCAAGAGCAAGGTCGAGGAGGCGCGCGCGACCATCAGCCGAGCCCTGACACAGGTCTGGGGCCGAGATGTCCCCTTCGAAGTGACCGTCGACACCTCCCTGGACGCCGGGGCGCCCGCACCGACCATGGCCGTCACGCGTCCACCGACCCAGCACGTGGCGCCCCGCGTCCCCGACCTGTCCTCCGCCCTGGCCGAGTCCGACGCCCCGGAGCCCGTCGTGCGCGCTCGCCCGTCCACCGTCGAGCCCCCCACGGCGTCCGGAGCCTCCGGAACCACCGGCCGGCACGCCCTGCAATCCGTCCAACCGACGCGCTCGGGACGCCCAGGACACTCATCGCACTCAGCAGCACCGTCCTACGTCACCAATCCCGCCGCCGCCTTCGCCCGTCCGGAGGGCCCCCAGTCCTTCGACAAGAGCTCTCACCTCAATCCTCGCTACACCTTCGACAACTACGTCATGGGCGATTCCAACCGTTTCGCCTTCGCGGCCGCGCTCAAGGTGGCCGAGCAGCCCGGGAACCCCGATTCCGACCGCTCCACCGGCGTCTACAACCCGCTCTTCATCTATGGCGGCTCGGGGCTGGGAAAAACCCATCTGCTGCACGCCATCGGCAATCACGCCCGTTCCCTGTACCAGGACATGGTCATCAAGTACGTCTCCTCCGAGGAATTCGTCTCGGACTTCATCGCCTCCGTGGCCGAAGGGCAGATGAACGACTTCAAGCGGCGCTACCGCGACGTCGATATCCTCCTGGTCGACGACGTCCAGTTCCTGGGCGGCAAGGAGCAGACTCTGGAGGAGTTCTTCCACACCTTCAACACCCTCTACATGGCCAACAAGCAGGTCGTCCTCACCTCCGATCTGCCGCCCAAGGACCTCAAGGGATTCGAGAAGCGCCTGCTGTCGCGCTTCGAGTCCGGGCTGACCGTTGACGTCCAGCCCCCGACCCTGGAGACCCGCACCGCGATCCTGCGCAACAAGGCCGGTGCCGAGGGCGTGGACCTGCCCCTGCCCGTCCTGGAGTACATCGCCAGCCGGGTCACCACCAACATCCGCGAGCTCGAGGGGGCGCTCATCCGCGTCACCGCCTTCGCGTCCCTGACCGACCAGCCCATCGACCAGACCCTGGCGGAGATGGTGCTCAAGGACATTATCGCCAGCTCCGGCGGCGGCGAGATCACCGCCGCCATGGTCATGACGCAGACGGCCGACTACTTCGGCCTGACCATTGAGGACCTGCGCTCCAAGGACCGGGCCCAGACCATGGTGCACGCCCGGCATATCGCCATGTACCTGTGCCGCGAGCTGATCGAGATGTCCACCACCAAGATCGGCAAGGAGTTCGGCGGCAAGGATCATACGACCGTCATGAGCGCGAGCCGCAAGATCAGCACGCAGATGGCCGAGCGACGCGACACCTACAACCAGGTCCAGGAGATCACCGCCCGCATCAAGCAGGCCGCTCAGGCCCCCCGCTGAGCGTCCCGGTCCCCTCGAGGCCCTGGGGAGGAGCCTGCGCGCTCCGGTGGACAACCGGCTTCCCCATGTGGACGGCATCCGTCCGGGATGTGCGCTCGCGCCCAGGGACTCATGGGGAAACCACCGCCGACCGGCCGGCTCCACCGAACCACTCTCTTGTAGTTCCACATCCCGCACCCGCGTCGTCTCGGGCCGCAGCGGGCTTATCCCCAGAATCCACATCTCCTAATACCCCTACTGATCCTCTCCCGTACGATCCGTCCCCCACAGCCCGTACGAGGGCGCCGACCGCCCCCGAGCACGCCGGTATCCGGCATGTGGACGCACCGGGCCCTCATGCGTCTAGACTCCACCTGGACAGTCCTGCCCGGACCGGGAGACGGAAACGCACGCTCACACAAGGAGGCGCCCCATGAAGCTGAGGGTCGACCGCGACGTCCTGGCGGAGGCCGTCACCTGGACCGCCCGCTCGGTGCCCGCTCGTCCGCCCGTCCCCGTCCTGGCCGGCGTGCGTCTGGAGGCCACGCCCGCCTCTCTCATCCTGGCCTCCTTCGACTACGAGGTCTCGGCGCGCTGCGAGGTTGCGACCGATGTCGAGGAGGAGGGCGTCGTCCTGGTCTCGGGCCGCCTGCTGGCCGACATCGCCAAGGCACTGCCCTCCAAGCCCGTGGACGTGGAGGTCGAGGGCACCAAGGTGACCGTCTCCTGCGGTGCGGCGCACTTCTCCCTGGCCGCCATGGCCGCCGATGACTACCCCGCTCTGCCGGTCATGCCCGGGGTGGCCGGCACGGTCGATGCCCATGACCTGGCCCGGGCGGTCGCCCAGGTCTCCATCGCGGCCTCGCGGGACGAGACCCTCCCCCTGCTCACGAGTGTGCAGATGGAGGTCGATGGTGAGTCACTGACCCTCATGGCCACCGACCGCTACCGGTTGGCGGTGCGCGAGATGACCTGGTCCCCGCAGGACAGCGGCCTGTCGACGCACGCGCTGCTCAAGGCCCGCACACTGTCCGACGTCGCCAAGTCGCTGACCTCTGCCGGCGAGGTGACGGTGGCGCTGACCGACCCCGACTCGGCGACCTCCAGCCTCATCGGCTTCGAGGCCGGTGGCCGGCGCACCACCAGCCTGCTCACAGACGGCGACTACCCTCCGGTACTGCGACTGTTCCCGGAGTCCACGACCATTCACGCCACCGTGGGGCGTGAGGAGCTCATGGGCGCGGTGCGCCGGGTCAGCCTGGTCGCCGACCGCTCCACTCCGATCCACATGTCCTTCACCGACGGCAACCTGGCGCTGGACGCCGGGCAGGGCGACGACGCCCAGGCCTCCGAGCAGCTCGTGGCCCACCTGGAGGGTGAGGACATCACCACCGCCTTCAACCCCGGCTACCTGGTCGACGGCCTCGGCGCGATCACGCAGCCCTACGTCAAGATCGACTTCACCCACCCGTCCAAGCCCGCGGTCCTGACCGGCATGAGCGCCATCGGCGGCGAGGAGGACACGTCCTTCCGCTACCTGCTCATGCCGATCCGGTTCGGCGCCTGAGCGGGGCGGGCGCGCCTGTGGACGCCTGTGTACATCTCAGACCTGGCACTCAGCGACTTCCGCTCCTACGACGAGCTCGTCCTCGCCCTGGAGCCCGGTCCCACCGCCCTCATCGGGCCCAACGGGCAGGGCAAGACCAACCTCGTCGAGGCGGTCGCCTATCTGTCGACACTCTCCAGCCACAGGGCCGGTGCGGACACCGCCCTCGTGCGCCGCGCCGCGCCGGGCGAACCGCAGCCCGGTGGAGCGGTCGTACGGGCCAAGGTCGTCCACGGCGAGCGCCCCAGCGTCCTGGAGATCGAGATCATCGCCGGCAAGGCCAACCGCGCCCGACTCAATAGGGGCGCCGTACGGCCCCGCGACCTGCTGGGCATTCTGCGCACCGTCGTCTTCGCACCCGAGGATCTCGCCCTGGTGCGCGATGAGCCGGGGGTGCGCCGTCGTTTCCTGGACGACCTGGCCGTGACCCTGCGACCCTCGCTGGCCGGAGTGCGCGCCGAGCACGACAAGATCCTCTCCCAGCGCGCCAGCCTGCTGAAGTCGGCCCGTGCCGCGCGCCGCGCAGGGGGCGTGCCCGCCTCCATGATCTCCAGCCTGGAGGTGTGGGACGCCCAGCTGGCCGCCGCCGCCGCCCGGCTCATGGCCGCGCGCACCGATGTCGTCGCCCGGCTGCGCCCGTGGGTGGCCGCTTCCTATGAGCGGGTCAGCCGGGGCCAGTCGGCCGCGCGCCTGGCCTACCGCTCCAGCCTGCTGCTCCACGAGGGACGCCCGGAGCCCGATCCGGGGGACCAGGCGGCCTCGCACTCGCAGGACGTCGAGAGCGAGCTCGCCGATGTCGCCGCCACCGCCGCGCGCCTGGAGACGGCCATGTCCGGTCTGCGGGGACGCGAGATCGACCGCGGGGCCAACCTGATCGGCGCGCACCGCGACGACCTGGTCCTCCACCTCGGCGACCTGCCCGCCAAGGGGTTCGCCTCCCACGGCGAGCAGTGGTCCCTGGCGCTGGCGCTGCGGCTGGCCTCCTACGAGATGCTGCGTCACGACGTCGATGCCTACGGCGGGGACGGTGAGCCGGTCCTCATTCTCGATGACGTCTTCGCATCGCTGGACGCAGGACGGCGCGCGGCGCTGGCCGGCGTCGTCGCCGGTGCTCAGCAGGCGCTGCTCACCGCGGCGGTCGACGAGGACGTGCCCGCCGAGCTGGCCGGCGCGCGCCTGCGCGTCTCCGCCTCCGGGGTCAGCCGTGGCTGAGGCGGGCGACACCCTGGCCAAGCGGGCGCTGGCCCGTGAGCGGGGCCATGCGTGGGACGCGGGCGAGATCCGCAAGGCCCTGTCCCGGCAGTCCACCGATCAGAACGGCGTCGCCGCCTGGGACGCGCGGCGCTCGGCGCGCGTCCCGGGTGAGAAGGAGGATCCGACCGATCGGGGTCCCGGCCTGCCGCCCGGACGCGACCGGCCCGGGCCGACGCGCTTCGACCCGCGTACGGGCAAGGGCGATCTGCGTCGCTACGCCGAGAGGCACGGCTGGGCCGGACACCTGGTCGTGGCCTCGGTATCGGTGCGATGGAAGGAGATCGTCGGGACGCAGATCGCCGAGCACGCCGTCGTCGAGAGCTTCGAGCCGGGTCAGCTGACGCTGCGCGCCTCCTCCAGCGCCTGGGCGCAGCAGCTGCGCCTGCTCCTGCCCACCATTGAGCGGCGGGTGGCCGAGGCCCTGGGGCGGAGTGGTGGCGCGGTCGACATCCGGATCATGGGCCCGGGCGGACCCACGTGGCGCAACGGCCGCTTCGGCGCCGCCCGGGGCGGCCGCGGGCCGCGGGACACCTACGGGTAGACCGTGCGCACGACCACACCGCTGAGCCGTTGAGCTGCTGAGATAGACATTCTCGTACGAGGTAGACGGTGTCACCGCCGATC
>ERZ772766.771-NODE-771-length-18245-cov-3.009346_pt1 | contig 18245 bp, 9 predicted proteins | sample MGYA00511379_ERZ772766 | MGnify/ENA primary metagenome ERZ772766 (study PRJEB29015, sample SAMEA2737895) | human oral metagenome | biome: human oral; feature: human-associated habitat; material: dental | place: China | collected 2116 ...
CTAAGAATACATTAAATTCTTTTTTATTTATGTATATTCCAATAAATATTTCTTCATCTACTTGTGCATATGTATCTTTAATATAAGAGTTATCATAATCAATAGTAGTCCCAATAGTATTTCCATAAGGTTCAGGTAAACTTTCTTCAAATTTACGAACACGTTTTCTTATTGCAACTATATTATAAAATTCTCTTGCTTTAGTTTTATCAGGTTCTGTTTGAATTTTACCAAATCTTAGCTCAGCTCTTTTCATAAAACCTACAACTAAAGGATTAATAATAAGTCTAGAGAAATCTATTTTAGCACACACATATTCTCCAACATCATTACGAACTATATCTTCTTCAGATATTTTATAAATAATATTATTTTCAAGTACAGTTCCATATATTTGGTCTTGCCAATGTGCTACTCTTACATCTTCCATTGCTTTAACTTCATATGTTTCATCTGCAATCTTATATGTTTTTCCTGTTTTAACATCAAGATTAGGGTTATTAAGATTAGGACAAGTTAAATCTGCATGAAAAGTAAGTCTTGTAACTTCTGGATAAGTTATAAGAAATTGAAATCTAACTTGATGTATGTTAAGATTATTAAGAGGAAGTGTATCTTCTTGTATAGAATCTGCAGTTAGAGTTATTTGTGCTTTATATCTAAATACAAAGTATAACTCATTCTTGCCTCCTACTACTTTAAAGTCTACTGGTGTTTCTGAGTATCTTCTAAGTAAGTCAAGAAGTTTATCATCAGAAGGACGTTTATACCTTCTATCTTGATTCTCATTAAGATATTCTATACCGAACATTTTCTTTAATGTATTTTCAACTTCTCTTGGTATTACTGCTTCTATATCGTAACTTATTGGTATTATATCATCTAATATAGTTCTAAATGGGAAAAAATTACGATATAAGTCAGTTGATACATTATCAGGAAACTGTTCTCTCCACAGTCTTGCAACTTCCATTCTTTCAGGAAGTGTTCCTACCATAACTGTAAATGCACAAAGCATTGTGTTAAATCTATAATCTGCTGTAAGTGCAAATCTTAAGTCTTTCATATAGTTATACATAAGACCATCTTTGGGGTCATTTTTATAGTTTACTACCATAGCTGTAAATCTAGGTTTCTTTTTAAACATATTAACTTGGTCCATAGATGGAATATTAACTATTCCTGTTTGGTTTACATCTTGTGTAAATATAAATACTCCTCTTGGAAGTAAGTCTGGTTGTATACTTATAGTTCTTACATCACGCAGGTCATAACTAGGTTCAGCAGAAACATGCTCTAAATTCTCACCATCTATTTTATAACCAAGCATTTCATTTAAATATGTCATAAGATGTTCAGTTACATGATGATAACATGTATCCCATGTATGAAATCTGTCTATTATAATCTTTGATTTACCCTCATAGGATATAACTTGCCAGTATTCATTTGCTCTTGTAATAAATCCCCTTAAATCTAGTTCAGGAAGTGTATTTGTTATCTCATTACTTCTTTCTCCAAATGCCATATACCCTCCTTAATAACTAAATCCTAGTTTAAATATTCTACGATGTGGGTCGTTACTATTAACAGCTACATAAACACCTGGATTACGAGCAAGTAATTCTCCAACACCACGATGTGCATAATTTACATATTCAAACACTCTTGGGAATGTTTGTGCAAATACACGTTTTGATTGAAATGATGGTGATACATTTGGTCCAGTTGCATATCCTCCTTTAAATCCACAGTCTTCTGTCCATAATGATGTTCTATACGGACATCCTTCTCTACCTGATTGTGTATCTCTTGTAATCTCTTGTAGTGTTAGAGCTGAACCACGAGTATCAACTGCATTTGCTGGGTTAAAGTTACTAATCCAGTTAAAGTAGTCAAAATACTCAGGTGCATGTGTATCCCATTCAAGAGCTTTAAATGTAACAGAAAAACTATCAAGAAGTTCTGGTTTTTCAAATCCTTCCATTTTATGTTGAGTAAAATGTGTTGGAGTATCTGCAAGTGATAGCATACAACCAAAACCAAATCCTATTATTTCCCAGTCAGTATTTACAGTTACTACATACATAGACATGTAAGAGTCAAGTGCTTGATATTTTATATATTCAGGACGCATTGCATAACCCTCTTCTGCTACGTAGTGTGCATATTTACGCATACAGAATAGAAGTTTTGCAACGTCTGCTCTTGCATTATCTGTAAAAGTAACTGATATTTCTGTACCAACGTTTTCTGGTTTACCTGGAACAGGAATAGTTCCTCCATGCATATTACGAACACCTTCACGAGAAGACTCATTCATTCTTACAGCAGGAACTTCTAAACAGTAGTTATTTAGAAATGTAAATAAGGCTGATTTATTACAGCCGTCTCTACATAGTTCAGAGTAAAGTCCAGGGTCAGAAAGTACAAGCTGTCTTAATGTATCGTAACGAGTAAGCTCACCCGTTGCTGCAAGTTCATTATTTTTACCTTTTACAAATAGATTAAGATTGGGTCTTGTAAAGAATACATAGGATTTTATTCTTCCAGTTGTATCAGACTCAAGAAATGGTCTATGTACAAAAGCATATTCTCTTGAGAATGCTATTGCTTTAGTAGTATCCCATATATAACCCAAATCTTCCATCATAAATCTTGCATATTCCCCAAAGTATAATCCTGTTGAGAATAAATCTTTACCAGCTATAGATGAAACGTAATCAGCATCCATTGATTTAAATACTTTCGGATATGCTGTTTTTGCATTTGATATAATGGAGTTATCATTAAGTCCAAATATATTAATAAAAGACTTACCAATATTTCCTATTCTATTTAAGAAATTATTCGCCTTTTCAAGTTTCTTACCATATTTTCTCATAGTTCTTTCATAAAAACCATGAAATATACCGTATCCTAAGTCTTTTAATTTATCTTCAAGTGTTGAAGCTGGATTTACTCTTATTCCGTCTGCTATATTAGAAATACGCTGAAGTGCTTCATCTGTCTTTTGTATAATAGACTTTCTTCCACGCACTGCATCTTTAAGACCATTTACATCATTCATTATAGCTTGAGTATACTGATTTCTTTCATCATAACCAGTTGGTTTGCTATCTTGTAATATATCAAATATACCACCAGTTATAATATCTTTAAATGGTTCTCTATCTGGAATCTGCTTACCAGCTTGGTTTATTAAGTTACCATTAATATCATACATTCTTGGTGTCATTTAAATCACCTACTTTATACATGGTTCACTTCATACTTTACATCTACAAGACCTGCTGAACCATGATATAGATTTATATGATTACATCTTGAGTATACCTTTGTATTGGTAATAGTTTCATATTTATTTCCTCCAAGTGTAATCTCAGCTGGTGAACCAAACATTAAAAGAGAAGCAGAGAATGATGTTCCATCTGTTCCTCCTATATTTTTAAGTCTAAAATGTTCTTGTAACTCATCAGAAGATACATCAATATCACATTCTACATAAGCGCGACAGTCTTTATCTGTTGATAAAGTTTGTCCATGATTATCTGGAATATCATGTCCATCGTCTGTTTTATAAAATGGTCTAAATGTAACCTTCTTTGTAAAGTATTCAACATACTTTATACCATTTATTTCAACTACTCTATGATGAAGATAAGCTTGTTTGTATTTAACCCAGTCATTTTGTGTTAAAAGAACTGTTCTCCAAGGGATTAAATCATCAAGGTTTGCATTAAATCCATCAAGATGTCTTTTAAAAGGAATTATATCTCCTCCATTAGCACCATTTTTAGCAACATTAAGTCCTATTATTTTGGCAGGTCCAGGTTTTACAACTACTTTAGATTTAGTATTTTCTGTATCTGTCTTAAAAAGCTCTTCTTCAAAGTATTTTGAATTAAGAGTTGGTGTAAGTCCATTATAGATAGATGTTACTATATGTTGAAGTCCTTGTACAGTTACTTTATTTTTAAATCTTACTTCAACCCAAGAACCATCTTCAAGTTGCTTTTTACCTACAACTTCTCCTACAACATGTCCTTTTTCTTTATCATCATATATTCTATAGACGAATTTATGTTTTTCATCTATTTTAAGATTATTTAAATCTTTTTCTTCCATTTAGAATTTTCCTCCTTCTCCATCATAAATAGCTACATCCCCATAAATCATTCTAAGTTTTAAGCTATCGTGATTAGACTGTATAGTTTTTGCTACTGGTTTTAAATACTTTATTTTAACTCTATCATTAGAACCAATATTTACTCTATCTCTTTGTGTATGTTCAACATGTGTCCATATACTGTCAAAATTTAGCTGATATTCTCTATCAGGACCCATTTTTAAAAGTCCACCTTCTGATATAAAATCTACTGCATATGCTTTAAACGTTTTAAGTATGTATAAAAGATATTTAGAAAGTCCATTCATAAATCTTTGTGTTACATCAAGAACTTTTTCTATTCTAAGTGAATTTGGTAGACTGTCTCTTCCAAGTTCTGAAAAGTACTGAATTAACTCTTGTGTAAGATTATCTATTTCTATTATAAGGTTTTCACGTTTTGCAAGTTCCTCATCAGTAGGGTTAGTTATATCAAACGGAGACTTTACTCTTTCGTATTCTGCATATAATATTGGGTCTATTTTCTTTAATATATCTTGGTATGTAGTTGGAATTTCAGAACCTTTAGTTTGACCAAATGCTTCTGGAACTCTGTCTACTTCTCTTATAATACGTTCTATCTCATTTAGCACAAGATATTCTCTTAGGTTTCTAATTTTAAGTTTAAGTTTATCAAATATATCATGTGTTCCCATTGCTTTTTCCATAGCAATAAGCATCTCTATAAAAGTAGAGTTATTATTAAGAGCATTAGGAAATTCATTTAAAGCAAATTTAAACTCTCTTGCATTAAACTCAGATATAAACTTCATTTTTATTTCATCAAAGTTCTTAGGTATTTTAAATCCATAGAGTTTATCTATTTCTGGCATAGTATCTGTTTCAAATAAATGATATCTATGTGCTTGGAATGTAGTTAAACTCATATAATACATAAACACTGCAAAAAATGTATGATTTTGTCCAGTTGACTTTAGTGTCATTATATGTTTTTCTGCAATCTTTCTATTTTCCATTATATATCTATGCATTATAGCATACCAATGTCCAAACTTAGTTACATTTATTGAATTACCTAACGATAGGTATTTAGATTCAGCAAATGAAAACTCTTCACTAAATACTGCTCTTTTAAGCTCTTCTGTATCACGCCATCTAGGGTCCATTTGTACAACTTCATCATATGATAGAATCTTATCTTCATTTGTAACATATTCATCTTGATACGGATATAACCATTTAAAAGGACGAAGTACAAATTGTACATTATAAAGCTCTTCTGGTTTTTCATTTCCAGTTAAAGGATATGTTATATTCTCTTTTGGTATTTTACGTATAAAATATTTATAAAGGTTAAGACCTGAGAATAACTTCTCTGTAATATAATTAAGTACGTAATTAGTCCCTTTAAACATAAGAAGATAGTTAAGTACAAATGTACAGCTATTTCTATAAAGTTCTGGCATGTTTTTAGGAAGAGTAAGTCCATGAGATTTCCATATATCTATTGCTTCTTGTTGAGTATATGTAGATTTATGTATAAATGGTTTCTTACTTTCTAGTACATAAGATATAAGTGCTTGCAACTTAAGTGTTACAACATCCTCTGCTTCATAAAAGTCAGTATTATACATAAGATATTCATTATAGAATGTTCTCATCCACATTTCTCTTTCTTTATTATAACATATTGCATACATTTCATGGTCAGCTTTATCTTTAATATTTGAAAGCACTTCAAATTCTTCAGACTCACGAGCTGTTATAAGGTCTATTTCTCTTCCTATAAATCTGATATATTGCTTTTGTGTATCTTTATAAAGTTCATCAAACTTACCATTACGTCTAAGTCTTAACTTAGTAGCATAATCAAGTTCATGTAGTGGTGTTCCTTCATAATATACAAAATCATTTTTTTCAACTTCTTCTAATGTCGGTAAACCAACGAGCATACGATAATACTCGTTGGTTTCAACATATGTTGTAATTACATAAGCTCTTTTAAAATCAAGAAGTCTTGAAACTTCATGATCTGTAAAGCTGCCTTGTTTGTATAGTTCTATAATGACATTATCTTCTGATAACATATTAGCATCTTCTTCGCTAATACCAACCAAGGCGTCTTTTATTTCTTCTTTAGTCCATTTTGGATAGTCGGAAAGTTTATCAAATCCCATATAAGCATTATAGTACTCAACATAGTTTTTTGCAGATTCTTCTGTTTCGTTTTCTAATGCTCTTTTACTTTGCTTAACTATAAGGTTAGTAATAAGTCTTTTAGCTGTTTGTAACCGTATATTAAGCTCTTTAGTGTTAGCCAATCTATAAACCTCCTTTTGCTAGTTTCTATATGCTACTTCCATAGGTGATATTACCTCATCTTGCTTATCAGGGTCTTTAGCAACAGATATTGCAAGTGCACGTTTAGCATCGTTTCCAAAGAATGCATTAAACGTTCCACTCATTACAGTTAAGTCATCACAACTTATCATAATGTAGTCTTTAGAACCAGTTTCTCTTGCTGGTTTATCTGGATTTGCACTATCTCTTGCAAGTGAAGCTATAATAAGTCCCATAGAAATATCACTTATATTTACCTTTTTGTTATTTGATATAGTATTATGAAATACTTCTAAATGTGTTTCAAGTGGTATAAGATTTGATATTCCTCCTTTTAGGAATACATTAAACATCTTATAGACAGTCATTTCATCTCTTGGTATAATAGTATTTTCTATTATTACATCTCCTTGCTTATACACAAGTTTATAGTGTGTTTGACTAGGATTAGATGGATGTCCTGGTTTTAAAAGTTCAGTTGGATTTGTAATAATTTCTGTTCCAAGAGTAAATGTATATTTATTATGTGTTTCATTTTCTATTATAGAACCATGTGCAAGTATTTTATAGTTTGTACCTTCTGGTGTAAGTGCAGTTTTAGGTACATACCAAGTCACATCTGTTTGACAGTATACTTTATCTACTTTATCAAGTGGGTCATGTTCTATTTTAAATAGAGCTCCTTTTGCTGGTTCTGGATATATAAATTTTTCTAAATCTACTATTCTAAATACATCAGCACCAAGATTATGTGTCATTTTCATAAACATATTAAGTATTGCAGTTGCAGCATCAGATACAAACATCCCTATATAAATCATATCTCTATTTGCAAGTTTAAATGGTTCTTCACCTATACAGTGAGAACAGAAGTGTCCGTTTTTCATTTTACATTTAAGTACGTGTCTTACAGTTACTGTTTTACCTATATATTTATCCACATTATCAGAAGTTACATAAGTTTGACTTCCATTTGGGTTTATTATGTATTTATATATTATGTCAACTCTTCTTGCATTTCTAACTATAACTCCTTCTTTAGAGCCACAATCACCTTTTATACCTCTAACATTTTGCATAGCATTTGAAATATATTTATATGCAGCTCCAGCTAGTGCTGTTTGTTTTGCTCTTGATATAGCTCCAACCATTCCAACATTTGCAAGTGCTGGAAAATGAACTGGTTTTACTCCATCACCAAGTGAATCAAGTATAATAGCTGTTCCTCCACCTATCATAGGTAGACCACCCATTGCTATATTCATGTTTCTAAAGTGATTATCCATTTTACCAGAGTTTTTAGATTCATACATTTCCATCATTGGGTCATCTTTAAACTCTTTTTTAGCATCTTCTACAAGTCCATCTATAGTTTTATTTAAAAGTTCTACATCTTTTTCATTTTCAACTTGTTCTTTAACTGCATTTAATGTCTCATCTCTATGTTTATCAAATTCTTCATTTGATAAAATCATGCTATTTGTAACATTTGCATTATATAGATTTGAAAGTCTTAAACCGAATTCTGTATATCTATCAAGTACCATTTGTAGAACTTTTGTATTAGTTATTTTATCTTCTATAATATAATCTTTTATTTTGATTACAAGATTTTCTATTCCATCCCCATATAGTGGAGTAAGTACTAAATCCCATACTTTATTATCCCAAAGTGAAGCAAATACTACTTTATTTATTATAAGTCTTCCTACTGTTGTAGTATATGTCTTACCAAGTCTTTTAAATGTGACATCATCATATAATGATACAAGTGGTCTTTTACCTAGCTCCTGTATGCATGTATAATAAGTTAATGTTGATATAGATATTTTACCATCTTTAAGATTAAGTATATAATCTATAAATTCATTTTTACTATCCCACGATTTCTTTGGTGGGTCATATTTCTTTCTTTCCCTTGTAAATGTATACATTAGTTGGTCAGCATCTTTTCCTACTTTATTCATAAACTTACCAGAATAAGTAAAATGCTGAAGCAAACTATCGTTGATTCTATGGGCTTCGTCAACTGCCTCTTTTGAGTTAAGAGGAGAATTGGAAGTTTCATCTCCCTATTATGTTACGAAGTATCGCTATTACTTCTCTTATGCTTTCACATAAGTACAGACTATATCTACAGCCTATAAATACAGCACGACTGTCAGGCACTTCAAGAACACTTGTCCCTTACTCCCTTTCGGGATAGTCGTTGAACTTTCTCTTTTGAGCTTAGCTGCTGATTACCTATTGTATTGTGCTGAGAGAAGGTGCTTTAATATAGTTACCCTTTTATTGCATCTCCAGTTCACATCTCTATTCTTTTTTTCTACTCACGCTCCTATATTTAGGCAATAGAGCTTTAAGGCTTTCCAGCAATTCACCTGAGTTAACTCACATTCTTCTGCTGTATGTCGAATGTAAGTGACTTTTTCAAATCATGGTCCATTAATTATTTATATTAATATAGTGTCGTTAATACTATACTAAGTCTATTACGACTTATCTTTATATTTCTATAAAGGTTAGACTAAATCAATCCCAATTTCTTGGGTGTGTGCTTTTCCCAGACACTTGTCCAGTACTCTCATTTCAGAGATAGTCGTTGAACTTCTATTCAGAAGTGCTGATTTTCCATTGCATCGACCTAGAGTGGGTATTTAAACCTTTTCATTTAAACTCTAGTTATCATCCTCTAACTTATTTCTGCTCACGCTCCACTTTATGGTATAGAGGCTTTAGGAGTTTCCAGCTTTTAACACACTTTCAATCTCACATTACTGTAAGAAGGGGCAACCATTTTACCATTGAACCCAATTACTACTCCTGCAGCTATTCTTGTAGCTGTCTCAAATAGTCTTTGGTCATAGTTATTTCTAATGAAATCATTTACATAAGGATAATCTTTATATTCTACACCAAATACTTTACATTTCTTTAAGTATGTAGGATATAAAGATAAAGGTACTGGTCTTAGGTACTGTGTTGATAACGTTGAGTCTGTTGGGAATCTAGTTATCTTAACAGTACGTTTATTATAAACATCTGCATAACTCTCTAAAACTATATAAAAGAATTCAAGCCAAGAAAGTTCTTTGTCTTCTGTTACATAACGTTTAGTTTGTGGGTCCCATACATCTATTGGAATAGATAGTGGTCTAAATGTTCCATCTGCACAAACTGCTGGGAAACCTGTTATCTTATGATGTGGGTCTTCAAGCTTCTTAATTTGCTCTCTTAGGTATTCTTTATCATATACTATAAGCATATCAGTTGTAACATCGTCATCAAAACATCCTCTGTCATATAAATCCTTAATAAAGTCTATTGAGTTTTTAATAACTGTATCCAAAAACATTCCAGCAAGTAAGTGTACTGCCATCCCAGCTGACCTACAGTCTATTTTAGATTCTCCTATCTCATCGTGTCTATATACATTAGTAAGCATAACTGTACGAGAAGAGAAATCTACTGTTCTTGCCATAGTTTTCTTTCTTGCTGCTCCATTTGGACCAAGAAATCTTTCTCCAAGATAGTCAAATAAATCCATTACTTTATTTTGAAGTGCAATAGCTCCTTGTTCAAAGTTATTAACTATCATGGAATACTTAAGTATATCTTCTAAGTATACATTAAGTTCATCTTGAGTTACTGTATCTTCTGTAAGTTCTTGACGCATAAACACAGGTCCTACCCACTGATGGTGTGTAAATGTTTGGTCACGGTTAAGTTTTGACATAACACGTTTAAGTTCAACATTAGCATACTGTCCTGTCTTTTGAAGATATTTCTTCTTATCTATTTGGTCCCAGTGGTCATATAACCATTTAGGACCTGAACCTATGTCCATAAGTTCATGATGTATTTTTGGGTCATACTTCATAAGAAGTCCGTCATATATAACAAACTGCATTTTAAAATCAGTACAGCATTTATACATAGTTGAATCTACTCTACGAAACATATCAAGAATAGATGGTCTCATAACATAAGTTCCAAGGTTTATTACTCCACACCTTGATTCCTTTTCTCTTTCTGTTACTCCAAATATCTTGGTAGAGAATAGTCCTCCCTCGGACTTCTTATTAGTACTATCTACAATACCAACTTTACCTGCTCTTATATAAGCAGGTATGTCAATATCAAATACTCTCATTCAATTCACCTCTACTTATTAAATAACATTCCCTTGAGTTCCTCTTCTGTATAGCCAAATTTTGGTTTAGATGGGTCTCTTGGGACTATTGGTTTTAACGGAGGCATTCCTTTATCATAGTAAATATCATCTGTAACTCTAGTTAGGAAGTTAATATTAGGATGCATATCATCTCCAGTGAATAACATACCTTGTGGATTAAGTCTTGCTATTTCTGCATCTAACATTTTATTTCTCTCATCTTTACTAACTGGAATTCTAGGTATAGTTACATCATCAGGAATTCCTACGCTTCTTCTATAAGCTAATTCTTCATCTGAGTATCTGAAATTCCCATCTTCTCCTATAATAACATCGTTTTTCTTTTCTTCAGGAGGACTACTAGGGTCATAATCTGAGTACGTTAGCTTAGCAAGTTTCTTTCTACGTTTTTCTTGTGCTTCACATAACATTCTCCACATTCCTTCAACTATAACAAGTTTTTCAATAAGTTCCTCTGTTGTACTAGCTATTATAGGGTTAGTTCCTATATCTATATAATCTTTACTTATAGGACCTGCTGGACCAATATGTTCATAATCATTTAATATAGATTGAAGATAGTCAACTCTATCTGGGTTAAACTTTCTTATATGTATTAAATAGTTATTAATAGTAGAAAGTCTTTGTGCAAGTTTTTCCTTTTTATCCATTCCTTTATAAGCTACAAGTAGTTCTTCTACTATCTCAGGTTTAGTCATAGAGTTTATTACATAACCTGTTTGATGTATGAAACATTCAGGTATTTTTCTGACATCTGCATCTTTATATAGGGAATTTTTGATAAACTCAGGAAATCTTCTTATATCTTCATTTACATCTATATCAAATTTATCAGTTCTAAATTCATATAGAACTTCTTTTTTAGAGAAATTATCTTTTCTTGCAAGTTTATGCTCTTTTAAGTACCAAGAATAATTAATTCCTCCATGTTGGTCTATAATTTCAAATACTCTTTTTGCATATTTTGTTCCATTAAGCATTGCTCTATCGTCTGGGTCTAGTCTCCCAGAACATGCACGTATAATCATATTCATTTCATCAAATGTAATTCCATCTATAAGTTTATCATCATCTAAATATATACCGTTAAAACTATTTCTCTTTTGAATAGTGTGTTTAAGTTTCTTTTCAAACTCAGTATCCACTATATCAGGATTACAGTATTTTCTAAATATTGCTCTATTTGCTTCTAGAGTAAGAGATAACTTATATGTTTCTAGGAACTTTACATAATTATTATATGCTTGTATTTCTTCTGCATTTGTGGTAAATAGAACTAAATCAATCATAAATTGAGGCATTAAATATTCACCTGTTGCAAATGCTGCATCTAAATCTTTATAGAATCTTTCTCTATAAGTTAGAAGCTTTTCTCTAGTAGATTGAATCTTTTTAGTATCGACAGCTATAAGCATAGCATGAATATATTCTTCAACCGTGTGATTTAGTTCTCCTTTTATATCTTCAATAGTTTCAGATAAGTCTTGGTCCATAAGAGTTTCTCTTGCTATCTCCATAAACTTTCTTACATTTGGTCTTAATACATTTTCTTTTATGTGTAAGAAAATGTGACTTCTATCTATATAAAACATAAGTTGTGCAAGAATAAAGTTTGATGTAGCACTAACTATTATAGTTGCAATATCATCAAGAGAGTTATAAATTCTCCCCATTTGATATTTCATATCTATAAGTTGCTCTTTTGTAGTATAAGCATATGCAGATACATCAAGACTAGATGAACTTTGAATATAACTTTGTATTACATACTGCGTGTTTCTAAGAAGTGTTTCTTCTAGTATTTTCCAATCAAGTCTTTGTGCAGGTGGTGGCAGCATAAGATTATCTATTATTCTATATGCATTCTTTTCTTTATTAAAAAGAGTTCTATAAGTATTATATCTTACTTCTCCATATCTAAATGGTTCATTTTGTGAATCTTGTTGATACATTGCACTTATATAGTCTTCTTTAACATATCCCTGTTTTACACCAGACACAAATCCTTGCTTTCTTTTCAGTGCCTCTTGTTCAGCAACCCAAGCATCGTTTTCAGCTTTTATTTTAGCTTTAAGAGCTTCTACTTCTTCTAAAGATATTACTTTAACTTCTTCCATATTATAATCCTCCTTGAATTCTAATCCTCTTCTATTTTATCTGTTGTATATAGTACTCCTTCTTGAAGTGTTTCATTCTGTTTCATAGTATCAAATTGAGCTTGTGTTAAAGATTTAATAAATGAGTAATCATCAGAACGTACAAGTTTATCCATATCTGGAACTTCTCTTCTTAATGTATCAGATTCTAGTTCTGCTTCCTTTTTAACTTGTGTTGTAAGATTAGGAAGTATACTTGTTAGCTGAGATTCTGGATATAAAACCCAGTCTGGATTTTGTGAATAACTCCATACATTCATGGTTTCAATGGTAATTCCAGTTGATTTCCTATTTCCTATGCTCATTTTAATATAATAATGATTATTAGATGTATCTTTTACAAGTTCAAATACTATAGAACCTAGATAACTTATTCCTACTTTATTTGTACCTAAATTTAAAACACCAGTACTACTATTTCCATCTATAAAACTTTTACTTATATAAAAAGCAGAAACAGATGTAAGCTTTTCACTAGGTTTAGAATTATCTTTAAAATTATAAGATACTCTTATTTCTAATTCTTTAGGTAAAGTACTAGTTGGAACTTTAAAGTAAAATGTATCATAATTTCCAGAATAGTATTTAGTAGTTTCTAGATTACTAAGTCTACTTTTAATTGATTTTAAAGTAGTATTAATAGAGTTTATACCATCCATAATAGTTGACATATCAGTTGACGGGTGTAATTTTATCTCTGATTGCATTAATACTTCTTTAAGAATTCCAATTAATTCTTCTTTCTTTATTACTAAATAATCAGTTTTCAATTAGGATAGCCTCCTTTATAAATTAATTAAATAAACGGGTAAAATTGTTTCAAATTGGGGTACTTGTTGTTAGTTTTATACATATATATAATAAACTGTAATAATCTTTTATATCGAAGATTAAATAAAATTATATGGAGGTATTAGAAAATGGAAATAAGAATTTATACAAAGGATTTCGATGTGAGAAATTTATTTAGAAAACTTGACAGAGCTATATTTGAACTTAGATTCGGAGATAAGAGAAGAAGAACTGTGTATCAAAGGAGGGTTGAAAGAATAAAAGAGGAAATAAAAGAAAGTGGTATAAGTTTAGATTTAAGTAATGTTAGAAAATGCAAATTCAGACATAATGGAGAGACATACATAGTACGCTTAATTTAATTATATACTTTTAACGCACACGCGTTATTTTTTTTCGCATTTCTCCTTCGTAAATTCTTTAGTCTTAATAACTTTTTAATTAAATATTATAAACTGTTTTTAGCTTTTGGTGTAACTCTGGGATTCTTCGGAAAACTAGGGTGGGTTGGAGTTTGGATGATTTTAGAATATATGTTATTTAAAAAGAAAGGGGGTAAATAATAACATGTCTATCTACATTATTATTAAAATTTTATTATGGGTTGCTCTAGGAATATGTCTAGTTATTAACGTTGACACATTCTACAGGTATATAATGAAATACTGGGGTAAAAAATAAGATGTTCTCTCCTATACCCAAACACATGAGTATAGGAGATTTTATTTTTTTTTACTTTGTTTCTTTTGCCATCATGGATTCTACTGCTTCTTTTTTTCTCTTTGCTTCTTCAAGTATCTCATCACTACCTGTAATAAGTACATCTGAAACATGCATCTTTTCCATTACAGCATTCCAAATATAAGGCTTAACTTCTTGGTAAAGTTCATTATCTTCATATTTACTTTCATAGATACCCTTAAGTGCTTCAAGTGTGTCTCCTACTTCTTTTAATGTTTCACTTTGTTTAACATTATTATCACGAACTAGATATGGTGGTAAATACTCAACTGTTATGTCTTTTACGTCATCTCCACCCCTTAAATGAAGAAGTCTTGTAGCTCTATCACTTGCAGGTCTTGCATTACGTCTTTGTTCATGAAAAATTTTACTTGTTTGTATTTCATCTAAATCTGCAAGTTTACGTGCAAGTTCTATTCTACCATCTTCTGATGTAAAGAGTGCTGAATTGAATCCAACTATAGAAGTTGCTTCAGTTTCCCACTGTCTCATCATATCTTTTTCTATTCTAAGTTCATAACCAGGTATTTGTGTATGTTGGACTATATCGTCAGTTCCTTGAGACTGATATACTATAGTCTCAGCTGTAATACTTTGACCACGACCGTTAATACGTCTTAAACCACCACGTGTCATTTTGTGTGCTGCAAACTGTCTCATAGCATTATTAACACCAAACATTCCTCCACTATCAGCAAGTCCAGATTGTACTTTAATAACGTTTATAGGTTTACCATCATGTATTACCCATGCAAGATATGCTTCATTTGCTATTATTCTAAAGTTAGCTGGAACTCTTGCTTTTTGGAAGAAACTTTCACCAAACCCTTCATTTGTATTACGAGCAACATGTAGTTCACTTGCTGGTATAAAAGATATTCTAGATAAATTTACCATATTGTAATTTGCTATATCAGAATAACTCATAGAATTTGATAAATCTTGGTCTTCTATTATTTTTTGTATTGTATACATAACATCAGCATTTTCACGTAAGAATTTTGTACTCATATTTTTTTCTATAAGTGGTCTTAAGTAATCTGAGAATATAAGTCTTCCTACAAGCTCTTCTTGAGAACCTGCATATTCGTATTCAGAATCCACAAGATTCATAAATGCTTGTGGTTGAGTCATAAACTGTCTTGTAAGTAGTAAATTTCTCATAAGTTCATGACTATGTGTTATATAAAATGCTCCAAGTACACGTTTACCTGGCATAACAGGTATTGCTCTTTGTCCGTCTAATATTTCAACTACTCCTCCTTTAACAGAAGCAAATAACTTTTCTATTCTTCCATGAGGTATTTGCTCTTTTACAGTAGTTTCATCAGGTTCTTTTATATTATCTCCTTGTGCAATAGTATTATCATTTACTTTATCTTGAGATATTATTTGTTTTCTAGGTGGTTTTGGAGCTCCATCTCTATGATTAAGAAGGTAGTTACTTGCAACAGCATCTGGCATAGTTCCTACTTCAAATGTTTCCATACCTATTTGCTTATAGTCTATATCAAGAAGTATTGCAGTATCATAGAATAACTGTTGTACTTCATTTTCTATATAAGGTTTATTTATAAATCCATCTTCAGTAGATTCAAATCCTCTTGATATATGATTTATATTAAAATTATCAGGAAATTGTGTATTATAAATATCATCAAATGATATTCTATCTAATATATCATTATTTTCAAGTACTGATTCTATTCCTATAAACTCACTGCTTGCTGATTCTGTTCCAAATGTCGATATAGTATGTAGTCCAGCATAACTATCTCTTAGTGCACCAAGTATTTCATTTGATGTTTCATCTGAGAATCTTCCTGCGTCTATAGAAAGACCATATGTCATATTCTTTATAAGCGGAGTTCCGTCTGCATCACGACTACCATGTACAGTTTTAGACCTGTAATCAAGTAGTTTTTCAGTTCCACCTGTTACATAACGTTCGACAAAATCCATAAAAGATTCATTTGCAAATCTTGTAAGTTCATATTCATATCTTTTTGATTTAGCAGAAAGTTCAGTTACTCTATCAACCTTTGTTTCTACTAAAGATTCAAATCCACTTATTTGCTCAGATGTATAACCAAACTTCTTAAGATGATTTTCAGTCATATATATACCTTGACTTGCAAATAGAGTAGTAGTTTCAAATCCTTTTTGATGTGGCTTTTCAGGTCTTGGTATAACATCAGGAAGTTTAGCTATTCTTACTATTTTTTCTTTCTTAAGAGTTTTATTTACTTTAGTTTTCTTAAGTAAGAATTTAATATATAGTTCTTTTAACACCTTTCTAAACTGTATATATCTCACAAGAGCCATACCATCACGTCTTTCACGTTTTCTTATATTTATTTCTATATCAAAAAAACTTTCTAAGTTTACAGAGTTTGCTCTTGTAGGCATAAGAAGTTCATTAAATCTTGCAATATCGTTAACATCTGTTATTTCTGCTCCAGATTTATCATAGTATTTAAACGGAGTTTTAGATGATGCAAGTGGGTCTCCTGTATAAGAACCATTTACACAGCTATCTATAAAGAGTTGTAATGATTCTTCTAGTGCTGGGAAGTTTTCTCCAAGATATATGTTTTGGTCAACCATACGAATAAATGCATGGTTACCATTAGGCATAAACGAGTTAAGTGTTGCAGCTGCAGCTGTTATTCCATCAGCAAGTTCATCTTCTAGACTATACCCAGATAGTCTTCCTTTTTTTAATTCTTTAAATGTAAATAGAGTGCCTGTATCTAAATTTATATTTCTTGACGTTATATTAAGTTCATTAGGGTCAAGATTTTTAAGAACAGTATCAGGCATTTTAGTTATATGTTCGTTTCTTTCTTTTATAACATTATCCACATTTTCTAGGTTTCTTTCAACTGCTTTTACAGTATTATCAAGACTAGATTTTATAAGTTCATTATTTTCTTGTGGACTTTTTTCTTTTTCTTCCATCTATTATTACCTCCTGGATTTTATAAATTAAACGGCAAAGTTGTTTCCAACTTACGGGTATAAAAAAGGAAGATACCCGAATAGTATTTAATCTACTATTCGGGTTTATATTTAGATTAGTCTTCTCCAAACTGTTCTTTTACATCTTTTTGTAACTCTGCTATAATTAAGTTATCTTGTACTTTATTCCAATCTACTTGCCATTTCTTTACAAGTGTTATTACTTGTTTAGAACAGTCAACAAATTTCTTAAGAAGTTGCTGATTAAGTCTTATAACACTCATAAGAAGTTGCTGTCTTTTTTCTTGGTCTGGAAAGTCTGCTGCAAAGTAAGGTAACATTATTTCTGGGTCTTTTTGTATAAGCTTTTCATACATTGCAAAGTCTGTATTGAATATCTTATCGTTCCATTCAGCTGCTTGTTGAATACAGTCAAAATATTTAAAAACAGAATCAAATCCTTTTGCTATAAATAAATCAACTACATTTGTAGTTTTAAATTCTTCTGGTCTTGTATCTCCTTCTGACGCTATTGGAAGAAGTTTGTCTCTTTCTAATACATAATTATTTATATATTTGTCTGTTATAACATTTATAAGCTTATTAACTTCTTCATACGTAAATTCCTTTTTATTACTAGAATTAGACTCAGATAAATCAATTTTAGAGTTATTAAATGATTCAATTGAATATGATAGTAGTACAGAGTAATTAAGCATCCACACTCCACCTCTTGGGTTTTGTTCTGTATCAAGTGAAGATAGTTGCGTTAGTTTCTTTTTAAGTATATCAAGTACTCTTGATGTATTTCCAACATTTATTACAAATTTAGGAACTTTCGTATAATTTTGCATATTAGCTCTCATTTCTTGTGCTTGGACTTCTGGGTCTTTTTTAACTAACTCTTTTTTCTTTCCAGTAAATACTCTTA